>Ga0315298_1009210_pt1 | contig 12281 bp, 4 predicted proteins | sample WHS_1_MG_FD_203077 | JGI IMG/M metagenome (GOLD analysis project Ga0315298, IMG submission 203077) | Extremophilic microbial mat communities from Washburn Hot Springs, YNP, Wyoming, USA - WHS_1_MG | ecosystem: Environmental > Aquatic > Thermal springs > Hot (42-90C) | place: USA: Wyoming... | reverse complement strand
GAAATAGTTGATAATGTTATGAGAAGAGTTGAAGCTTTAACAGAGTATAGAAGAAAGTTTAGAAAAGAGTGGCTACCAAGCGAAGAGAGGAGAAACTGCTATGAAAGTACATTTCTTTATCCAGAAGATCCATTTAGAAAAGATTGGTTCTATTACAGATTAGTTAAGGTTGGAGGAAAAATAAAAGTGAAAAAAACAAGCAGGAGAAGAAACCCTTACAAGTTTCCTTTAGAGAAGATAGAATTCTTAAAAGAGGAGTTTCCTGAACTATGGAAAAGTAAATGTTTTTAGAATCCATAGAAGGTTCTATTAACCTTAGGATATTGTAAGTATGATGCTGCATTTACTATAGTAAAATTAAAAACCTTTCCAACTAACGCCGAATACTACTTAGTACATTAATCGTCAATGAAGCCTCTTCTTCGTCTCCCTCCACGTGAAGAAGTTCATAAAGATATAAGATCGATACTAAATATTCTGTTCTATGTTGCACACTGCAAACAAGATGTGAATAAAAATACTTACTTTACTCTTAAAAATCATTAGGTAAGTTTTTCTACATAGATTTTTGAAGAGACGAAATTCTTAGTAAGCTTAACTTTTAAAACTTAATAAATATTTTAGCAGAGAGTCTATAGAAGGACTCTAGAACACGCATACTAAGTATCAGATGAGTAAAGATATCTTTCCTTACTACGGACGTCTAGGCTTCTCCATAACAAGAGCTGTCTTCTAATGGAATCAATGAAATTATAGTTCGAAGTTATCCATACTCTTTTTTCTCCGCTTAACCTATGGATAAATATTTCAAAATCATACAAATTCTCTACTTTTTTTGCTCGTATTTCAACATCTTGTAAGACATTGGCTTCTATCGGAAGAAGAGCAACTGAAGTTTTTACTTTTAATTCTGATAAACTCAAGCTTGATGACCTAATGATAAACGATCCTAAGACTATATTCTCATAGGCACTTAAATATTCGTAAAGATATCTTAACATTCCCATAGTCTCTTGTATATTTGGTGATCTGAATGGAATAGGAATAATCCACGTATCTTCTACTGGCTTTGTTGGGATACTCCACTTTCTCTCTAAGGACGGTGTTACTAATTTAGAAGTCTTCACTATTGGGTATATAGCAGAAAGAAAAGTTAATGCTATTGCAATAAAAAGCGATAACACTACAGAAATAGATGAATAGTTCAAAGTAAATTCTTTAGGCATTAAACCAGAAGATACTAGAATTGTATTTGCAATTATCCCTCCAATATAACCCAAAAGAGAGCCTACAACAGCATATGTAGAAACCTCCGCCAGAAATAATGCACCAACACCAAGTGGTGACAACCCAATAGAGCTAAGTATCTTAATTTCATTTTCTCTCTCTTTTATTGCTCCTAATAATGAAGAGAGTATAGTACCTCCTGCGATGAGAACTGGAAATATAAGAAATTGCATTCCAAGAAGGTTCGCAGAAGTTAATAAGGAGACATAAGAGACCTTTCCATCGATTCCAATAATAACGTTCAACCCAGTAGTTCGGACCATCTCTTTACTTACTTTTATGATACTATCTGGATTAGTTATCTTTACTGAAATACTAGCAACACTTCCACCCATATCTATAGCTAAATCGTAGGGTACTATCACCACACTTTGCCAAGGAAGTGGAACAAAGGATTCTTCTACTCCTAGTACACTTTCAGAAACTAGAGTGCTCGTCATTAGATTTGGGTCTAAAGGAGTTATTGCTCGTTTGTCTACACTCTGAGTAATTTCCATAAGAGATTGAGCTAAAATGCTCTCATTTACTATGCCAGAGATCGTTAGAGGGATCCCATTTAGGTATACTCTTTCACCGACTTTACTTCCTAGCCTCTTAGCAACTTCATGAGGTATTATTATGTTATAGTAATCTTCTTTTCTAAACCAGCTTCCTTCTATCAAACTATAATTAAAGCTATTTGTTAGCTCAACTTCTCTATAACTGAGACCCATAACCGCTGATACATAAACTGACTTGTTCCCAGTAGAAATACTGGCTTGAACAATCTCTCCATCTATACTTTGAGGGTAGTACCATGCTCTTGGACAAAAGACACTTTCTTTAGGTATTAACGAGTGAATATAATTAACTGTAGATGGTGAGAGAAACTCTGATGGTCTCATAAGCCCATTCTTAATGAAAAATCCATTGTAGGGAGAGACGTAAGAAGTATTAGTAAAGTAAACTGATGGCATAAGTTGAGTAGAGGTAAGTGCAACTAAGCTAAACGAAACAACAGCTACAGTTAACCCCACTAGTAGAGTTCTCATCTTTCTTTTTCTCATGTTTCCTATGCCAAGAGAGAATGAAAGCAGGAAGGTAGAAAGTCTGTCTACTTCAGCGAAATGTTGCCCAACAACTCTTTTTCTAAATGTTTCAGCTAACTCAACAGACTGACCGAAAACAAATACGGATGCTAAAAATAGTAGTGCTAAAAGTATAAGACCGAGATATCCTACTAAAATATTTGCAGCTAACTTTACTGAAGGGTTAACAACGTAGAATATGCAAAAACTCAATGTTGCAATCATTGTGACGCTTATAATTTTCTTCTTACCTTGAGAACCAAATACAAGTGATTCAAACAAAAGCGAAAATGGAATAAGGAGTACAAAAAATGCAGTACTACTTACAAGAGAATCTTGAATTAAATTCATAGTTTCAATATAAGCTCTACTCGACCAAGCCCAAGCCCTAATTGCATTGCTATACGCCGCATCATATGATTCGCTTTTTACATGCAAGTTAGATTCATTAAGTAGTCTTTCTGAAAGGTTCAGAGCTTCTTCTAAAGCATAATTTCTGATATTATACATTTTAAGAAGGCAATACCTGCTCCTTGTAGATACAAAAAGATCTCTTGCTATAAGAAGTGGTGTAAGATAGAGCTTGAGTTCTTTGTCTTTACTCACAAAGTAACCAACACCATCTGGGTTATCTTCAGAAGCATTAGTTAATATACCTGTTATTTCTCTATTTGGACCAGATCTAATTACAAATGAAAAACTAGAATTAGGTGGAACAAAAATCGCCACAGCTTTGTCTTTTACTGATTGTATGATGCTGAAGTGCGTAAACTCGCTTAACGTATCAAAATCATAAAGAAGAAAACTCACTAATGATTGCCTCCATGCCCTGTTTGAAAATCTAGGGTCCAATATTGTTATATCAACCATGTTATAGATGTCTATGGTATCAAAGAGAATTATTGTAGACGATCTAAATATAACCGTAGTTCCCTCATATGGATGAGAATCACAACTCATCCAAAAGTTTCTAACTCTCTGTCCATACTGACCGAAGTCTGGAGCATATGTTATGAGGCCATTGTTCTTATCAACTACAAATGCTTCAACATAGTAACCAACACCGACTGGTGTAACACCACCTCCGAGAGTTCCAGAACCAGGAACATACTGAAGACCTCCGATAGCAAGACCCATTCCTACGCCGTGAGCAACGAATGTGCCATTTTCATCCGCATAAGTTAAGATGTCAGAAAATGGAAACGGAGAATGTGGGTCTCGAGAAATGACAACGAGGGCATTTGCAACTGGCTTATACCATCCAATTGATTCATCAAACATTACAACTGACCCTTTAAGCGTTATTGCTCCAGCCCGTTCAGTTGGGGTAAAATACACTCTACTTAATGATGTTAGTGACTCTGGTGTTTTGAACTCCGGATCATTAATAAAGGACAATAAAATACCGATTACAGTTGTTACTTGTAACCTTGTAGTGAATGAGTCTAATTCAACTGGAGGCACTATTACATCGCTTGGAACGCCAAGCATTAACCTATAAGTATCACTACTTCTTAACGTGAATCCAAGACCCCTAGCAATAGCAAAGGGTTCAGTGTCTAACATAAAAGGAGTTAGCTGAGAGTCCCACCATCCTCCTGGTTTTAATCCGTCGTTAATGATGCCAACAAGACTTTCATTCAAAGCTTCTTGAATTCTAGGAAGATACTTGTTAAAGAGTAAGGGTTCTACTAATCTCTGAAATTTATCAACTATTCCAACTCCAGCATAACCGTACATGTCACCTGCATATAGAACTGATACTTCCTTAGAGTTAGGATATAAATCAACGCCAACCATGGCCACTATCCTTTTATTGTCAGTTTGGTTTCCAAAAATTATATCTTCGAGAAACTCTCTTTGGCCGGCTAATGCTTGCCAGTAACCTGTATAAAAGACTAGCCAAACAGTTCTTGCGGGAGGATGTAACTTAAGGAATCTTGCAATTTCTAAAAGTGTAGCTATACCTAAAGCTTCATTTATTGAGCTAGATCTACCTGGAACGATACTCCATGAATCGACATGCGTACAAATTATAACAATTTCATCCTTAAGAGATGTTCCATTAAACTTAGCAATCAGGTTCCAGCTACGAACTGTTTCATAAGACATGTTATCGTGCAGTACAACTTGTTTATTTTTTTCAGAAAGACTTCTCAATAACTCAGCATATTCAAAACTTACAAACAATCTTGGAAAATAAATTGGCGTTCTAGAAACCATTTCGTTAACTTGAAAGGCATTAACAGAAGTAGGAAGGTAGATTACTCCTTTCGCTCCAAACATAGCAGCATAAAGCCAGTTATCTTTTGAATCCAAATCCATTAAAACTATACTTCCATTAATATGTTTACTTCTGAAATCTTCTAAATTTCCTTTGCCAACATACACTAGTGGACCAGAGATACCCTCTTTAGGAGTCTTGGAAGTCTGAATGTAGTTCGGCCATATTGCATAAGCAGGAATTGATTCTGATTGACCTATGCTATTATTTACTATAATTTCAGAACCTACATCTATTGGTGAGACTACTGTAAACTGATGAAGTGAAATGTTTTGAGAGATATTCATAAGTTTATCTACCAAAAAGATTTTTAGTTGTTCCAAACCAGGATAACCAGTAGTTGTTCCGACGAATTTTTGCAGTGTGTAAAAGTCTTCACTGATTCTAGAATAGCTTATAAAGTTAGTAAGCTGAGTATAATTAAAATTAAGCTCGTCAACATTAGCACTATTACTCACCAACTCACTAGAAAATGAACTTGCAATAATCAAGAGTACAAGTGTTGTAAACATCACTAAGTTGAATCTTGCCATTTTTCATCACCATGGAAGTATCCATGAAGCCTTAGAAATCATAAGAACTGCTACAGCAATGCCTACGGCTATACCTTGTCCAGCTAAGAGTCCTGATACTAAAAGTGTTTTCTGCAACCTCCATTTCTCTGGACCTAATATTTTCTCCATGATAAACTTCCCTACAAACGAGCCGATAAATATAGGAATGCTTGCTGGCGGAATTGTCATCATTCCAACAACTATAGTAGCTAACGAAAAAGGTATCTTGAACGTTCTAGAAACTATCTCACCGAGTAATCCAATCACAATGATTATTCCGAGAGACCATACTATGATTTCTGAGTTCACTATGACCTTTCCAGTAATCCACAAGAGACTTGATAAAACATTAACTGGCCACTGAATCATAGTGAAAGGATATGTAGATGAAGGAATTGGTGCAATCATCCATAAGAAAGAAACATATACAAAGCTAAACAATACAGAAAAAACAACGGCAATAATGTATGCTTTAAAAAAATCGCTTGGTTTTGTTCCTGTAAGACGCGCAGCTTTTATAGTTTGAGTCCACTGTGGGGCACCAGCTGTATAAAGACCACTAAATACTGGTGATATAAGCCAAGGACCAATTCCTTTGTACCCGCTTAGAATCACAGACATTTGCCAAATATACGGAATATTCATAGATATACCAGTTTCTCCAAGTGCTCTTGCAGATATTAAAGCAGAAAGAAAGCCTCCAACAGTTGGAACAAGAATAGCAATCCATAGTGGGTAATCTGGCACCAACCAGTGAAATACGAGTACAGATGTTAATATTCCACCTAGGTACAATACTAACAGTACTGGTAATGAGATATATCCACTAGTTTTCATGTAACTCGGTAATTTAATGATCGTTTTAAAGGATCTTATTACTGTCTTCCAACTCTTAATTATACTGAAGGCCGCAGCACCAATCGCAAACGCGACAAAGGGAGAAATCCAGACTCTTATCATTGATCTTTGGTAAGCTAACGACAAGCTCATTCCCTTTGACCATTCTTTAGCCCACTCTGGAAAAGTAGAAGAGAGATAAGTACGAGTAATCCAATTTCCAAATACCCAAATTGTAATTGAACCAAAAAGAATTTGTACCGCTGTAGAAAAAGGAATTATAAAACCTCCAGCAAAAGTTGTTAAGTCTGTTGAAAGACCTAAAATAGCACCCGGAAGTATTTTTTCGATCCCAAGGTTTCCAGTTGTAAGGTCTAACCAAGGTACAGGTATAGGCGTTATGGCTACTCCAAACAATCCCTGAGTAACAGTTGGGATCATATAGAGAGGTACAGCGTATAGTGCACCAAGTAACAAACCTATAGTAAAGGCACTCATTTTCTCTGGATCTCTCTCGGCCAACACACTACAAGTTTCCGCAGCAACATTAGCATAAGGAAAGGGAAGTTTTTCTTGATCTACATAAAGAACGGCAAGAAAATAAGCTAGAGCTATTTCCTGAAGAATCCACAATAAATAGAATTGAAAAAGTGTGATCGCTACAGGTAATGTCCAATCTTTAACCAACAAAGTTCTTACTTTGTATGCTACAGAACCCAAAGGAGGAGCCCACCAATTTGGAATTGTTCGAACAACTGCAGTGTTAGTTTCAGGCATTTCAAATAGGTTAGAATAAGGAGATAACATGAAGTATCGCCTATACACAAAGTCAAGGAATGGAGTTGCGAGAAGGGTAGGAGCGGCTGCTTGAAAAATAATGAACAGCTCTTGTTTATTTAATGGACGACCAACTATTCTGGATACCTCAGAAAATAGTATTACAGTGATATATATAGAAGCTCCTGTCAAAGTAGCTCCAGAAAAAAGGGAAAGATACGTGGTGATAGGAAGCATAAAAGCAGCTACAAAGATGATTGCTAATAATGTTCTTGAAGTTAAACCCGTTTTTAGCTCCACTTGCTCAGATTCCTCGAAAGTGGTAGAATTGATTTTATCCATTCATTAACTCACTGTAGTCTTTAATAAGTAGCAATAAGCATATAAAAATTTTGAAGGATTATTTAGAGTAATATGTCGACAAAAGTCTGGAAAAAAGATAAGTTACAAAGTAAAAAAGCACATGAAAAATAGTTTTTTGCCTTATTACTCAGAAAAAAGCTTCGAAATCTTTTTAAACTTTTAAACACAAAAATAAAGATTAGGTGGAAAAATGGGAGCTTCAAAAGAAAGATCAATTAAAACCGGACTAACTACAAGAGTTTGGGTGATCGTCATTCTGATGTTGATTCTAAATATAGTGCAATCAATATTTACTCAAACATTTTCATTATGGTGGGCTTACAGAAGCTGGATACCACCCCCTTTTATTTTCTGGGTAGTTACAATTTATTTTTTGTCTAAAGCTAATACAACTTTTAAGTTTTCTAAACAAGAATTTGCAATACTTCTGGTAGCAAGTTTCTTGATAAGTAGCACGTTCACGTATGGGTACTACTTTTCGGGAGCATATGGTTTGGCAGTATTGCCTGGCTGGGGACAGTTTGTGCCAATTTGGATGCTAACTCATGACCCTTACCGAAACATAGCAATTAAGTTTGTGCAAAGTTGGATGGCGCCAACTTCTAGTGTAGCTATTAACTCTATACTACTAGGAGGTGTAGTAGATTGGGGCGCGTGGCTACCATCAATCATGTTCTGGAGCACCTTCTTAATAGTGTTAATAATGTTTGAAGTATTTTGGGGCTTCTTCTTAAGGAAGCCTCTCATCGAAGACGAAAAGCTTGCATTTCCAGGAATACAAATAGGCGGACATCTAATTAACTATGCTACTGACGAAGTTGACGGAAAACCTAAGCTATTTAACTTTAAGTTAAGCATTGGAAAAGTTTTTTGGGGTGCATTTATTGCTGGTTTTGCAGTAACTTTTCTTGACACAGCAAGATATTTTATCCCAACTATTCCTTCGTCTGCTTACATAGGTGTCTGGACTATTGACTTAACACCTTACACAAAGGCATTATTTCCTGGAGCCTATTTTTATAGCCAAATAAGAGTTACTGATATACTTGTATTTCTACTAGCACCTGTAGATTTCTTAGCAACTGCAGTAATAGGTTGGTTTCTATTTCTGGTACTTTACCCTGTTATTGGAATAAGAGCAGGAATTCTACCGTATACTTCTGGAGTTGAAACTAATTATTTGTACTACGGTGCTAATTATGGACCCTTCAAATGGTATCTATTTTTACAATGGGGCTTCCCAGTCGGTATTGGTCTCTGGCTTGTGTATATAAACAGAAAACACTTTAAGGATGTATTTCAAAGCATCTTCTCTAAAGATTCAGACAAGGAAGATGGTGTACCGTATAAGTTCATTTCCTTTGGTGCAATTGGTTTTACTTTAGCACTCTTTATCTTACTTGTAGCACTTGGAATGCCAATACAATTAGCGATATTTTCGTTATTGATACAGATACTAATTAACTACGGTTACATTCGACTAATGGGAGATTCTTTCGAGTTTATGGGTCATGGCCAGTATTGGCAGTACTTTAGGTATGACGTAGGACAATTTACTGGAGCTTGGGGTCCTATTCCAGCTGGAACTCAAACAGCTTTTAATTCGATGCTTCTAGGTATCGCTATGATGAATAATGGAACGAGACTTGGAAATTTATCTGTGATACACCAGTTTAAAACTTATAAAATTGGGGACATGAATGAGACAAGTGCTCGTGATATTTTACTTGTATCAATAGTGATAACAATAACTGCTGCAATCATAGCTCCAATTTTTTACGTATGGTGGTTCCACAATTTCGGAGGTCTCTCGAAGTTAAGTTTTGTTGGAAATGCATGGTTCACGGAGCACTCAAACTACGTCTATTGGTTTACTTCAGCTAGCCCTCCAGTCTCCACGTCCATATTCGAGAGATATGCACTCTTAGTGCTTGGAATTATCGTACCTATCATAATGTACATCTTAAGGTTAAGATTTGCGTGGTTCTTCTTAAATCCAACAGGTTTTCTTATCCTAACAGCAGCATGGCTATCTTGGGGACCTGCATTTATAGCGCTTATTCTAAGATACGTGATAGATAAGTACGGTGGTGTGAAATTATGGGAAAGCCACATCCTTCCTGGAATAGTTGGATTCTTAGTAGGTTATGGTGTAAATGCTGCACTCATCTCCTTCTTAGCTACCTTCATGATAGCTCTTCCAAAAGTTTTATAGAATCTTTTTTATTTTTATTTTACTAGTACGAAAGATGAAGGATAAAAGTGATTGTGTACTTTTAGAATCAGATAGGTCTAAAATTTGCTTTTCGAGAAATCAATCTGGAAATATACTCTCACTAATAGATAAACACAGTAAGCATAACTTTGTAAAGTTACGTAATGCCTCAGCTAATCTGTGGGAAGCGGTAATAGTTACCTCTGAAGGAAAAAGGACAATTACAAATAGAGAAGCAGGTAGTTTTAGTATTAAAAAGGATGAGAAAGGAGAAAGGGTAACTATGATATGGTCCAACTTTTCAAGACCTTGCAAGAGTTTAAAGGTAGTGGCCATAGCTAAGCTTAGCTCTTCTTCGCTTATTGAATTTTGGTTAGATCAGATAGATCCAGGCCCAGAGTGTGGAATCTGGAGTTGTGATTTTCCGATAATAGCAGGCATCACTAAAATTGGAGTTGACGGTAACGAAGACAGATTAACTGTCCCAGTAATGATAGGACGTCTAATTAGAAATCCATTAAGTTTTTTAGGCCATAGACAAACGTATTACTTAAGCTATCCAGGACCATTAACGATGCAATGGTTTTCCTATTATAATGAAAACGTAGCAGGACTTTACTTAGCTACTCACGATCCATATGGATTTAGAAAAGATTTTATACTTGATCTACATGAAATAAGCATAAGTTTTAAGGTAAGGCATTACCCTGAAGATATGGGTTTAAAGGGAAAACATTACAGAATGCTTTATCCATTTGTTTTGACTACATTCAACGGAGATTGGTTTAATGCAAGCAGAGTCTATAAAAATTGGGCATTATCTCAGGAGTGGTGCAAGCAAGGTAAAATAAGAGAAAGAAAGGACATACCTTGTTGGTTCAGAGATACATCACTTTGGATATGGAATAGAGGAACTTCCAGTAAAGTCATACCTGGCGTTATTGAAATAAGAAGAAGAACTGGATTGAATGTAGCTCTTCTTTGGTATTGGTGGCATAGTAATCCTTATGATGTCAACATGCCTGAGTATTTGCCTCCTAGGGAAGGAGCAGAGAACTTCAAAAAAGCCATAGACAAGTTACACTCCGAAAGAATAAAGGCTATGGTTTATATTAATGGTAGGTTATGGGATACGAAGACAAAAAGTTGGATTACCGAACAAGCAGAAAAAGCATCAGTTAAAGACGAAAATATGAGACCCTACAAAGAGATTTATAACATTTATATGCAGGACCATGTTTTAGCACCAATGTGTCCAACTACTGAATTATGGAAAAACAAAATAGCAACCATAGTAGAAAGTTTGGTAAACGACTTTAGAGTTGATGGAGTATACATTGATCAAATAGCACTAGCACCAGCAAATTTATGTTATGATAAGGAACATGGACATCCAGTAGGTGGTGGAAACTATTGGATTAGAGGATATTATGGATTAGTACAAAAATCCAAAGAATTGGCAAGGAGAATTAATTCTGATTCATGCCTTACAAGCGAATCATGTACAGAACTTTTCATAAATTTGTTTGATGGATTCCTTACGTTGGATTCTAGTTTCGAACGTATGAGTCCAACAGAAGCCGAATATGAGATCGAACCTTTACCTCTTTTCAATGCAATCTACCACGAATATGCTATAACTTTTGGCAGTTATGCATCAATAACTGGAGTGCCACCATACGACGAACTGTGGCCAGAGTCAACTAGACCACCCGAGTATGGAAAGTTGATTAGTTACTCTAGGGTGTATCCAGATCAGTTTGCAATTGAGCTTACAAGAACTTTAATATGGGGACTTAAACCTATGACCGCCAATTTTTACTCAGAGATAATGGGAAAAGACGAATTTGAAGAAGACATTAAATTTATGGAAAAAATAGCTAAGTTCCATAATTTAGCCAGGGAATACCTTGTTCATGGCGAGATGATGCCATCACCACAAATCGAGTGTCCTGTAGAAAGTGTAAAATTTCTCTCTAGAACTATATACACAAAGCCAGAAAATATTCGTGAAGTCTATAAAAATATGCCTGTCATAATGGCCTCAGCATGGAAATCAGAAAAGAACCATTATTGCATTATACTTGTTAATTTTAGCAGGAGTCCAGCAGATGTGAAGGTTAGTATTGATTTAAGCAAATATGGTTTTAAATCAATAAACAACGTAGTAATGAGAGAATACCCTAATGGAAAAGAAGTGGTAAAAGTTAAATCAATGCACTTTCAAATATTGACAAAAATTAATGCTAGATCCATAGCTGCTTATGAGTTTTATCAAGTAGGATTAACAAATTAACAAAAGAAATAAGAAAAGCGAATGGAACAAAAGGCAACTTACAAGCCTTTCAAGCGATGGTCTTAGTTCTTCATTCTTTGAAGTTATAAATTCATAACTTTTATGAGTTCGGATTACAAGAGGTCTTTGACAATAAAATAGGGATTAGTTATAAGAAGCTAATACGTCTTCCGAAGGATGAAAAATAAGACAAAGAGATGGGCTTAGTTAGGTGAGTATGTTACAACTAATAATTTATACGTTAGAGAACGTCAAAACTAGATGCACTCTAAGAGTTTAATTAAAAATGAGAAGCATTGTTAACTTAAGAGAATACAATTAACTCTTCTACTGATGAGTTAGCATCTTTAGGATTTCTGAAGTGATGAAGTCTCCAGATCCAGGGCTAACTCTACTCCATCTAGCAAGAGTAGCTTCATATGCTCCTATTTCATACGCTCTGTCATCTGGAATATAGCCTATATAATCTTCTGAGTAGCAAGATATAATTGCGCACTTGTACCCTTTTAAATTGGCGAAGTTCTTTATTTTTAGCCCAAATTCTACAAAGAGTTCTCCAGGAACTGATACAAAAACAAGATCTTTGCCTAGAGTTAAAGTT
>Ga0315298_1009208_pt1 | contig 12282 bp, 10 predicted proteins | sample WHS_1_MG_FD_203077 | JGI IMG/M metagenome (GOLD analysis project Ga0315298, IMG submission 203077) | Extremophilic microbial mat communities from Washburn Hot Springs, YNP, Wyoming, USA - WHS_1_MG | ecosystem: Environmental > Aquatic > Thermal springs > Hot (42-90C) | place: USA: Wyoming... | reverse complement strand
TCATTCCGTCGATGATGCCGCCCCTGGCCACTGCCCTTGCGAACGTCGTCAGCCGGCCGCGGCCAGGATCCCAATTGGACAGTCTCTGTAACACCGCCAATGCCGCATCCTGCAGGGCATCGTCAAAGTTCACTGGATCGTAGCGCCTGGCCCACATAGCCAGGATCGGCAGAATCGACAGCAGGAGTTCGTTTCGCCGGACCTCTTGTGGCGTCATGCGTAAGCACCCGGCACATTCAAAGCGAAGTCCAGGCGGAGCCTCATCCGTACCTCCTCCGCTATCTACGGACCATCCCCCGTCCACGTAGACATTTACAAACAGCCGTTGTCGGCAATTGTTTGGAGTTTTCCGGCCGTCCTTGCCAGCTGGGGCTTTTTGCGTGCCCGTTTTCGCGGGGGCTATCATCGAGCCCCGCAAGGTCTGTAAACTACCTGGGGTACCTCAAACTGCGGTCTTCATCCTAAAGCAACGCCATTTTTGCCTAGGTCCGGGAAAAGTCAAGCGCAACCGGGTAAGAATCCGGAAAAAGATCGGCCGGCGGGATTGCGATCGTAGAGAGTTGGGCGGCACTGTCGTGGTCAATCAGAACCAGCGCGACCAGCCGCGGCCCCAGGGGCGTGCAGCAGACGGATTTGCAGTTTCAGCAAGGGGACACAAAGAGGCGGCTGAGGACCCCGAGCCCGCGCGCAGACTCAGCTGGCCGCACGGAGCGGGGCGGGGACCAGATCGAACTCCAGGGACTCGGCAAGGGCCTTGGCGGCCGCCACCACTTCGCGGGCAGTGTCCTGGCCAATGACGGTTTGCTCCCCCAGATCGCCGAGCACAGTCAGGGTCCAATCGCCGTTGGGGCTGATATTGACTTGGTAACCCAAGTCCTCAACCAGACGGAGCAGGGCCCTGATCTGACGCTCTTCAGACAGGGCTGACTGGCTGGGCTGAAATTGCGTGGCGGCTGACATCGCGGAATCCTTTCCATAATCATCACTTCGCACGGCAGCGGAACCGGCGGCTGCGTTCCCCGGCCTACCTTCTATAAAACAGTAGGGCGGCATTCGGCTTGAGACAACGAAAAAACAGTCGGCCCCCGCCAAATCAGGCAAACCCTGACCGTCGTGCCGGTATCGATCCCCTAGCGGCCCGTTGACCGGCTTGTTCGGTCTATGTTAGGGTCTCGGCCCCCAGGGGCGCTCACTTGAATCCGCGTCAATCGCTCTGCCAGACCGCACAGCCCGGTCCGAGGAATCCGCCGCTTCCGCCGGGCCGGAATTCCTGGAAGGCCCGGCGGGTCACGGTTGCGGAACGGCGAACATCTGGACCCAGTAGGCCCCAAGGGGGCCGCCGTTGTGGACAGCCACGCCGGTTTCGCTGATGCCGGGCAACAGGATGTTCGCGCGATGCGTCGGCGAGTTCATCCAGCCGTTGACGATCTGGTCCACGGTTGCCTGGCCTGCCGCCAGGTTCTCCGCGATCAGCAGGTATTTGTAGCCAACGTCGTCGGCGCGATCCCACGGCATGGAGCCGGTTTCAGGATCGGTGTGCGAGAAGAAGCCCAGGTCGGCCATCCGTGCTGCGTATTCCTCCGCTGCCTGGGTCAGCAGGTCGTTCTTGACCAGCGGTCCCAGCCCATTGTCTTGGCGTATGGCATTTACCTGTTCGATGACCTGGTCCGCGCGATCGGGATCCAGGCCCGGTTCGCCCCCGTCGCCAGCCGGGAAGGGCACAACGGCCACCTGCACGCACGAGGGTGCCGGAATCAAGACCAGAAGCCCCGCGAGGAACAGTATGTACGTGATATGGCGTAACGTCCCCATAAGCAGCCTCTCAGTCGGCGAGATACGGCCCTCCCGGATTAGCATACGATTTGTTTCGGCCGCCCGCGCTTACGCCTGTACTGCTCAGCTGCCCGGGGAGGGTTTGTGCGGCAAGCGCGACCCGGCCTCGCCCTGTCGGCCTTGGCCGCTCAAGCGACGTTTCCGGACCGTATCGCCATTACAGACGCCAAAGCTTCTCAGCGGTACTCGTGCGCGGTCTGGTAGAAGGCCAAAACGTTCTCGATCGGCGTGTCGGGCGTGATCTGCGAGGTGTCCCCTATGATGAATCCACCGCCCGGAGAACCGATGTCCAGCACCTTTCGCACCCGGTCGCGGATCTCGGCCGGCGTGCGGCGCGGCAGCAACTCCGAACAGTCCACCCCGCCGATCAGCGTCAGGTCCTTTCCGAATCGGCGCTTCACCTCTTGAAGGTCCATGCCCGCCGCCACCTCCAGGGGATTGATGGCCGAGACGCCCAGCTCGATCAGGGTCGGAATGATTTCTGTAATATCACCGTCGGAGTGGAAGACCACGCGGATGCCCGCCTTCAGGAGGGGCTGGAGGATGGTGGCGAAGCGGGGCATCCACACGCGGCGCATCCAGGCCGGCGACGAGATCAGCCCGCCCTTGTACGCCATGTCGTCGCAGAGGGCCACGTACTTCACCTCGTCGGCATGGGCGGCCCATCGCTCGGCCATCGAGCGGGCGTAACCGGCCTGGATCTCCATCAGACGCTCGATTTCGGCGGGGCTGTCCGCGCAGGCGTAGCTGAACTGCTCCAGACCCATCCGCTCATAGACGGGACAGAAGCAGCCGCGGATGGTCGGGGCGAAGACCGTGGCCGGGCGGTCGGCCCGCAGCACGCGGAGGTAGACCTGGACGTGCTCATCGCGCTCGGCCTCAGAGGGCAATCGCGGAGTATACGCGGCAATGTCGGCGGCGGTCGTTTCCCGCTGCGGCGCCGTGCTCACGCCGTTCACAACAACACCGGGGTCCGGGGGCCAGACGTGGGCGCGAGACATGTCGATGCCCAGCACGCGGTAGACCTCGGCGTGCAGCCGGATCTTATCATCCAGCGATACCTCATGGGTCCGGCCGACCCGCTCCGCGCCCAGTACATGTTCGTACACCGGCCGATTCTGGATCGTGGCCCACAGAGGCACCCGGCCGGTCTCGCGGTGGTCGAAGGCGGCGGCGACGCGATCATAGGCGGTTACGTCGGGCAAGCGGGTCTCCTCTCAATCTGTCATGCTGAGCGAAGCGAAGCATCTCGCCGTTCGCAGAGGTTCAGATTCTTCGCTGCGCTCAGAATGACATTCCTCGTAAGCCTTTGCCCTGACAAGATGCTGGCGGCTTCGTGCCACACTCAAGTCTGGCCGCCCAAGGGTCTCGCTCTGCCGAATCCCGCCTCCGCGGCCAGGACGGTGAGCGCGGGTACGGTCTTCAGGAATGTTCTGCGGTCCATGTCACTCTCCCATCTGTCGGCGCTCTTGTCTGGGATGCGAAGAACTGCATGTGGCGCCATGCGGCTCGCTTGCCCAGCCGTGGTCGTTGCTGTTGAGCGTGGGAACGACCGCCATCGTCACGTTGTCACGTCTTCACTCTGTCACATTGTCAGGCTGTCAGCCGTTCCCAGTCCCCAACCCCCAGCCCCCGCCGTGTTCACCGTCCGCCGGCCCTGGTCACCTGGTCGTAATCGAATCCCTGCTGTTTGCACACGACGCGAACGTGGTCATCCCAGGTCGGCTCATCCTTGGGCCGGCCGCCGACGAAGCAATCGATCGACAGGTACCGGAGCGTCTGGTCGCCCTCGCAGAAGATCCGGTGGTACGCGCCGACGGGGATCCGGACGACGTCGCCGGGTTGGACGGGGAACTCCTGGGCCTCGCCCTCGATCCAGAGCCGGCCCTTGCCCGACATCACGTAGAAGACCTGCTCGGTGTCGTCGTGCTTGTGGAGGGGCGGGGCCTCGCCCGGCTCCAGGACGACCACGAAGACCTCCGAGGTCTGCGACTCCGCGCGGTCCATGACCAGGTCGTTCACGTGCGTGGGAAACCGGTAGTGCCTGGCCTTGCTGATCGGGAAAACGTATTTCATATCCGTACTCCTTGTCGTGCTACGCCATCCTTTCCATCCCGTCTATCCCTGCGAAGTACCGTCTTCATGATTTCCCGGACACGGCGCGGAAGCGTTCGTACGCTTCGGCCCAGCGGGCGTCCGGCCGGGGCTCATAACGCTTCACGTCGAAGCTGGCGCGGACGATCGCCCTTGCCTCCGCCAGAGACCCGACCTGGCCGATCGCCATCGCCTGGCACAACAGGTTGCCGATGGCCGTGGCCTCGACGGGGCCGGCGACGACGGGCCGGCCGCAGGCGTCCGCGGCCATCTGGTTGAGCATCTGGTTCTGCGACCCGCCGCCGACGATGTGGATCACGCCGATCCGCCGACCGAGCACGTCCTCGAGCCCTTCGAGCGTCCGGCGATACGCCAGCGCCAGGCCCTCCAGGCAGACCCGCACGAACTCTCCCTTGCTGCTGGGGGCCTTCTGGCGGGTCTGGCGGCAGAACTGCGCGATCTTTCCGGGCATATCGCCGGGCGCCAGGAACGGCTGGTGGTCGGGATCGACGATGGCCAGAAAGGCCGGGGCCTGCCGGGCCATGGCCGTCAGGTCGTTGTAGGTGTGGTCCTGGCCCTGCGCGGTCCAATGGCGGCGGCACTCCTGCACCGGCCACAGACCCATGATATTCTTAAGAAACCGGATGGACCCGCCCACGCCGCCCTCGTTCGTGTAGTTGTACCGCAGGCTCTTCTCGTTGATGATCGGCTCGGCCAGCTCCACGCCCATCAGCGACCAGGTTCCGGAGCTGATGTAGCACCAGTCGGTATCCTCGGCCGGCACGCTGGCGACGGCGCTGCCGGTGTCGTGCGAGGCGGGCGTGATCACGGGGACCGGGGCGATGTTGCACTCGGCCGCTACCTCGTCCGACAGCGGCCCCAGGACCGTGCCGCAAGGCACTATGTTACCGAGGATGCCCGTGGGCAGATTCAGTTCCAGCAGCAAGTCCCGCGCCCAGTCCTTCTTTCGCGGGTCGTACATCTGTGTGGTGGAAGCGGCGGAGAACTCGTTCTCGACCCGGCCTGTAAACAAGTAGTGCAGCAGGTCCGGCATCATCAGCAGCCGGTCGGCCGCGTCGAGCAGGCCGCAGCCGGATTCCCGCATGGCCAGCAGTTGGAAGAGCGTGTTGAACTGCATGAACTGGATGCCGGTGGCCTGGAAGATCCGCTCGCGGGAGACCCGTCGGAAGGTCCGCTCCATAATGCCGTCGGTCCGACTGTCACGGTAGCAGACGGGCAGGCCCAGGATCTCGCCGCTGCGGTCGAGCAGGCCGAAGTCCACACCCCAGGTGTCGACGCCCAGGCCGTGCAGGACGCCGCTGCCGCCCGGGCTGCCGGCCGCGTTTGGACAGGGCCCTGAGGTCCCGGTGGCGGCCACGGCCTTCCGCAAGCCCTGCTTGAGATTCTCCCATAGGGTCGGCAGGTTCCAGTGCAGGTGGCCGTTCATGCGGACCGGGGTGTTCGCGAAGCGATGGAGTTCCGTGAGCGTGAGCCGGCCGGCCTCGAGCCGGCCCAGCACGGCCCGACCGCTCTCGGCGCCCAGGTCGAAGGCAACAAGGTTCGTGGCGGACATCGCGAGTTCCTCCGCGGGTCGATGGGCGTCACTGTCAGCTGTCAACCGTCAACTGTCAACGGTCAACTGCCTTGGCGGCCGGATCCCATGGCATGGATGCCCACACGTTAGCCTCCGCGGCGAAGGATACGTTGGCGAGAGTCAGCCGGACCATTGTAGACGCCGTGAGCAGACGATGCGCGATTGCGGAAGACATTGTCTCGTTCTCTTATGGGTCTTGACCCAAAGCGACTTCTCCAGCATGCGTGCTCTCATTTCGACGAGCTCGACGCGGCATCCGCAATCTGCGTCGGCCGTCTCGATTGTCTATAGACAGGATCCGACAGTGTCCGGCATGCCAAGGGATCGCTATGACCGGCTTGTGCTCTGCTTGACAATACACTACGCCTGCGGCTCGCGGCGACTTGGTTCTCCCCGCACACGGCCATGTCTACGCGTCCTGCCTGGGGCCCAACGCAATTGCATCACCGCGGGCGGCACAACACCCCGCAGTTCGCGCAGACCCGGCATTCCTCGCCTCCCCCACTATCGCTTGATTAGCCTCGGATCAAACCAAACCGGCTGTTTCGGTCCTATCGTGATCCTGCGGAAATCCGGGTGTCCCGGGTTGAGCAGGTAATTCCATTCGTGGGGCACGACCACGCTCGGCACGCGCAGCACCGCCGATTCGCCGCCGGCCACCCACACATCTCCGACACGCTGAACGACGGCTGACGGCGGGGATTTCCCCCAGGTCTTCGGAAGCGTCCGGCGATCCACCGTCGTCACCAGCGACTCGTCGAAGGTGACCTCGAAGAGCACGTATCGTTTCAACAGTTCCTGCGACTGCAGGTGGATCAGCATCTCCAGCATGGCCAGCGGCACGCTGCCGCTCGCATAGATCACCGCCACGCCTGGGCTGTTCCACCGCCCGCCGCTGCGCTTCGCGCCTTCGCCCGAAAAGGCGTGGGCCGCATGCTTGGCCTTGACGATGCGCCACGCACGGACGGTCATGCGACCACCCCTTGCTCAAGACGCCCGATCAGGTTCTCAACCTCCCTGGCCCCTATGTCCGTCGAGGCGAACTCCAGCGGTACCTCCCCTCCCAGACCGCGTTGCGGCGTCTGGAGCCACTGTCTGGCCGCGCGCACGTCCCCCTCAAAAAGCTCTGCCGCCAGTTCGAAGACCCGGGAGGCTCGCAAGACCCGGTCCGACTCATCCGGCCGGAGCCTGCCCTCGCTGGCCCGGCGGGACAGCGTTCGCTGCGGAATCCCGACGAAGCGGGCGATTTGCTCGAGGGGCAACCGGGTGGCCTTCTGGAACCTGGCCAGCCGGCTGTAGGGAAATCCGCTGCGGACCTGGCGGACGATCTGAACCGCATCGCTGGCATCGATTCCCAGAATCCGGGCACCGGTGCGCCCCCGGAAGGCTCTCACGCCGGAACGACGTGTCTTGTTCTTGACAGACAGCATGGTATCTCCTTAAATGGCCATCTGGCTATAGTATACAAGCCAAGTGGCCATATAGCGAGAGGCTCCGCGCGCCGGATGCGGCACCCGACTGGCGCCGCCGGTGCCCTCGCCGGCGGCCTCGTGTTGCAGTGCCGCGTTGGGTCCGCCAGTCAGGGCACTGGCGGCACCTTTCCTGCTACCGACCATACAGCGGCCCGAAGTTCGCACACGCGCGGTAGTCCGCGCCTTCCGAATCGGCCGTGCCGAAGGCGTTCCAGGCGCTGGGGCGGAAGACCTGCTCGGTCGGCACGTTGTGCATGCACACCGGGATTCGCAGCATGGACGCCAGCGCGATCAGGTCCGCGCCGACGTGGCCGTAACTGAACGCCCCGTGGTTGGCGCCCCAGGCGTTCATCACCGTGTAGCCGTCGCGGAACGCGCCGGTGCCCGTCAGCCGCGGGGCGAACCACGTCGTCGGCCAGGTCGGGTCCGTCCGCTCATCCAGCGTCTTGTGGACCTTCGCCGGCAGGTCATACGTCCAACCTTCCGCAATCTGGAGGACCGGACCCAGACCCGCCACGAGGTTCACCCGGGACATGGTCACCGGCATCCCGCCGGCCGTAACGAAGTGCGATGAGAAACCCCCGCCTCGAAAGTAACCCGTCACCGCCGAGTGCCAGCTGGTCGCATCGAGGCACGCCTGCACCTCGGCCCGGGTGATCTGCCAGAACGGCTTGATGGCAGGCTTGCCGCCGATCTTTTGTCGGCCGGAGCCGTCCAGGGCGGCGGCGCCGGAATTGATCAGGTGGATCAGCCCGCCGGCCGCGGGGCCTTCCAGGTCATAACCGGTCACCCGTTTGACGGCCTCGGGGCTCCAGTAGGTGCGGACGTCGGCGAAGACCTGGGCGGTACCGGTTAAGAGGTGGCCGAAGAGCATCACCGCGCCGTTGAGGCTGTCGTTCTCGGTGGCGAAGACGAAGGGCTCGCGGATGCCGTTCCAGTCGAAGGAGGAGCAGAGGATCGCCTCCATGAAGTCGCCGTTGGGCAGGTGGTCGGTCCACTGCCGCTGGCCCTGGAAGCCGCCGGCGATGGCGTTGTGGCCGAGCGCCTCCTCGCCCCAGCCGAGCTCCGCCAGCCGCGGGTTACCGACCATCATGTCGCGGGCGATGAGGGTCATCTTGACGGACCACTCCCAGGCCCTGGCCTTCTGCTCCGGCGACAGTTGCATGCTGGGGGCGTTGTAGTCCTTGCCCTCGCGACAGTTCCGGCTAACCCATCGCATGGCCTTGGCGAACTCACCCGGGTCGAAGATGCCGCGCTCGATGCGGCGGACGAATTCGACCATGTCCACATGCTCGACGCGGATGCCCAGAAACCGCTCGAAGAAGGCCGGGTCCACCTGCGAACCGGCGATGCCCATCGACATGTTGCCCAGCGACAGGTAGCTCTTGCCGCGCATCGTCGCGACCGCCAGCCCCGCCCGAACAAACCGCAGGATCTTCTCGCGGACGTCGCCGGGGATCTCCGTATCGCGGGCATCCTGCACATCCCGACCGTAGATGCCGAACGCGGGGAGTCCCTTCTGGTTGTGGGCGGCCAGGACAGCGGCCAGGTAGACCGCGCCGGGCCGTTCCGTTCCATTGAAGCCCCAGACGGCCTTCGGGATCAGCGGGTCCATGTCCATTGTCTCGCTGCCATAGCACCAGCAAGGGGAGACCGTCAGAGACACGCCGACGCCTTCGCGGGCAAACTTTTCGGCCGCGGCCGCGGCCTCCGCCACCCCGCCGATGCAGGTGTCGGCGATGACGCACTCGACGGGCGCGCCGCAGGCGTGGCGGAGGTTGTCGCTGATCAGCTTGGCGGCGGACCGGGCCATGCCCATGGTCTGGTTTTCGAGGGACTCGCGGACGCCCTTTCGCCGGCCGTCGATGGCCGGCCGGATGCCGACCTTCGGCAACGTGCCCACCAGGCGGCCCACACGCGCGACCTTGGACTTCGTCTTTGCGACCGTTTTCATGGCGTACTCCCTTGCACTTTGCCTATTTCGGACGGGGACGGCGATCCGACAGTAGTGTAAGGCCTGCGCAGCGCCGGGCAATGGGCCGCAGACGCGGCGGTCAGAGAAACCACAGAGACTTAGCGCGGGCTTCGCCCGCAACCCGGCAAATGCCGAACGAATTCCTCTCGCGGCGAAAAGAAATCGAGCCTTTGGAGTACGGCGAACGGCGAGATTCTGCGGGCGCGCGACATATCGCCGCAGGCCGGGCGCGTCGCACGCTACAACCCCCCTGCGAAGCCCTGAACGAGCGCAGCGACCTGAGGGGGGCAGCAGGAGGTCGCCAGCGCCGATGCGGTCCGCAAGCCTTACAGTGCGACGGACAGGACCAGTGATCGTTTGCAAGGGTACTTCTCGCCCTTGGCGTCGATGACGACAGTGCCGCCAGTGCCCTGACTGGCGGACCGTGCGTCCGGTGCATGGATGACCGCCGGCGGGGGCACCGGCGGCACTTGCAGACAAACCCGGAACCGATCAATCTTAGCACATGAGTTTGGACCCAAGGTCCGAGTCCCGGAGTACGAGTCGGGGCTGCGAGGAGAGGACTATGCCGGATCGCCGCCAAGTCGTGCTGATCATGACCGATACCCAGCGCTGGGATATGGTCAACTGCTACCGCCACACCGGCCTTCAAACGCCCAACCTGGACCGCCTGGCGGCCGGCGGCGTGCGGTTCGAGCGGGCCTACACCTGCCAGCCGGTCTGCGGACCGGCCCGGTCGGCCCTGTTTACCGGCACCTATCCCCACTCGAACGGCTCCTGGGCCAACTGCATGGCCCTGGGCGACAACGTCAAGACGATCGGCCAGCGGCTCCGCGACCACGGCCTGCGGACCGCCTACATCGGCAAGTGGCACCTCGACGGCGGCGATTACTTCGGCCTCGGTCGGTGCCCGGACGGCTGGGACGACGCGTACTGGTACGACATGCGCCGATACCTGGAGGAACTGTCGCCGGCCGACCGGCTGCGGTCCCGCAAGATGAGCACGATTCAGGAAGACATACCCGAGGAGTTCACCTTCGGCCATCGGTGCAGCAACCGGGCAGTCGATTTCCTGCGGAAATATAACAACCAGGATTTCCTGCTTGTCGTCTCCTATGACGAGCCCCACGGGCCGTGCCTGTGTCCGAAGAAGTACTTCGACATGTACGCGGACTTCGCCTTCCCGACCTCGCCGAACATGCAGGACCGGCTGGCGGACAAACCCGAGCACCTGCGTGTCTGGTCGGCCAGTCGCCCGGCCAAGGCCGCGGCCGGCTCAGGCGTCGTGGCCCCCGCGTTCTTTGGCTGCAACACGTTCGTCGATTACCAGATCGGCCGGGTCGTGGATGCCATCGACCGGCACTGCCCCGATGCCCTTGTGATCTACACCTCCGATCATGGTGACGGACTGGGCTCGCACGGCATCAGCAACAAGGGCCCGGCGATGTTCGACGAGATCGCGCGGATCCCGTTCATCGTCCGCTGGCCTGGCCATGCTCCCGCAGGCGCGGTCAACCCGCACATCGCCTCGCACATCGACGTCGTGCCGTCGCTCATGGAGTATTTCGGCCTGCCCGTTCCGAGGCTGCTCGAAGGACGAAGCATGCTCGGGGCCTGCTGCGACCCGGCCGCCCGTACCAACGACATGATCTTTCTGGAGTTCGGCCGTTACGAGGTGGACCACGATGACTTCGGGGGCTTTCAGCCGATCCGCTGCGCCTTCGACGGACGCTATAAGTTGGTGATCAATTTGATGACCAGCGACGAGTTGTACGACCTTCAGACGGATCCCGGCGAGATGACCAACCTGATCGACTCGCCCGATCATGCATCGGCCCGCAACGGCCTGCATGACAGGCTTCTCGACTGGATGAATCGGACACGGGACCCGTTCCGCGGGTATTACTGGGAGCGCCGGCCGTGGCGTGCGGATGCCCGCCCGGCCACCTGGAAGTACACCGGCATGACCCGCCAGCGGGAAAACGAGGAGTACGAACCGCGGCAACTGGATTACAACACCGGCCTGCCCATGGAGCAGGCCACCCGGCCGAAATGACATCGGTCGCGAAGGATCGTCGCGACCCGGTCCGGGACGTCCCGGGCGGTTCGCGGGCGTCCATGCCCCAAGCCCCCGCATAAGGGGGTACGCCGCGGCGCAGCCGTCGCCTGACGAAGCCGGGGTCGCCTGGAAACAAGATGAGTCACTGGGTACCACGCCCGCCCTGTCCTTGCCCTGACCGCAGTCGATGGGAGCGGGCTGCGAGGAGAAACGTCCATGTCAAACCGTACGAGCCGGCCGAACGTGGTGGTGTTCTTTACCGACCAGCAGCGCTGGGACTCCACCGGCATCCATGGCAACCCACTGGAGCTGACCCCGAACTTCGATCGCATGGCCCAGTGCGGCACGCACCTGTACAACGCGTACACGTGCCAGCCGGTCTGCGGACCGGCCCGGGCGAGCCTCCAGACGGGCATGTACGCCACGGCCACCAACGTCTGGCGCAACGGGCTTGCCTTGCCCCAGAACCTCAAGACCCTTGCGCACGGCTTCCGCGAGGCCGGCTACCGGACCGGCTACATCGGCAAGTGGCACCTGGCCAGCCGGACCGTCGTCCCGCGGGAGGAACGCGGCGGCTACGAGTACTGGCTGGGCGCAAACTGCACCGAGTTCACATCCGAGGCCTATCGCACCATCTACTATGACAACGACAACAAGCCCGTCCAGCTGCCCGGCTACCGCGTCGATGCCACGGCCGACGCGGCCATCCGCTACATCGACGCGCACCAGAAGGAACCGTTCTTCCTGTTCACCTCGTTCATCGAGCCGCATTTCCAGAACCGGCTGGATTCATACCCCGCGCCCGACGGCTACGAGCAACGGTATCAGGGCCGGTGGACCCCGCCGGACCTGGCGGCGCTGGGCGGTTCCACGCACCAGCACCTGGGCGGGTACTGGGGGATGTGCAAGCGGCTGGACGAGGCGCTCGGCCGGCTGCTCGATGCGCTCAAGAGCCTGGACATCCTCGACAGCACGATCGTGCTGTTCACCTCGGACCACGGCTGTCACTTCAAGACCCGCAACAGCGAGTACAAACGGTCGTGCCACGAGAGCAGCATCCGCATCCCGACGGCCCTGTGCGGACCGGGTTTCGACGGCGGCGGACAGGTCCGACAGATGGTCAGCCTGGTCGATCTGCCGCCGACACTTCTCGATGCGGCTGGGCTGCCGATCCCCGACCAGATGCACGGCCGATCGGTCCTGCCGCTGCTTGCCCGCCAGTATGAAGGCTGGCCGGACGACGTGTTCGTGCAGA
>Ga0315298_1009206_pt1 | contig 12285 bp, 19 predicted proteins | sample WHS_1_MG_FD_203077 | JGI IMG/M metagenome (GOLD analysis project Ga0315298, IMG submission 203077) | Extremophilic microbial mat communities from Washburn Hot Springs, YNP, Wyoming, USA - WHS_1_MG | ecosystem: Environmental > Aquatic > Thermal springs > Hot (42-90C) | place: USA: Wyoming... | reverse complement strand
GTGATGCGGCGCAACGCATACATTTTGGATGGGGAAAGTCCGATTTTGGGAGTGGGTGTAAATTCTATAAAGTTGATGACATATGTCCGATTTTCCCCCCGTGAAAAGCCGTCAGGTTGAAGAGATACCTGACGGCTAATATCGATTAATCTACCACGTTGATTTTGGTCGCTTAGGGGAGTAGTGGTAGAACCATGAGCCTGAATTCGGTCCTCCGTGCCAGAAGACCTTTTCAAAGGCCGGGATTTTAACAACCCCGTTTGTGATGTACCCCCTGTACCAGCGGGTATCGGGTATATCCCTGATCCCGCTGGGGATCGTTAATATTGGCCTGTCTGGGTGTCGCACGAATTTCCATCCCGGCAGTAGATCGACGATGGTTGGTTGCCATATGTCTTCACTGACGACCAATTGTGTTGCCGTATAGAAATTTATTTTCCTTTGTTTATAGCACATATTAACCTCCAATCATTTTACATCTAAGACGAAGATGTGTGGTTCGGCGGTTAACCGTTCCACCTGTCGATCTGACAAACGCCGTACGGCGTAATCGACGCCGTACTGGTTGTGCATGTAGTAGATGTCATTCTGCATCATCTTGCGCATTGCATCCACCGCGTTTTGGCGGGTGCGAAATAATATTACCCGTCCCCCTTCATCTCGCGCCCAGGTTTTCCTGGGCCGGGTGTTATAGTTATATGTTGTGTATAGTATACCGTACATATTTTTTTAATCCTTTCTGTGTAATGTGTTATTATAGTCTGTGTAATGTGATATTATAGTACCGCCAACCCGTTGGTAGCGGCATGACCGATAACATACACGATTGCGGCTAGGACGGCTACATCGATGATTAGCCCAATAATGTAGATTCGGAAACAGATTCGATCATCGTTCATGTTTTTTCACCTCCGCGCATAATTATATTGCATCCCCGTTTTTATTGCAAATGACATTTGTCATGATTAATCGTGACATTTGTCACGTTGTTTTTTTGGGTGTTGTGGTGTTTGATTGTGTTGGGGATTTTGTTAATTAGGGCGAAATAGGATATTTTTTATCCCGTTTACCTGTTTTGTTATTCAGGTAATTCGGAGTTCTTTTGTCTGATTTAGAAACGCTGTCTATATCGTGGCGTTTCGACCGATTGGGAACTGTCACCTTTTATGAATCTGACGCGCGCGTACCACTTGACATTTGGGGAGTATGGTAGTATAGTATAAAGTGGATAAAAAATATCCTAATTTTATTCGTCTGGTTCAGGAGGTATTGAGTATGGCCGGTAAAATTCGTGTTACTCCCGAAGAGTTTGCGGAAAAACATGCACGCCGTCTGAAGGGTTCAATTCAGGACATTCAGACGGGGATTGAGCGCGTGACCGAAGCCCCTACTGCCAAAGCCGCTGCGAAACAGCAAAAGATGCTTCAAAATTTGCAGGAGGCGGTACAGTCAGGCAAGTGGGCTGACGGGTTGAAGCGGGTGAGCCTTGAAGAGTGGAAGACGAAAATCATCGAGAAGGGTCTGCCACGCATTGCCGCCGGGGTTGACGCGTCTTTTGATAAGCAGGTTCGCTTTGCCCAACAATTGCTTGCACATGAGGCTGAACTTAAGGCGAAGATTGACCAGATGCCTGATCTGACGCTGCAGGACTCGATCAATCGGGCTACGGCGTGGATTCAGGGTATGAGCAAGTTTCGCCGTAAATAAGGAGGTGAACTATGCTCCATCGTTTAACATACATTGAAAATCGTAAGACGCTAGCAGATGCTGGCGAATATGTTACCGACATTCGCGTTCCCGATCCGATTACGGGCATGTTTATTGAGGTGCGGGCAACAAATGGCGGTACTAGTAACCGATCCAATCTTGTGGCGGATGTGATTGATGCCATCGAGATTATTGATGGGTCTGAAGTGTTACTCTCCCTTGATGGACGTGAGGCACTTGCAATCACGGCGTACAAGTTTGGGTATCTGCCGTATCAGCTTATTTGTGAGACGGAAGGGCGTACCCAAAATTGGTACTTTCCTGTACGTTTTGGGCGTTGGTGGGGTGATGAGCAATATGCATTTGACCCCACAAAATTTAGCAATCCACAAGTACGCATTAAGTGGAATCTGGCGAATGTCCGTGCTGTTGGGGCGACGGGGTTTCTGTCCGGTTCGGCGCAGTTTACCGTCCTTGCCGATGTGATGGAAGGCGCTGCAGCCCCAGTTGGTATGCTGACGCTGAAGGAGCATTATTCCTTCACTACGGCGGCCAGTGGTGTTACTTATGTGGATTTGCCAACCGATCACAAGCTGAAGGCGTTTTATGTGAAATGTCACGAGGACGGACTGGGTCAGTCTGCGAATATCAGTTACTTTAAACTGAACTGCAATCAGGGACAGTATGTGCCCTTCGACTTACGACGTACTGATTACCTTCGTTGGCTGACGCTTAATTATCCTCCGTTTCACTATAAGCACTTGCTCAAAGCGGCGGATGGCGAGACGGGATACTTTATCCCGAAACTTGATGAGCAGGTTGCGTACACCCCCGAAACGGCGGATGCAGTTGTGACGGCATCCAATAACGGGATTGGTGAGCAAACGCTGTCTGTGTATGTGGCTGGGTCTGCCTCTACTACGCCGTGTAACATTTGGGCATTGGTGCACGGCTGGCTTCCGTTTGGAGTGTCGTACTTCCCGTTTGGCAATGCGGATATTCCCTCGGAGTGGCTAGACACGTCTATTTTCAAATCGGTACGACTGGAACTGACGAACGAAGATGCCGGCGCGGAAGCCGCTGTCGTACTGGAACAGGAACGTTTGTACTAAACGATGAGGGGGCGCTTCACAAACGCTCCCTCATCTACTATTTTATGAGGTGAACTATGCTGAAGCCTTTGATTGCCTCTGTCTCTACGACGGTAAGCCAGAGTGGGGGTGTCGATCTGTACTACACCCAAAATCAAAATAATCAGATTGTGGTATATGATCGTCTGGTTGCCATCGACCTGACTTCCGACCCAGGCACTGTATACTTCGGCCTGAAGTATGGCAACGATGAATACTTAATTGACAGTAAAACGGGCGTTACAAAGGGTGTTTGCGCGGTTGTTACCCCGTCTTTTTACGCTCCTGGGCATTATATTCCCTTTGTGCGCTTTGCGGACGCACAAATTGGGGATATTGTTGTTTTCATAATTTTGGGAAATTACGAGTAGGAGTTGCGGAGGTTGTAACAATGTGGTACATGGCTTCGGTTGAGGTGCCTCCTAGTACATCCGAAACTCAACCTGTTGTTGAGGAAATACCGCTGACATTGGGTACAATAGAACGGGTTCTGGTTGGATTCCCGTATGGTTGTGCAGGGTTGGTACATGTAACTCTGCACGATAAAGGGTGGCAGATATTGCCCTGGACGTTGGGCGAATCGCTTGCGTGGGATGATTACATGTTTGACTTGCAATTACACTATCCGCTTGTATCTGAGCCGTACACGGTGATTGTGCGAGCGTGGAATCAGGATGATTCCTATCCGCACACTGTGTTTGTTGGGATTGGGTTAACGGAAGGACAGCCTGATGATTCCTTTCTAAATTTTCTGCGTGCCCTTAAGGAGGTGGCGTAGTCGTGACGAATCGTATTTTGGTGAATTCTGCTTTAAATCCCGTGACCCCACTGTCGTTCCCGAATAGCGCAGAGGGTAAAAATGACGTTCTGTATCTGACAGAACAAGGGAACAATTTGATGATTGTTGACATGGCGCAGGTAAACTGTGTTCAGTATGTTTTTCGATGGGCTGGACGTTATGGTGCACATATGTTAACTGAGCGTAATCGATATGTCGTTCCCGATGGGCATGCATATTTGTTAGAGAGTGTGTTTGTTACAGGCTCAAAACCGTCCAGTGGGTATTATCATAGGATTATGCTTGGAGGGCCTGATTATCATAAGATCGTGAAGGAGTTTCTTTCTTCGGATACTCACGGTGTTGATTTTGAGGAAGCTTGGTTTTCAATGATTGTCGTTAGTGCGGGCGAAATTTTGACAATTAATACTCTTTCAACCGACCCGAATGCGTGTGAAAGTAGTCTTACGTGTTATGGGTTGTTGATACCGGTATCGTGAGGTGATTTATGACAAAGCAAGTAAAGGTTAATTCTGTTCTAAATCCCGTTACCCCCTTAGGATATGTCAATGGCGATTATGCGCCGTTGACTGCAGTGCAAACTGGAGGTCAATCGGGGGCATTGGTTACCTGTGATGCTGCGATTGTGTCGGGGATTTTAGGAGGGTTATCGTGGAATGGAGTGGTTGCAAATCATGCTGAGACTGTGCGGGCTTCTGTTACCATTCCATCCGGATCACGCGCTATCCTGTCATCTATATTTTTATATGTCGCACTGCCAGCGAGTGGAACGGTATTACGATTGAGGGTGCAAGTTGGCGGGTATACTGTGTGTGGGTTGTATGTTATCAATGCGGATTCGGCTGCCGCATGGCGGCGTATGAGTGTGTACCCGAATATGATCGTGCCAGAAAATACAAGGATTGAGATTATTTCATACTCAACGGATACTACGGCGCGAGAGTTTAACAGTGCAGTAACGTATATCTTATATTTGGTGGGGTGAACTATGGCGCACGGAATGCCGGATTGGTTTGGCACAGGTGAGAAAACAACAACCTACGGGTTGTCAGACGATGCAGAACTTGCCGTACGTCTTGGGTCAATCGTCAATTTCGACCGTCGGGGTGAGGTGATTGCCATGACGGCCTTCGAGTGTGGGGAATCGGATTTTTCTGTGTTGGGGAACGATCTTAATTGTGGCGGTTACTGGTACATGGCTGGGGGATTGTATCGTCCAACATACCTGCATATATACAAGACGGGTGATTCTGAGGGGTACGTGTCTGTGTTTCGCAAAGGGTTTATTCCGCCAGCAACGAAATTAGGCGTTGAGGGTGGTGTGCGCAACTTTGCAGGGTCATACAAGTTATCTTTACGGTACGAGGAGCGGGGATTTAACCTGTTACGTGTGTGGGAGATATTCTTTTATCCGTTCGGCGCGGGATTGTATTATCTTGATGCGAGTGGTGGTGAAACGCAATTTGCCGAAATGGCAAATGACTGGTTCTATGGAGATGGTTGGAATGTGATGAAGATGGTTGTGGATACGGATGCAAGCGCGTATGTGCGCTTCATTTTCAATCATCGGTCGTTTGTTTTATCTTCTGCGCTGTGTTATCAACACGCGGAAGTTGGAAATGGTTCGGCGTGGCAGTTTGTGCGTGTATATAACGATGATAGTAACACAGCACAATGCGACGTTAGTCATGTTGTCGTAACAGGCAATGAGCCTGTATAGCTCTATCGTTCACAAGGAGGTCGTATGTCTGAATTCTGGAAATTACTCAAAGAAAGCGTGATTATACAGGGGATAGTCACCTTGGCACTGATAGTTACCGTCTGCGTGATGGTGGCCTCGGAAAAGACAGTGCCTGATAACCTATGGTATGCAACATTCGCTGTACTAGGGTTTTGGTTTGGAAGCAAGGTTCAAAATGCCATTCGTTCAGTTTAATGGAGGTTGATTATGCCTGTAAATACAACACAGTCGTATACACAGGATGAAAAGAATCGTGTATTCATTCGGATTGACCTGCCAGATATTGATCTTAACACGGCTGGGGAAATTTACCGTCAAATCAAAGATTTACTGAAGAACGTTCCCAATGCGGACGTGGAAATGTCCGTTATGAGGAGTCGGTAACAATGGGTGTGCGCTATGGAGGTGGCCAGCCGGCGGCGTTTGCAATGGCAAGCGAATTGGGCTGGCTGGCCGATCTATTCTATTACATATCGGGAAAAATTAACGGTGTACCATTGTTGGGGCCATACCTGTCTAGTCCCTTCAGTTGGGCCGGAGATTATTTTCGTGATTTAGAGAACCTAATGAAGGCGTATGCGGAGTATTACGGTGATGTTGTCAAAACAGCGATTGCCGCATTGCCCGCCGCATCTCTTGGTTCGGCTATTTTGACCATGTTTCGGGAATGGAATGAGTTTCGTACAAACCCAACCGCATGGATTAAGAAACACTTTATTGAATTGCTCAAGGACGGAGAGAAATTCTTTCAGGACTGGTTTAAGTGGTTTTTAGATCGCCTGAAGGATTATGATAAGAAATTTCGTAATTTCTTTGAAAAGCCGTATGTACAAATTGTTGATTGGGTGCACGATAAAAATATCGATTTATACGAATGGATTCAAGACCCGTTGGGTAAATTGCGAGAGTATCTTCGGAAAATATCCTCGGAAGGATACCAGTTATTAAATGCTCCGAAAGAGTACATAAAAACATTGGTGATCATTTTGTTTGATTTTCCACTTCAATTTTGGAGCAATCCGTTCCAGTATCTGGTTCTCTGGGCGTTGGATCGTTATCGACTGGTAGCGCCCGATATTCTCGATGTGATAACGCATGATCTGGAACTGGCATTACGGTATTTGTGGGAAGGAAAAGAAAAATGAGTATCAAGATTACACCAGCGAAAGATGTCAGCATTAATATCGAGGAGCCGAAACGGCGTGACTTTCCCGATAATCTAGGGGGCGCTGTTGAGTTTACTCTGACAAAATTTATCTATCACATTTTTAGACTGTACGGGGAAGCCATCGGTGCGTTTTTAGGCAGTACGGCGAGTAAATTTCTAGATGACCTTGAGCCGAAGATTCTAGAATACGCACGTCCAATACTGGACTGGATCATCAACAGTCCGGATACCCCGAAGGAAATTCGCGATTTTGTCTCGAATTTGCGTAGTGGTAAATATGAAATAGGGACGATTTTAACGAATTCGTTAGTAGGATCTGCGGTTGGGTCAAGTGTAGGGAGTATCACACAGGCTCTGACAGCAAAATGGACACAGGCCGTCCTAAAGTGGATACGACCTACGATCATGACACCTGCGGAAGCAATCCGTGCTGTGCGTCTGGGGGCGATTCCCGATGGACTATTTAATGAGTTTATGGCCCGAAACGGGATACCCGAAGCCTACATTCCCGCGTACCACTTCATGTATCAGTCATTTCCATCTGTGGACGCCTTTCTAGAGTATCTTCGGCGCAATCCTGATCGTGATGCGTATGTACGGGGTTGGCTGTATAAGTTAGGGATAAACATAGACGAATTTGGATGGTGGCCTGAATTACGCTGGAATAAATTGTCTCCCGATGCCATATTCACAGCCTACTATCGCCTGCAATTGCCAGAAGAAACTCTCAACGATTACCTGTTACGTACTGGATGGAAGGCGCCAGAACTGGGCTACCTGAAAGCGATATACCGAAATTACCCTCCATTACAAGACATTATTCGTTTTGCAGTACGTGAAGCGTGGAGGGATGATATTGCGTCAAAATGGGGATATGATGAGGAGTATCCCGATATCGTAGAAGAGTACATAAAACGATTGGGATATGATCCAGATATTGGGAAGCGATACTGGCGCGCGCACTGGGAGTTGCCATCGATAACGCTGGGTATGGAGATGGTTCATCGAGGTATCATTACTGATGGGGAATTCAAGGAGTTACTGAAAATTGCCGATTATCCCGCAGGCTGGCGTGATAAGATAACGAAAGCTATATATACCCCGTTTACACGGGTTGACGTACGGCGAATGTACAAATTAGGTGTGTTGAATTATGATGAGATGGTGCGGGCTTACATGGACTTGGGGTATGATGAAACGAAAGCAAAGAAACTGGCGGATTTCACTGTCAAGTACGAAATGCCTGATACAGATACAAAACCTGAAAAATACCGTCAGTTGAGCCTGTCAATTTTGCGGAAGGCATACCGAAAGGGATTGATTACAAAAGATGAACTGAAGAAACGCCTGTTAGAACTGGGGTATGACGATGATGAAGCACAATTGATCGTTGACTTGACCGATTTAGAGACAACGGTTGACCAAACTCCAGATTACTATGATTCCTACCAGAGCACCATGAAGAAGATGATTGTGGATGCTTATTCATCGGGGTTGCTACAGGTAGAACAAACAAAGTCACTGCTTCAAAGTATAGGGATTACAGATACGGAAATTGATTATCTTCTGACTGTTGCTGATTTCCGTTTCAGCATGGATTACCTGACCGACAAGATAAAAATGGTTGGGGATGCATACATAGAAGGCCGAATGAATCGTTTTGAGGTTCTGGACGCTCTGGGGAAACTTGGTATCCCTGGTGACATGCAAGAACGGCTATTTACGATCTGGGATGTGAAAATATCCGTTCCAGCCCGTCAGTTGACGGAGACGCAATATCGGCAGGCCGTCATTGACGGGTCAATTAGCCTTGACGAATATCGCGAAGCACTACAAGCAATTCGATACAGTGAGAAGGATTCTGGAATTCTGGTAGATCGTCTGTTAGTCAGTTTATCTCCAGCCAATCTAAAACGGTTAATCAAGATTGGCAAGATTGATGTAAATGAATATGTCAACACGATGAAACGGCTTGGTTATGAAAAGGAAGAAATTGAAAAACGATTATCTTGATTTTCAAGGAGGTTCAATATGCCGGTGCCACAAAACCCATCCCGAAAAATTGAAGATGCCGTGAACGCATACAAAAAACTGTTAACTTCAAAGGAGGCAGTAAATGAACAATCTAGCCCTGTACCAGAAAAACCCGAAGAGTCACAGAGTAACTCAAAATCAGAACGAGCCACACAAAAACCCTCTAAATCGTAAAGTACGGCGAATACAGATCACACAGGACGCAATCCGTAAAATACAATCAGATATTCGACGCGAACGTTCCCGTCAGCACTGGTGAAACATGACATTTGTCACAGAAAAAAATGACAAATGTCATCTTGATTTTGGCTGATCACCTGCTTATAATAGATAACTAGAAAGGAGTTACTATGAATGAAAAACTGCAGGTTGCAGTACGGCGTTTCACGGACAGTCTGATTGAAGGGTGCGATAGTCTGAAGGGGGGGTACATTGCTTTTCGCTGGACCGACGAACACCTTATCTATGTCACAAAGGCGTACGGGGTTTATCGTCTGTACAGTTACCCCTCAATTAGTTATACCTCGCGTGATGCGAATGAATTTTTCGAGTTTGTGACAATGGTCTTGGAAAAAATCTTTGACACATTTATCAACGGCAAAGATTACAAACTCGAAGATCAGATGGCGTTGATTGAGGGGTACATGAAGTCCGGCGCAATCACTCAGCCGTTATTTCCAATTGAAGAGGAGGTGCACGCAATGGTATACGAAAATTAATTGTATAAACTCCACTTTATTCGTTCAATTTCACAACTCTGTTCGTTCAAATTCAGGATAAAGGAGATCAAAATGTCTGATGAAACATTCCCTATTGTCAAACTGGATGCAAATACGAAGTTACCACCAGTCAAGTTGAACGACATTCTCTCAGAAATGGGGATTTCAGGTCCCCGTATTGCAGCCAAAGAGCTGGTGGATCAAACATTCACCATTGTTCACGCTAAACCGTTTGCATCCACATACAGAGAAGGCGCTCACGCATGGTTCTGCGTCATCTATCTCCCTGACGACACCCAGCCGTACACGACAGTGCTGGGTGGGCAGGCGGTGGTTGACGTATTGGACGCACTAGCAAGCGCCGGTTTCGAGAATCCCCTAATTGTCACCTTGAGGAAGGTGGATGGGGGTCGATTCGGGTCTTACTACGTTCTTGAGTAACATATTAAGGGGAGGTACTCAACAAGAGTGCCTCCCCACATTCATTCCCTGGAGGTTGCAATGGCAAAGACAAAGCGTGATATTCTCAAAGGGAGCATAGCCATGGCCTATCTGGCATTACAGAAGGCCATTGTTTATCTGGGTGAGGTTCATGCCGCGTTTGAGAAAAGTCATCCAGATTACGCATCCACTTTGGAATTGATAATCAGTAGTGTTGACACAGCATCAAATCTTCTGGCCGTCTTTTATACAGCGGCTTGGGGAGAGTTGCCTGTTGACTGGCACGCTACCGCAAGACGACGTTGACTGGAGCGAGTACCATGTCTGACTTCGAACGTGAGGTTCAATGGAGTATAGCAGAACAATGGATTTACCCGGCAGTGACAGAAGGGGGAATAACATCAGCCGATAAGTTTTATTCATGGTTGAAAGAAAACGACTTCGATGTAACCCGTGCAGTAGCACGAGGTGTGTGGCGTGAATTCGTGAAGTCGGAAGGGATCATTGACATACTACAAAACTGGCCTGAAAATAAACCGATCCCTCGTGCGTGGTACAGCAGTACAGAAAGTGATTACATTCATGGATACGCATATAAAATGAAAATCACTTACGTTGATGAAGAAAGTGGAGAGGTGAAAACGACAACCGTTTTGCAAATGTCCGATCGTCCACTATCACGGGAAGACATAAACGAATTCTTACAGGACATTCCAGAGCATGGGTCACCTCCCGGAGTAGCGGAAATTTTAGCAAGCGAATTCATCGGAATATATCACAGGAAAGGTGCTAGATGGTAACCGAATATCCACCGAAAGGGTACTACTTAAGGGCGAATAAATCGAAAGCCCTTCCCATTCACCACATTTTCTTCGATACCGAAACCTGGGAAGAGAAGGGGGAGGTATTTTCATATCATAACCTACGTCTTGGAGTTGCGTGCTATTGGAGACGAGGAGTTAATGGACGGGTTTATACACCACAGTGGATAACATTCAAAACTGCGGATGAATTCTGGAACTTCGTGTTTCAGTACGTACACAGGAAACAAACTCTTTACTTAATCGCCCACAACATTGCATTCGATTTTGCTGTTGTGCGTGGATTCGATGCTATGAAACAGCGTGGGGGAAGTCTGGATTTCGTTTATACGAACGGCACAACGGTAATCGTTAAGTACTCAACCCCGTTCGGTAAGGTGGTTCTGTTAGATAGTATGAACTGGTTTAAAGTACCCTTACGCGAACTGGGTCGATCAATAGGACACGAAAAGTTGTCCGTTGACTTTGCCACAGTGAACAATGAAGACCTCGAAATATATTGTAGAAATGACGTTGCAATCCTCTTAAATGCGATGCAACACTGGTACAAATTTTTGGATGAGCACGACCTGGGACGGTTCGGAAACACGATCGCCAGTCAGGCCATGCACGCTTTCCGTCACAGGTTCATGGGGGATACAAAGATTCTGGTACACAATAATAAGAGTGTATCAGAACTAGAAAGGCGCGCATATCACGGGGGGCGTTGTAACGTCTTTCAGCGTGGGGTTGTGCAAAACACCATCTACAAACTAGACATAAATTCAGCATACCCCTACGTGATGAGGAACTACCCATACCCTATAAAACTTCTCTTTCACACAACACGTTGTACTATCGAAGAGCTCGAGAAGTATGCCGCAACGAGATGCGTCATTGCAGACGTGACCGTGAATACAAACGAGCCTGTTTACCCCTATCGCATGGAAGACAGAACAATCTATCCAATAGGGGTCTTTCGAGCCTACCTATCAACAGAAGAGGTAGTCTATGCATTGAAGCACGGACACATACAAGACGTTCACGCTGTGGCAGTCTACAAGAAAGCGTACATCTTCGCAGATTATGTTGATTACTTTTACAATCTGCGGGTGAGATACACACGTGAAGGGAATACAACCTACCGATACCTAACGAAGTTATTTCTGAATTCCCTCTATGGGAAATTCGGACAGCGAAAACGCACCTTCGTCAAAGTGGAAGATACCGACCACGTCTTCGACGATGTTGACATGGTATACGACACGAAAACAGGCGTGTGCTACCAATTGTTTCGGTGGGGCGATGATCTGTTCAAAGAAGTTGACGAAGGGGAAACAGAAATTTCCTTCCCTGCTATTGCCGCCCATGTTACCGCAAATACAAGACTGTATCTCTGGCAATTGATCAAAACCGCAGGACTGGAAAATGTATACTACTGCGACACAGATAGCATTCTGTGCAATGCCGCAGGTCACGTACAACTATACCCACACATTTCACCAAACGAATTGGGAAAACTAAAGATCGAAAACGTGTACACAGATGGGGAATTCCTAGCACCAAAAGTGTACCGCCTAAACGATGAGTGGAAAAGAAAGGGAATTCCTCCTCAGGCGAAAGAGGTCGCCCCTCAAACTTTCGAATACACAGAATTCCCATCCCTCCGCACATTAGGACATAAACCCGAAGAGAAAACATACTTCACACGGAGAATTACAAAGAAAATCACGGCCACAATCAAGG
>Ga0315298_1009204_pt1 | contig 12287 bp, 10 predicted proteins | sample WHS_1_MG_FD_203077 | JGI IMG/M metagenome (GOLD analysis project Ga0315298, IMG submission 203077) | Extremophilic microbial mat communities from Washburn Hot Springs, YNP, Wyoming, USA - WHS_1_MG | ecosystem: Environmental > Aquatic > Thermal springs > Hot (42-90C) | place: USA: Wyoming... | reverse complement strand
CTATGGAGCTACTATGAAAAAGTTAGAAGACGTACAAAGAATTATCCGTGATGAAGTAGAGACAATTAGGAACAGAGAATCAGGAGCTTTACCTGGTACTCCATATGTAGTTCTTGAGATTATAGATCGACTCAAGACTTTAACTGATTGGGATGGTCGAGATCAAACTAAGAAACTAGCTCTTAGTATACGAGAGTTAGTAGAGGATTATATACGAAATCCTAGAAAGAAGATTAGATCAGATAAAAAAATTAACACTTTAAAGAACTTATATGAAGATGCTGAACCTTTAGACGATTTAGACCCACATCCAGAATTGGAAGTAGATTGGGATCACCCCAGATCAGTAGAAAAATATTCTAATATTACATTAGGTACGAGTAAGAAGAATTTGGTTAAATCTGTTAGAAGAGAAGATAGGAAGAGAATTAAAGGTTAAATATAATATATGAACATAAATATCATTCAGACCCTAGATCGTTATCATTTTCTTAATAAGAGAATTAAGAGTAATTTAGTTAAGAACCCAGAATATGCATATTACTATGCTAAATTTATAATCAAAGGCCGTTGGCCTGAGGCTGAACCCTATATTATGAAGGATAAGGATCCATACTTGATTGTTTGGTATGCTCGATATATAATTAAAGGCCGATGGCCCGAGGCTTAACCCTATATAAAGAAAGATAGTTATTGGTGGGATAGGTATATAAGAGGGAATTTAATATCAGATGATAGGATAGGATAAGAGGTTTGATCACTCAAGCCTCAATGCTAGTAGAATTATCATATATCCAAGAAGATCCTTTATACTATCCTCTCGAGATTCATAGTTTACATCATCAATAGATGATAATGATATAAATCTACAAATCTTCTCCCAGATTCTGGCTCTGATTCCAGTGTAGCCTATAGATCTGAAGGCTTGACCATAATCATCAGATTTAGCAACTAATACATTAAATATATCATCTAATATTTTATTGAAATCTGGATCTACTTCTTTTATTTCATTAGAATCAATTCCCTTTATTTCTTTATATAATCTTAGAATATCTATTATGAAACTATATAAGAATATTTCATGTGGGAGTTCATTCTCTTTTTCCATCTCTTTAAATCGCTCTAAAATAGTTAGAGTTAATTGCTCTTGTATATTTGAATATGATGGTAGTGTTTCAATTGAGACTTTTATAGAACCTTGAATAAATCCTTTGGATACCACGATACCAGATATAGGATATGCAAGATAGAATGAATTAATATTTTTATTCTCTAAAAAGGATCTTGTTATTATTAGAATCTGTTTCCAATCTTTCGAAGTTTTCTGCATTACCTGATATACTTTTTTATAGAATTCTTTTGACATATACACCTCTCTATCTTATAATACTTTCTATAAAAGAAACAAATATAAACTTCTATCCATATAATTAGAATATTGTAGGTTTAGATTATGGTGATAACAAATATAGAAAAAAATAAGAACTGGGATTTATCAGATACGAAATTTAATTAGTGGTAAATTATATGTTGGATCTGCTATTTATATCCTAGGTAGGTATAGAAAGCATATAAGAGATCTCTTAAAAAATAAACATCATTCTAAAAAATTACAAAATGCATGGAATAAATATGGTGAGGATAATTTCATATTTGAAGTATTAGAATTGGTGGAAAATAAGGATAATTTAATATCAAGAGAACAATATTGGATAGATAAATTAAATTCTTATGAAGATGGGTATAATATGTGTCCTATAGCAGGGAGTACCCTAGGTAAGAAGATATCAGAAAAAACTTCTAAGGCAATATCTGATGCTAACAAGAATAGAATATGGACTTTAGAGTCAAGAAAGAAATTACAAGAAAGTCAAAGAAATAGAGATCCTAATAATATAAGACGAGGTTATAAACTCAGTGATGCTACAAAAGAAAAATTATCTATAGTATCTAAAGGTAGATCAAAATCTAAAGAACACAAAGATAATCTAAGTAAAACTAATTTTAGACGAGGTAAAAATTTGGTCCTCTACCAGAGGAGACTAAACAGAAGATAAGAGAGACAAAAACTGGGTCAAAGAGAACTGAAGAAGCAAAATTAAATATATCTAAAGCCTTAAAAGGTAAGAAAAAATCTGAAGAAGCTAAGAAGAATATGAAAGAAGCATGGAAATTAAGGAGATTGAAGAATACCTAATTCTACCAAAAATCTGCTTGGAGTAGTAGCAATATAACTGTTTCCACGTTGTGTGGTGAGATGTGAACATAAGACTAAATTATCTCTAGCTCTCGTGATCCCCACATAAAAAAGCCTTCTCTCTTCTTCAATTTCTTTATCTGTTATACTCCACATGTGTGGTATAGAACCTTCAACTAATCCAAATAGATATATGCAATCCCATTCCAATCCTTTACTACTATGAATAGTAGATATTGTTACTCTACCATCAGGATTTTCATCTTCTTTATCCTCACGATTTCGATCAACCATAGTCATTTGAAATACTATATCATCAACAGTAGTATCTGGATTAGCGGTTACTATATTTTGGATAATATCAAATATTCTATCTATATTAGATAGTTTCCACTCTATCTTATCTTTATCATATTTCTTGTGACTCTTTATATATTCTGCATAGTCAGTAAATTTTAATACTGCATTGAAAGCTTCTACTGGTTTATTCTTCAGAGGTAATAACGTGTTTTCTAAGAAATCAACATACATACCCATCTTTAAGTGATTATAAGCTTTGGCACCTTCTATCATATTACCATTAAACTTACTATCAGCTATCACCTTGATCTTCTCTATGGTGGCATCCCCAATACCTCGCTTTGGGATACTAACAGATCTAGACATGGCTATAACGTCATTGGGATTAGCAACTAATCTAAGATAGCTTAATATGTCCTGAGCTTCTTCTGTTTTAAGAATACCTTTACCACCTTTAATGTCATATGGTATTCTACATCTGACCAACTCAGCTTCTATCAGGTCTATCTGAGATCCAGATCTTACTAGAATTGCAGTGTTTTTATATGCAACTTTACCAACTTTAAGTTGATTCTTCTGCCAAATCTGTTCCGCTATCTTGACAGCATTATCCTTGGGGGTCATCTCATTCATTAATCGAATACTACCATTCTCTCCTTGGTCCCCTCTATAACTCTTCATCTTAATAGGAACTGTGTCAGACATGTGCTTTTGTATAGCATTAGCCAATCTTACTACTTGTGGAACTGATCTATGGTTAGATTCTAGTTTATAAAGAGATGGAACTTGTCCTCTCCAATCCTTAGTAAAATTGAATAATATCTCAGGACTGGCCCCAGCAAATCCATAAATAGACTGTGAGATATCTCCTACTACAAATAAATTCTTGTTATCCTTACCTAGTAATAGATTTATGAAGGCCCATTGAACAGTGTTTGTGTCTTGAGATTCATCCATAAGAACATGTTCATATACATTACTTAGGATCTTAGCCCATCTCACATCTTTTAGTCCACGATTCACTACAAGATGTAACATGTCATCAAAATCTACTAATGATTGTTTAGTCTTTTCAATTTCATACTCTCGCCAAACTGATATGTCATCTGTAGAAAAGGCATGATAGCCACCATGAGCTCTCAAAGTTTTCTCATGTATTTCTTGAGTATAGTCATTAGAGAACCCTAATCCTCTAGCTCTATGGTATGATATCTTTTCTACAATATTCCAATACTTTACAGATTCTGTTAAATTCAATCTTTCTATTATAGATTTAATTAAATCTTTCTGGCCATATTCATCAAGAGGAGATATCTTATCATTAAGACCAAATCCTTTAGGATCTTTTCGTATTGCACTCAGAGCTAATCCGTGTATGGTAGAAACTCTAGGGACATTAATATCCTTAGGATCAAAATCTAAGCGATCTAATATCTCTTCGGCTGCTTTATTAGTGAAAGTGCAGCATAGAATTTTACGTGGGGATACACCATTCTCTATCAGGTATTTAATACGAGCCATTAGAACTCGAGTCTTACCAGAACCAGCCCCTGCTATGACTGCACATGGATAATCCATCACATGTTCAACAGCAAGCCTTTGTTCTTCATTTAACAATATTTTACTCATAATTGGGACTTCCACGCTTTATGTTAGTGAGGTGATATAGTGATAGCTTTTTCAGTTGGTCGAACTTTAGGTCCAGGAGATCTCACTATAATGGTGAGAGATCAACAAGGTAATCCAGTCGCACCTACAGCCATATCCTACTCCATATTTAATACATCTTCAAACCCACCAATGTTGGTATCTGGGCCAAGAAATTCTCCTGTTTCAGATCCTAATACAGTTGGATACTTTTATATTAATATAACTATTCCAACCAATTGGGTTGATGGTGAATATAGACTGGTTTGGTACCTACAACAATATCCAGATTCTCCAGAAGTTAGTATATATGAAGATTTTACTATAGTAAATACTAGTGTTCCTAATTCTAGTTTTGATGCTCCATCTATTCTAATGACTCAAAAATTAGGTATATCAGATAAGGCTGCACAATTAATAACTTTGGTGAGAGAACTTTTATCTGATACAAATCCAGACAGAAATTACCATTTTAGACCACCAACAGCAGGTAAGGTGGTTGCTGGATATAATACTCGTGTTGGTTTTATATGGACCGATCAAACTATTTTAAGATTCTTAAATCTTGCTATTGCTCAAATTAATAGTGGTAATATCAAGAACTTTTACAGTTATACCGTCGATTCCATTCCCGAATCATGGTATCAAGCAGCATGTGTTGGTGCAGCATCCAAATGTCTTATGGCAGAAGCAATAAGATGGAATGCTGATGAGTTTAGCTACTCTTTGAATGGTGTAAGTCTTGATATAAATAAAGCTGCTGCTTATCAAGGCCTCGCTGAAGTTTATGCTTCTGAATTTAAAGAATGGATTACAACTCTTACAGCCAACCGTCCATTCTCAGCTGGTCTACGTCAGCAGAGATGGTTGTTGGGATAATTTCATAAGGACTATATGTGTAGTAGCATCTCAATAAGGTATAAGGATCTAAATGCATCTATTTGGAGAAATAGTTATATTTCTGTCTGTGCTATATATCATAGCATGGATCCTATACTTTATTTTTACAAATAGGTATTATGCAGTTAGATACAAGAAGAAAAAGATAAAAAGAAAGATATATAAGTGCTATCTCAGAGGTAAAAAGTGGCAATTCAGGGTTTAATGGTTCTAGAATCTGGATATGTAGGATCTAGAGATTTATTCTGGATTGATGACCCAGATACAGATGTAGTTGGATATAATATCTATAGATCATATGATACAATATATGACTGGGTGCGTATAAATACAGATATAGTTCCTGGGCACTCTTATAGAGATCAAACTACATTAATAGATGTTCAGTATACTGTAACACCAGATGCATGGATAGAGTTTGGTGAATTTGGTAGATATGGATTTAAGGTCCCAGATAATGTTATATATTCATCAATAGATAAAGGTATAGCATTTGTAGCCACAAATCCAGATGATGTTATAATGACAATAGATGGAGCACAAATCAGACCAGCTCTTGTAGAAGGGATAGATGGAACCATATGGCTACCACAGACTTCAGTATTAAAGAGAGATGGTGGTATCTCAGAAACTAGATTAGGAAATCCCATCACCAAGACTACAGCAATATCTGTAACATATAAGAAATTGTTAAATTCTGTTGACATATATCAAAATATGACGAGAACTTATTATACTGTAGTCCCTGTAATCTTTGGTGGTCAGGAAAAACATTTACCTGGTGCAGCTGGTACAGAAATTATCGATACAATGCAGATAGATAAGATGGACTATATGCAGAAAGAGATGATAAGAAGAAATTCCTGGTTGTTCGAACAGGTTGCAGAGCCAGCATATCTTATGTTTAGAAAAACAAAAGGTGAGGCTTGTGGTTGTATAAATGTGGATACCAAACAACCAAGGACAGGTTGTAAGAGCTGTTATGAGACAGGTATTGTTGGTGGTTATTATGGTCCTATCGATATCCCTTATATAGATCCTGACACTGCAACAAACAGAATTATGGAAGAGGGTGGTGTCAAAGTTGAGAGATCCTCTAAGTCCTATCTAGGTCCTACTCCAATAATCCAGAATGGTGACCTTATTATAAGAAGAAATGGTGAAAGATTAGTTATTGGTAATCCAACTTATAAGTCACCAAGAGGTGTATTATTACAACAAGAGTTCGATACACATTTGTTACCAGCAAGAGATACAAGATACTTTATCCCATTGTGGGATCCAAATAGAATGGTGACTACATATAATCCAGCATTTAGTAATGATGGAAATGAACCTGTATCTAACCCTCTAACTGATCCAACAAAGACATGGGAGAACCCAGAAGTCCCAGTAGGTAGAACCATAACTTTTGGAAGAATAATGTCATGATAGAAAATATTATACTATCTAAATATCCTAATATAAATCCTATATCAATTAAGGAATACATAGATTTTATAAATACTTGTACAGTTCCTCTAGAATCAGAGTATGGTGAACATCATCATATTCTTCCTGTTTGTTTATTTAAAGAATACAAGTCAAGAAAAGATCATCCCTGGAATATAAAAAAGCTCAATGCTAAAGATCATTTCAAAGCACATTATCTTTTATATAAAATGATCCCTGGAAAATTAGGCTACGCTTGGATGGTCATGTGGATAAAGACCAATAAGAATAATCCTAGAGACTTTGATATATCTTTTTTAGATACATATGCTGAAGAATATGAAAATCTTAGAAAAAATATAAAATTATCAGAAGAAACTAAAAAGAAGATATCTGAAGCATCAAAAGGTCATAAAAAATCAAAAGAAACAAGACGTAGAATGTCTGAATCTCTAAAATCTAGGGTGTGTAAGGAGTCTACTAGAAAGAAGAGGTCCGAAATTAATAGAAATAGAATAGTCTCTGATGAAACAAGGAAGAAGATGTCAGAGGCCAGAAAAGGTAAACCTGGAACAAGAACTGGTCAGACACAATCAGAAGCTACTAGAATGAAAATATCAGAATGGGCTAAGAAACCTAGAGGTCCGCGTAAGAAGAATTCAGACCTAATGATTTCGTATAACTATAAATGAAGAGGAATTTATTATGAAGAACTCAAAATCAGTATTGGCTAGTTTAGTTTCAGCTGCAGGATTAGAACCTGTTAATCTAGATCTTAGACCAGCAAAGAAGGGACTAGAAGTAGTTGAAGACTTGTCCCCAGTAGCTGGAGATCATGCTTTCTTTACATATTTCGTACCAGGTGCTGTATTTCAGGCTAAAGATGGATCCCAATGGCAGGTTGAGAATATACCTACAGAGGGTAGTGGTTTGGTTAGAATCCGTAATATATGGTATCCAAGAGAAGAAGCAACTATACCTCAAGCAAGAATCAGAGAGACCATAGATATGTGGGTATTCCCTGTTATTCAGCCTGTCCCAGCTATAGAAACTAAATAAATTTAAGTCAGGTGGTCTCTTGTGGTAGAACTTACAGATATAAATCTAGATTCTTTCATCATAAGAGAATTAAGAGGAGTAGTAGCTAAGCATCCAAGATTTAGAGAACTTGGAGGAGAGATAACATCTTACTTCTCTACTCTTATGAGATATAATGATCTAGAGATCATTATCAAAGATCCTAGTGCTCAGGGTAATCGTTTATCCTCAGACCATTTTATAGCTACACAGATAGGTAGAACTATATTAGCTAAACTTGAAGACAAAGATGGGTTGTTTATTGAATCAATGCAAGAGATAGACAAAACTGGGCAGACGCCAGAACCAGGTTTATATTATCTTAATCTAGATTCAGTTAATGAACAAACTAGGGATATTTCTCTTACATGTGAGAAGTTGCGATGGGTTCAAGGTCATGTGGATGCATCCACTGGTTCATATATAGTTATTAATTCTAATTTTAGTCCTTATAATCTAGTAATAACGAATATGAACTCTGGTGACTATAGAGCTACAAATAATAGATTATATCTATTAAAGTATGTAGACTCTGTAAATATAATGGATAGTACAAGTAATCATATACTACAACCTATGATAGACTATTGGGTTGAGAAGTATGATAGTGTACTACTCACTTCATCTACAATATTAGGTAGACAAAATATAACTATTCCAGATCTAACATACATAACTGTAGATGTTGTTGACCAAGATGGATATATCCTAAGACCTAATATTGACTATTATTTTTCATCTCCATCTGAAATAATTTTATCAGATTGGACTCCAGCTAATCAAACTTTATATTTAAATGGTTATTATAAGAGAGATCCAAGATTAGTCTCTATTATTAATCCTGATAATATAATCAATTTTGGTCTACAGGTTGGTGAGACCCTAATACAAGATCAGGTATTGATAAGAGCCAATACCGGGGATTATACATATACTGATTTAGTACAATCTCTTACTGGAGATTACTATCTAATTAATCTCTTAGATGTTGGGGATTCTATGAAGTGGCAGGCTAGGGTACAGACACCACAGTTTACTATAGCTGCAAAAAAGAATGCTATTAACTATAATTTTTTACCAGGATTAAATGTTATAGTTGGAGATAGAACAGTAGTTGGGGATCAATTATGTATTATGGTTCTTCCTCAGTTAGCAGAGACTTATGAGATATATGGATCTAAAGAAAATATATCTTTTAGTATAGACATTAAAACTAATGATATGACTACTTCTAGTGAACTTGGGACCATGATAAAGCAATACCTCTTAGTATCAGCTAGAGAAAGATTAGAATATCAAGGTCTTACAATCTACGAAATATCTAGATCAACTATGGCAGATGTTAAAGATGAATCAGGTTTAACCAGTTCTCATCATGTTATACTATCAGTCCAAGCAGCTGCAGATTGGGAAGTATACAAACCTCTTATAACAGGATTAGATCACTATGATATAACAGGTGTTTCCACAGATATAACATATCCAGGAAAATTACAAATAACACCTAGATCGTCAGCTTTCGGAGTATCTAATTTTATAACGTCATATTCATAACAGAGGAATGAATGCCAATACTAGAATTTAAATGTGATAGCTGTAATCTTTTGATGGAGAAGATATATCTATCAGCTGGTCCAGATACAGTACCTTGTGAGCGATGTGATTCAGAAGCTAAAAGAATATTCCCAACAAGTATTTCTTTAATGCGTTCAGAGATGGATAATAGCCCAATAGATAATGCTATTGGTAAAGATGCAGATAAGCGATGGGAAAATATCCATAATAGACAAGAGTTGAGAGCCAGTGTAAGGCAGAAGACTGGAAAATCTGGTTTGACTGAAGTGTCTAAGAATAATTTTGTACCTATAAGTGAGGATAAGGTAAAAACTAGAACGGGGATCAAGGAATTATTAGCTGATCCACCTAAAATGAAATCCGGATCTTCAGAAACAAAAAAGTGGCTTTCAAATGCTGACTAATAAGATTAATAATAGAGAGATTATCTCAACAATAGCGATATAATAACTTCACCTTATCTATAGTGAAGGGATAGTTTCTACTATATTCAGGCTTGAAATTTTATAAATGAACGGAGAAAAGCATGGCTCTATTTGACCAATATACCCAACCAGGTGTCTATGTAACCTCTACTGTTGAAGATGCAGGTATCAATCTCTTCGGAGATACAAGAGTAACTGTATTGATCGGTGAAGGTGAAGAACTTAAGTACACCAATAACTACGAACTACACAGAGGATCCTCTGCTTCTGTTGATGACAGAAAGGTTAATGAGAATCTCAGTGACCAGATCAATGGACAGACCAGAGTCTATCAAGTTTCATACTATCCTATAGTAAATGGTGATGGTACTGGCACAACTTCTGTAAATCCAAAGGATATCCAGGTAGTAGTAGATGGAAATCCAGTAAATGTATCAGCAATTGATGGTGCTAATGGTAGATTTACTATCGATAATGTTCTGACAGTAGGATCTGATATTTCAGTATCTTACTACTTCAAGCGTAAGGATACTTTGATTACAGATGAAGATCTAAGTTTCCAAATCCCATCTTTCGCTACATTATCTACTCAATCTGGTAACTTGGTTCTAACATTACAGAATCCTGGATTTGCAGGTAATAATGTCTCCTTAACATTTACTTCTACTCCTTCTGCTCCACTATCGGATGCATTGGCTGTTACCGGACAAGGTACTGATACCATCTCAATTGAGATTCAGAAGGGTACTGTAGGATCTCCTGTAGCCAGAACAATTCAAGATATTATCAACTTAATTAATGCTGGTATCCCAACTCTATCTGGTGGTAACATAGTAGTATCTTCTTCTGCTAATCTATCCACTTCTGCAGCAGCTCATGCATTAGCTCACTTTACTGGTGGTAGTGGACAAGCAACCAATAAGATCTTTAAGGTTGAGAATGTCCCAGTAGTAGATGGAACTAATGGTGGTGTCGTAACTAATTTACCACAATATATAACTGTATCTGTTAATGGAAATCCTGTAACTGTAACAGCTCTAGATGGTGTTAATGGTCTGATTACACTAGCAAATGGTGTATCAGTTGGATCTAAATTAACTGTTACCTATTACACAAATACCTATCAGGATACCTTCGATTTCTTACCATCTGATAATGTTAACGAGTTAATTCAAGTAGGATATGCTCCTGACAGATCAGATTTTATTGATGGTGTTGACTATGTTCTAGATGGTAACACCATTAATTGGGGTTCAAGTGCAAGTATCAAAGTTGGTCAACAGACCTCTGGATTTACCGCATTTGATGCAACTTATATTACTACTACATTAGTAGATTCTAAAACTTACTTAGAGCAAGCAATCGGAACTGTCAATGGTATTAACAATGTATTCACTCTAATGGATACCCCAGTAGATGGTTCTGGACTTTCTAGACCAACTGATAACCCAGCTCTAGTTCAAGTATTCGTAGGTACAACACCAGTCACAGCATTGGCTGCTGGTCCTGTCTCTGTAATCAGATTAAGTGCTGTAAACAAGCAGGTAACCCTAGCAAATCCTCCAGCTTCTGGAAATGTCTATGTAACCTACTATAAGAACAAATTGGCAGACAATGTCTTTACCCTAACTGTTAAGACTCCTGGAGTAACTGGACAAGGTAAATATTCAGTACAAGATAAGAATTCTAAGGTTATCCCAACTGTTTCTCTTGGTAATGCTACTGTAGCTGATCCAGTATTCACTTCTTCAGGCGGTATTGTTTGGCCAAATAGCCTATCAGATCTTTCATCTGTAGCAGGTGCTCCTGATGAGACTGTAACCTTAACTTTCCAGAATACTGGAGAACAATTAGTAGTATCCGCTGGTACTCAAGCTTCTTCTACTACAGTACAACCTGGAATAACTTTCAGAGCTACTACAGTAGGTACTGGTGGTAATCTAGTAACTATCGCATTCACTTCTGGTGTTCCAACAGCTGATGCATCTGCTATAACAACTACTGGTGATGCCATATCTGTCGCAATTGAGAAGGGTGATACTACTACAAGAACTCTAGCAGATATTGTTGCTCTATTCGCTACATACCCACCAACTACTACTGATGGTGGTGTCATAACTGCTACATTAACTGGTACTGGTACCAACTTGGCAACAACTGCACCAGCAACAAATCTAGCTGGTGGTACAAATCCTGTAATAAAGCAATACAGCACCAAGTTCGTAGTATCTTCATCTCTATTAACAGGTGGTTCTGCTGGTACTGGTTATCTAGGTGAAACCTACCAGGATGCAGTAACTGGATTGAGCTTTACAATAGTAGATCCAAATAATGCTCTTGACTATGGATATACAACCCCACCAACTTCATACTACTATGCAGCTGGAGATACCCTAGTATTCTCAGTAAGTAAGTCTGTAAACTGGACAACTTCTTCAATCCCAACATTAGCAATTCCTGGTCTACATACTAAGGTAGTTTCTACTCTTGGAATGAATGTAAATGATACAGCAATTGTAAATACTTACAATAAGGCTGGTAATGAACCAAAGGTTGGAGAATTCTATTATGTCTCCTTCAGTGAGAATAAGGTAGCTAGTGATTATGCTTTGAAGGTATACACTAATCTATCCGATGTCTATGCTGCTTATGGTCAACCAACAGTAAGTAATCGCCTATCTCTAGCAGCTAAGCTAGCTGTTCAGAATGGTGCTACTACAATAGCTTGCTTG
>Ga0315298_1009203_pt1 | contig 12288 bp, 10 predicted proteins | sample WHS_1_MG_FD_203077 | JGI IMG/M metagenome (GOLD analysis project Ga0315298, IMG submission 203077) | Extremophilic microbial mat communities from Washburn Hot Springs, YNP, Wyoming, USA - WHS_1_MG | ecosystem: Environmental > Aquatic > Thermal springs > Hot (42-90C) | place: USA: Wyoming... | reverse complement strand
ATAAGCCAAAGCAGCATGAAACCGGCGGCGCCCACAAGCAGCCACCAGCGCAGGGAAGAGACTGGCATACTCCTCCTTAGGCGGGGGTTGCGTCTGTCGCGAACAGCGCTTGCCGGGGGCGACCGGGTCTACGCAGCCCAGACGCGCACCCCCACTCCTTCGTAGGTAAAACCCATCTTCACCAAGGCCTCCGCGTTTAGGGCGTTGCGCCCGTCTAGTACAAGAGGTCTGGCCATCAGTTGCTTTGCTTGCGCCCAGTCCAGGTGCAAGAACTCGTCCCATTCCGTGACCAGGACGCAGGCCTCCGCTCCCTCAAGGGCAGCCAAGGCTGAAGGAGCGTAGACCATTTCCGGCAAAACCGCCCGCATATTTTTCATGGCCACCGGATCATAGCCCACGACCACAGCCCCCTCGGCCATAAGCCTGCCTGCAAGGACAATAGAGGGGGCTTGGCGAATGTCATCAGTATTTGGCTTAAAGGAAAGGCCAAGTAGGGCCACTCGTTTGCCGCGAAGCTCGTTGCCCAGATGACGCTTAATCTTTGCCACCATGCGTCTCTTTTGCAGTTCGTTTACTTCAATCACCGCGGTAAGTAACTGAAAGTGATACCCGGAGTTTCCGGCAATTTGCTTGAGAGCCGACACGTCTTTTGGAAAACAACTGCCTCCATAACCTATGCCAGCCTGCAAGAAGTGTGGTCCGATGCGATGGTCAAGGCCCATGCCCTGGGCCACTACTCTGACGTCAGCCCCTGTCGCTTCGCAGACGTTGGCGATCTCGTTAATGAAGCTGATTTTGGTCGCCAAAAAAGCATTGGAGGCGTATTTGATCATCTCCGCGGAGGCTACATCTGTGATGAGTACAGGGCAGTCCAACCCCCGGTAGAGTCGGGCCACTTCCTCTGCGATTGCGCGGTTTTTGGCCCCAACCACTATGCGATCAGGATGCATGAAATCCGCGATGGCATTTCCTTCGCGCAAGAATTCCGGATTGGACGCGTACAGAACATTGACATGGCCTCGTTCAGTCAGGACCGCTTGCACGTGAGCGCCAGTTCCCACCGGAACCGTAGACTTGGTTATGAGCACACGTTTGACCTCGTCTCTGGGGAGCTGCTCTACCGCTTGCCAGATGCGGGAAAGATCAGCGTCGCCCGAAGGAGTTGCTGGGGTGTCAACGCAAAGAAACACAAATTCCGCTTCTGCGTAGGCGGTGGCGGGCTCAACGGTAAAGTGCAGACGAATCCTGTTTCTGGATATAAGGTCGCTCAACCCAGGCTCGTATATAGGCACTCTGCCCTCGCATAGGATTCTGGTCTTTTGTTCATCGATTTCTAGGACAGTGACCTCGTGTCCAAGCTCTGCCATGCAGGCTGCGGTAACCAACCCGACATACCCGGCGCCCACCACGGTTAGCTTGCTCACCAGTGCCTCCTCCTGGGCTTCTCTCTTCAGCAGATGTCTCTCAGTTGATTCCTAAGAAGGTTAGGATAGCGTTTGTAAGACCGGCAACAATTTTGTTTTGGTAGTCTTCAGTGGCAAGCAGGCGATCTTCCTCTGGATTGGTCATAAACCCGACCTCGGGAAGAATAACTGGCACGTCCGACCAGTTAAAACCGGTAATATCGCTGCGTGCCTGCACTCCGCGGTCAACCGCCCCCGTGGCCGCCACCAAAGCTTTCTGAGCAAGAACTGCGGCCCGATAAGACTGCTCCGCAATATCGTCCGTCCAACCTTCGATAGAAGCAGGATAAAGCAAGTGGATGCCCCGCGTTGCCGAGTTGTCGGAGCCGTCTGCGTGAATTCTTATAAAAAGGTCAGCTTTTGCTTCGTTGGCAATTTGCGCACGTTCTATGTTGGAGAGGTTGACATCCTGAGTTGTGCGAGTCATTACCACCCGTATTCCTTTCGTCGTTAGGGCGTCACGCAGCTTAAGACCTATGGTTAACACTAGCTGACTTTCAGGGATTCCGGTCACTACGCCGCTCGTCCCACTTGCCACCTTGGCCTTGCGCGTACTTGAGCCGGGGCCGATTGGCTCGGTTTCGTAATTTGCTCTGCCCTGGTGCCCGGGGTCGATTACCACCACCTTGGAGCCGGGGGATGCTGCAGCGGTGGTTGCGCGGGAGGTGATGGTTGTGGGAGCAGTGGTTGAGGGGGTGGGTGCGGTTGATGGGGAGGAAGCAGCAGTTGTGCTCGTAACTGTGGACTTAGGCGGGTGTGATGGCAACGTAGCGGTTGAGGCTGCAGCGGCAGCCGGTATGGTGACAGTGGTAGTACGGTGCGTAGTGCCGCCGGTGAGAGACTCTGTCACCGCAAGAAAGTTCGTGGCGCCGACGCTTTTGGGCGAGGGGGACTGCATAAGGTAGAAGAGAGCAAAGATCACAGCCCCTATCACCAAAACCAGACTGATTGCACCCGCTGACAATGCCAGCCTGCGCCGGCGCAGGTGCTTGGCCCTGACTCGCACCATAAGGCGGAGAGTGTCAGTGTCGCGTGGCTGCAAGGAAGTCATTGATTCTGGCGGTCGCAGGGAAGACCTCAGTGCGTCGCGGTGAGGGCGGCAAAGGCAAGGTCCACCGCCTCCTGAGCAGAAGAAGCCCATTGCAGCCTCTTTCCATTGCTCTCAAGATCCTGCCCCGGACGCATCAGCTTCCAGCTTTGCAGAATAACTACCGGTCGGCCTAGTTTGGCTCCCAGGGCTATTTCGGAAAGGGTGCCGTATTCGCCCCCAATGGCGATAATCGCGTCGCCGGAACTAACCACTGCTAGGTTGCGGGCATGGCCGATACCAGTAGTCAGCGCGTAGTCAATGTACGGGTTGGCGACCTGTCGCTCATGTCCTGGCAGAATACCGATGGTGATTCCTCCTGCCTCCTTGGCTCCGCGAGCAGCCGCCTCCATGACGCCCCCCAGTCCTCCGCAGACAAGCACGGCGCCGCGGGCGGCAACCAGGCGTCCCACCTCGGCGGCAAGCAGACCCTCTTCCTCGGAGCACTCGCCGCCACCTACGACGGCAATGTAAGTCTGTTTCCCCATCTTGTCCCTAAGGTCCCAAGTTATCTTCGGGCCTAGGATAGCATCATGGCTTCAATTAGCTTGTCTAGGAGGTAGAGGGCTAGTTTTTTGTCCAGGGGCTCGTTCCAGTTGCCGCATTTAGGAGACTGTATGCAAGAAGGACACCCTTTCTCGCAGGGGCAGTCCCGAATAAGATTTCTAGCATCTACAATCCACTCGGCGAATCTTTCAAATCCTTGCCGAGAAATGCCCACTCCCCCTGCATGTCCGTCATAAACAAAGATAGTTGGCTGTTCTGTTTGTGCGTGAACAGGGGTCGAAAGTCCGCCAATGTCCCAGCGGTCGCACATGGCATACAAAGGCAAAAGTGCGATCATGGCGTGCTCGATGGCGTGTACGGCTCCCGGCAGTCCAGCTATTGACTCGGCGGACAGCAGCAATTCGGGGGCAATGGTGAACCACATGGCTTCGGTAACAAATTGCCGGGGTGGCAGGTCAAGTTCTTCGGCGCCTAACACCTCGTCACTGCCAGCACGGCGCTTTTGATAGGCGGTTACCCGCGTGGTTACCGCAATGTCCCCCAAGTGCAGCCTTACCGAGCCCAGAGAGTCGTGCAGCCGCTCGGCCAAGATCCGCGTTTGAGTGTCTCGGCGTGGCACAGTGTAGTAAGAACCGAAAAAGGGGCGCACAAAGGCGATCCGCTTGTCGATGTCAAGCCTCGTGACTAGATAAGTGTCGCCCATGTGAAGGTAAACGGCGCCCGGGTGAAGTGCAGCAAAAGCGTTCTCTGCCCCTTCCGTGCCCACGATGTCGCCGGTGTCTTCCTCCACAATGGCATATTCGCCCCCAGCGGTTGAGCGCAGGTTTATCTTGCCTGCGGGGAACTTGGTGTCGGTTGGGTACCAGCGGTCTTTCCGGCGTCGTAGGACTTGGCTTGCCTCGGCGTTCTGCAAGGCGGCAGGCAAGTTAAGGCCAAAGAAGGTACTGTCCGACAGGCTGAGCGGATATTCGTAGGCGGCAGCTGCCAGATGAGCGCTATGAACGTAGGGGTTGGCAAAGTCAATGGTTGCTGCCTCCACCTCTCGCTCCAGAAGATCGCCCGGGTGCTTTACAAAGAACTGCTCAAGGGCGTCGTTTCCCGCTACAAAAATGGCCAGACTCTCGCTCTTGCTTCGGCCTGCTCTTCCCCACTGCTGCCAGAGACTAGCTATCGTGCCCGGATATCCCACGGTGATGGCTGCGTCCAAAGCTCCTACGTCAATCCCCAGCTCAAGGGCACTTGTACTCACCACCCCCAGGAGCTCTCCGCCGAAAAGCAGGGCTTCGATGGTGCGCCGTTGCTCGGGGGTGTAGCCGGCGCGGTAGGGAGAAATCCGGTCTTTTAGATGAGGGGCCACCTTTTCCAGGTGGTCCACGGTTTGCTGATAGATAACTTCGGCGGCACGTCGGGATTTGGCGAAACAGATGGTGCGCACGTGGCGGCTAATAAGCTCCGCCATCAGCAGTGCGGCTTCACTGCTTGCGCTGCGGTGCACGTTTATTTCCTCGTCTACCAGCGGCGGCTGCCAAAACACAACTTGCCGTGGTCCCATGGGCGCGCCGTCTCCAGAGACATGGACCATGTCTAGGCCGGTTAAAGAGCGAGCATGCTGTTGCGCGTTGCGAATAGTAGCAGAGGCTAGGATAAAGCGAGGATCGGCTCTATAAACAGAAGCCACGCGCCGGAGCCGTCTAAAAACGTTGGCCACGTTACTGCCAAAGACACCGCGATAGGTGTGAGCTTCGTCTACCACTACATAGCGCAGGTTAAGCAAGAAGTTGCCCCAAAGCTCGTGATGGGGAAGAATGCTGATGTGGAGCATGTCGGGATTGGTAAGCAAGATGCGCGCTTTCTTGCGAGCGAACTGGCGAGCGCTCTGCGGCGTGTCGCCATCGTACGAGGCCACCTCGACGTGCTCGCCGACAAGAGTCCGTAGTCGTCTCAGTTGATCCTGGGCCAAAGCCTTGGTCGGGTAAACATAGATGGCTCGGGCTTGGGGATTGCGCAGCAGCGTGTCTAAGACCGGCAGGTTAAAGCATAGACTCTTGCCGGAAGCAGTGCCTGTGGTTACCACGAAGTTCTCGTTTCTGCAGGCTATTTTCCAGCACTCAGCTTGGTGTTTCCATAGGCAACTGATGCCCTCGGAGATCAGCCCTTCCACAAGCAGCGGATGCAGTTCCGCGGGAAGGGGCGCCATTTTGCCTTCCCGACCGGGCAAGATAATGGCGGCCTGTACCTGAGGAAAACGGTCCGGCAGGAAGATTTCAAAAAGGTCACGGGTCATGCTTGTTGTCTTTACCCGCCTTCTAAACAACGCTGCTCTTAGCATTATTGCATCACCAGTTTGCCCAGTTTTTGAGTGAAGCGTCCAGCAACGGTAGCTTCTCCGAGGAAAGGATGATATGCGACCTTGGATTTAGTGTGGTCTAGACGTGCCCTTGGCGCAGGGCGGTGCACGGCCGTGGCAGGCTGGCTCTCAAGAGAAAGCCTTGCGCCTGGGCAAGAGGACTTCTACGGCCGCTCAAGCGTCACAAGCACTATCTGGGGCCGGGCTCCCATTCGAAGAGGCGGGATAGTGCTAGTCCCAATGCCATTGGAGACAATGACTGTTAAGGAATCTCTTGATACTAGGCCTGTTCTATACTTCTGTCCATAGTTGGAGGGAACGTAGGGGGCCCAAAGGCCAAAGAAGGTGATTTGTCCCCCATGTGTGTGGCCGGAGAGAACAAGGTCTACCGCTCCGTTGGGTACCTCCTCCGCAAAATCAGGATTGTGCGAAACCAAAAGCACAAAGTCTTTGGCAGCTGCATCTCCTAGGGCAAGCTGCAAGTTGGGTTTGTCCACGCTATAGTCGGTAACACCGGCCAGGCGCACCCGCTCTTTATCTTTTTCTAGCCACACGCCCTGGTTCTGCAGAAGGGTAATTCCCGCTTTCTTTGCCGCTTTTATAGTAGCCTGGGGTCCGGGTTGGCTCTCGTTGGCGCCGCTCTCATAGTCATGATTGCCAAGAACTGCAAACCGGCCAAGCGGGGCGCGAAGGTGGGCAAGTTCCGCAAAACAGGAATCAGCGTACTTAGTTCCCAAGTAAACGTAGTCTCCTCCCAGTACTGTCACATCTGGATTAAGCGAGCTGACCCGCTCTACTAGAGCCCGCACTCTCTTTTGGGAGAAAAACGGTCCGCGATGGATGTCGGAAACGAAGGCAACGCGGACTCCTGAGAAGGCTTGGGGGAGATCTGAATGGCTGAAGTGGTACTCCTTGATCTCCACGCGGAAGGTCTCCCCGTATCCGTAGGCCATGACCGCAGCTGCAACAAGGATTATTGCCAGGACTACATAGCGCAGTCGAAGTGTGTTGCGGGAGCGCTTGCGTGCCATGGCCTAAGGTGGGGCGACTCTGCGGCAAAGCGGCGGGCGGGTGCCCCGCTAGCAAGCTAGCGGGGCACCCGAACCAAGTCTCTTTCTACCAAAAGTTCGGCAATCTGTACGGCGTTAAGCGCGGCCCCCTTGCGCAGGTTGTCGGCCACAATCCACATGTTTAGGCCGTTTTCTACCGTGGGGTCGCGTCTAATACGGCCCACATAAGTGTCGTCCTTGCCGGAAGCCAGGATGGGCATGGGATAAAGCTTGTTTTCAGGATCGTCTAGCAGCTTGACACCCGGCGCTTTAGCGAGTAGCTCACGGGCCCGCTCTGGGCTTAGCGGATTGGCAAATTCCACATTTACTGCCTCAGAATGACCGTTCAGAACAGGCACACGCACACAGGTGGCACTGACGGCAATGGTGGGATCACCCATGATTTTCTTGGTTTCATCCACCATTTTGCGTTCTTCCTTCGTGTACCCATCTTCCAGAAAAACATCAATGTGGGGGAGGCAGTTAAAAGCAATCCGATGGGGATAGACCTTTATTTCCGGTTCTTCCCCAGCCAGCATCTGCCGTGTTTGCTGAACCAGCTCATTTATGGCTTTGGCGCCGGTTCCTGACACCGCCTGGTAGGTAGAAACAACGACGCGAGTTATACGAGCTTCGTCGTGGAGCGGTTTGAGCACCACTACCATTTGGATGGTAGAACAATTGGGATTGGCGATAATGCCCTTATGCCAGTTAACGTCGTCGGCATTAACCTCCGGTACCACGAGCGGAACCTCGGGGTCCATGCGCCAGGCGGACGAGTTGTCAACAACAACACATCCTGTCTCCCGAGCGATAGGCGCATATTTAAGTGAGGTGCCTCCCCCGGCCGAAAAAAGAGCCAGGTCGATGCCCTTGAAGCTTTCCTCGGTTAGTTCCCTGACAATCACGTCTTCGCCGAGGAAATTTAGACGAGTGCCGGCCGATTTCGCAGTAGCCAGGGCGACGAGCTCTTTAACCGGAAATTTTCTCTCCGCAAGAACCTTCTGCATTTCTCGTCCTACAGCGCCGGTGGCGCCTACCACAGCTACGCGATACTCTCTGGTCATACCTCTCCTCCTTTGGCCGGACAGCGTGCAGATTCTACCATCGGACAGATTTAGTGGACCGTACCACGCTTGAGCGCCAAAAGCAGAACCGTTGGCTGCTTCTGCCAAGTGCCACCTTTGAATGGTTCTGCCAGAGCCCAAAACGCAAGAAGTTCTCCAAGGTACCGAGTAAGATCACTGGCGGAGACGCACTGCCAGGACTAATCGGTCATCCGCTGGAAGGCGGGGGTCGTGAAAATGTGCGGACGCGCGGCAGATGGCGTCGGCGATTTCCTGTGGGTGACGGTCTGCTCTTGTTTGTGCTATCTCAAGAAGCCCGTCAATCCCAAACAGCTTATCCTGTTTTCTTGCTTCCGTTATCCCATCGGTATAAAGAATGAGGGTTTCGTCCGGTGCCAGCGGGCGCGAGATCTCGGCAAAAGTAAGGTCTTCAAAGACGCCAAGCGGTCCATTGTGCCTGCTCTGGATCAGCTCAGCTTTGTGGGAGCTGGCAACGACCGGCGAAGGATGGCCAGCAAGACAGACAGTCAAGGCTTTCTTGGCTGGATCCACCAGGCAGAAAGCGGCGGTGACAAACCGGCGAGGTGGCAAGATGTCGCCTAACACTTTGTTGGCACGAGAAACTAGGCTGGCTAAATCTCCTCCGGCTGCAATCTGCGCCTGGATCGTATAGCGCGCCTGGGTGGCGATCCCCAAGGCTTCAAGGCCTCTCCCGCATACGTCGCCCACTATGAGAAGTGCTCCAGTGGAGCCAAGAGCGTATACGTCGTAGAAGTCACCCCCTGCTCTGGCAAGCTCGGTAGCCGACATCACCGCTACGCCTATCTCGAGACCTGGCACTTGCGGTGCCACAGCCGGCAACAGCGACAACCCAATCGTCTGAAGCAAGACGCGCTCACGGTCTTGGGCTCGGTGTCTCAAGAGTTCATTGCCGGCTAGTCGGCAGACTGCTTCTACCACTTCCAGGCGCTGGTCAAACACGCTGGGCCGATGGTCGGCGAGATGAAGGGAGCCAACGGGCTTTCCTCCAGCTTTAACCGGCACTATGGCTAGTGACTCGTATCCCTCCTGCAGGCATCTGCCCCGCAGGTTTCCAAGCTCCTCGCGTGTGAAGTACTCGGTGATGCTGCTGAGTTTATTCCAGAGGAAAGAGCCGCCGTTGGTAAAGAACGGCAGGCTAAGATCCACGGCCCCGGTTGCGATCCGGCCACAAATGCATTCTGCAGTGTGCAGCAGTATTTCATCGCGGATGAAGTTTGTGGTCGGTCCATCAAGGGCGCAAGTTGCCAGCCAGGGGCTTCCGTCCTCAGCCAGAAGTCTAAGGACGGCGGCCTGACAGCCGGTGAAATCCCTGGCCCATTTGGTGAGGTGCTCCGCCGCTGCTTGAAACGAACTTGATTCCTGCAGTTCTTCGAGAACCTTAGTGAGCTCGGCTAGTGCAGTATCCATGATTGAGATTCTACCTGGTGAAGAGCCACAGTGCGCAAAGTCTGTCAACGGTTTAATCAAGGCGGTCCAGCGGTAGATGTAGTACAGACTGTGCGCTCGCGGGCGGCATTTGCCCGATCTTGGGACTAGAAGCAAAGCGCAAGGGTGGTCAAGAGAGCATCATGCTTTTCGAGGAGAGAAACCTATGAAGAAGCTCCTTGAAATAAGAACGCTGGCAACAGCAACGGTCGTAGGGGCTCTATGTATCGGTTTAGCCCTGCTCGCTGCAGCCTGTGGTGGTTCAAGCGAAGGAAAGCAGCCTGGCGCGTCCGGCACCGAGGTTTCTTTGCGGGAGGTCTCCCCGGAGGACGCGGAAGCGGTGCGCGCACTTTGCGCCGCCTACTGGGAGGCCTGGAACACCTACGATGTGGACAAAGTGCTTTCTCTGCTAGCCGAACCGTTTCGATCTGAGCGCGGCGAAGAGATCAAGGCCAACGTCGAGAAGCTCGGTCGCTGGAAGATGTCCATCAGCTTTACTGAGGCTACTCCCCCACGCTTACGTCCAGACGGTGAGATAGTTATGTATGTCAACGTCAAGAAGCCGCTCAGCACCGATCTCACCCAGATGCGCTTCCGAAAGGTAGGCAAGTCGTGGGTGATTGTTTACGCCTCCAAGGACTAGCGCGGCTGAAGGGACTGGCGTACGGCACAGGCCCGCGTCTGGGCTGAGCGTAGGTTTGTCGGCGGGTGAAGCATGAGGGAGCTAGCGCTCAATGTGGGCTTGATCGTGGTCTATACCGCCTTCTCTGTCATCCGCATTCGTTACCAGGTAAGGGCGCGAAAGAGGCACGTGCCCACGGTGATCCAGGAGAGCCGGCGATACTCGGTTCTTCTTAGCGTGCTTATTTGCTACGAAGTCTTCACCTTCTTTCTCTATCTCTTTGCGCCCAGCGTTCTTGCCTGGGCCTCGGTTCCCCTGTTTCCATGGGTACGCTGGCTGGGACTTGCCCTGGCCTTGGGGGCGCTTGGGCTGTTCGTTTGGGTCCATCGTCATTTGGGCCGCAATTTCTCGGTGAACCTGCGTATCTCGGGCGATCAGGCTTTAGTTACCACCGGGCCCTATCGTTGGGTCAGGCATCCTATGTACACGGCGTTCACAGTGCTACACCTGGCTGCTTTCCTCATGACCGCAAACTGGTTCATCGGGGTTACCTGGATGGGAGGGCTACTCCTCATATTGGCGCTACGGGTCAAACGGGAGGAGGCAATGATGCTGGCACACTTTGGCGAGGAGTATGGGCTCTACATGCGCCGAACGGGCCGACTCCTGCCTTCGCTACGCCGTATGTTGAGAAGCTCCGAGCGGGTCCCCGGCGCCACCTAGTATCTGGCAGCGGCTCGGAAGCGCCACACCGACAAGGCAAACAAGGGCACAATCCAGGCCCAGACAATGCCCAGGGGGACAAGCAACTCTCTGGCGGCTACCCCCTCCAGGACGATGCGGTGCAGGGAGGTCACTATCCAGGCAGTGGGAAGAGCATGCGCGACCTGCGAGAAGGCGGAAGCTGTGATCTCCAAGGGGAACCAACCTCCACTTAGCGCTCCCAGCAACTGGGCGACGATGATGGTCAGTGCTACCACGGCTGCCTCGGAGCGGAACAGGGAGGAGATGAGTAGTCCCAGGCAGGAGGCGAAAACCGATAATGAAATCATGGTCAAGGCAAGACCAGCGGGGCTGCTGAAGTAGTCAACCCCAAAAGCAAACTGCCCCAAAAGCACTAGGAAGACCTGTTGAAGGAGCGTGAGGGCCACCATGGCCAGCATCTTCCCGCTGATGACCTCCCGGGCTCGCACGCCTGCCAGGGAAAGACGGCGAAGAAGTCCCTGCTTCCTCTCCCAGGGTAGAGTGGTGGTTATAGTGAGAAGACTGAAAAGCACCCAGGTGACAAGCTGTCCTGTGGAGGCCTGGTCAAAACCGCCGGGGAGCAAATTCGCAGCTCCCTTGGCGTCAGCTACCTGCACGGCTAGGTGAGGGGAGGCAAGCTCGGCTTCCACTAGCGAGCGAGCGGCAACTTCCAGGCTTGGGTCGGGAGTGAGTCCTGTTTCTTGCGCGAGCTGAGCCGTGACTACCTTGGTCGCCCGGGTGAGAAGGTTTAGCTTGCCCAGCACTCCCCGAATAGCTTGCTGCACGGTCTGGGCGGCGGAAAGCGTCTCTAGACGTATGAAGGTAAGAGTTACAGGTGCTCCAGTTTCCAGGGCCGTTTGATAGCCGGCGGGGATGACCAGGCCGCCAGCTACTTGTTGGTCCTGGACCGCCCTTTCGATCTTGTCGGAAGTGGTGGGTTTGATCTCGACTACCCCGGAAGCCTTCAAGTCCTGGGCAAGCTGCTGGGAGGCGGCGGTCTGGTCCTGGTCGACCAGTGCGAGCGGCAAGAGGCTGGCTTCTTCCTCCGTGTCGGGGATGATGAGCCCGAGGAATATGGTGAAGACTGCGGGAAGGATGAGGGTGAAAAGGGCGGCCAGGCGGTCACGCCGCGTCTGGAGGATCTCCTTGCTTGCTATGTACCAGATTCTACTCACGGGCAAAGTCTGCGCGGGATCATGCGTATCGCCGTCTGAAGAAGAAAGTGGCCAGGGCAAAGAAGACTAGGGTGAAGCCTAGCACCGCAACAATTGGCAAAGCGACATCTGCCCAAGACCCGCCGTAAAGAAGCCGGCCCCAAGCTTCCATCAACCAGCCCAGAGGGCTCACCCGCCTAACCTTGGCAAAGGTTTCGCCCACGTTTGCGGTGCCAAAGAAATTCCCGCTGATCAAAGCCATAGCCACAAAGATTGAGGAACTCACCGCACCCGCCTGTCCGGGCGTCTTGGCAAAAGAGACGGTGAGTAGGGCCAGGGAGGCCGCCACCAGGGCTCCGACGACGACCAGAGCCACCACTGGCCCGACCGGGCCCCAGTCTGCTCCCAAGAGCAGCCACCCAGCTATGACAAGAACCGCCGACTGGATTAGGACGACCAGGAAGACGGCTAGGTACTTTCCTCCCAGGATGATCGCCCGCGGGGTGGGTGTGGTGAACAACCGGGGGAGAGTTCCCGACCGGTGCTCGTCAAGAATGCCCCGGGCGGGGATGGAGCCACCGAAGAGCATGAAGAACAGCATCATTCCGACAAGCACTTGACTTGCCACGTTGGGACGCTTAAGACTCTCCGCTCCCGAGGTCACAGGCCCCCGGCTTTCCAGGCTGGCCCCGGTGAGCTTGTGCTGTGTTTGCACAAAAGCCTCCGCCGTTTTTTGAGCGATGCTGGCAAGTTTCGTGGGGTCGACTAGGCCGTGGGAGAA
>Ga0315298_1009202_pt1 | contig 12288 bp, 9 predicted proteins | sample WHS_1_MG_FD_203077 | JGI IMG/M metagenome (GOLD analysis project Ga0315298, IMG submission 203077) | Extremophilic microbial mat communities from Washburn Hot Springs, YNP, Wyoming, USA - WHS_1_MG | ecosystem: Environmental > Aquatic > Thermal springs > Hot (42-90C) | place: USA: Wyoming... | reverse complement strand
GGCAAAAGCTATGTCACACGATGCCCATTTTGCAAGGGAGATTCAAATCTAAGCGACCATAACGCAGAGATAAATCCTGAATCAGGAACAATATACTGCTTCAGTGAGCAAAAGCTATATTTCATCAAAGATCTTTTGATGCACTTTGGAGAACTAAACGACGAAGATGTAGAAAAGGCAAAAGAAAAAATGCAGAAAGATGCACGGCACAATGCAGAACTTTCAAAGTCAACTCAAAAAAGATATAGGTTTGAAGATCTAAAACATGATTTGTTCAACGAAGGCTATACAATTACAGGGATATATGTGTATCGAAATCTTGCAGGAGAGAAAAAATACGAAGTCGTGAGATTCGAAAAACCTAGAATAGACGGGAAACCTGAAAAAAAACCGATTCCAGTTGACACAGATGGATTCGTAGGGCTTGGTGGCAAAAGACAGATCCCTTATCGACTTGAGCAATTTTCTTTGATCCAGAGCGATGAAATATGGCTTACGGAGGGAGAAAAATGCACGGATTCGGTGATTGCGAACATGCCAAGCTCAGCGAACATTATTTGCCTTGGTTTTCGAAAAGCCAGCGATTTCAAGGGATACGAAAACCTTTTTCAGGGCAAGAGAGTGACAATTTTTGAAGACAACGACAAAACGGGCAATCAGAACACCCAAAACCTTGTGGAGATATTGAAACCGTATGTAAAGGAAATAACCATTGTAAAGTTCTCAGAGTTTGCAGAGGGATATGATGTAGCAGATTTTCTATCAGACTTTTCATGGAATCAATTGATTGAAAGGATAAAAATGTCTGAAGTAATTGACGTTGAAAATGAAAATGCAGAAAAAAATTTTCGATTCATGCTTGAATTTGCAGGAAAAAGAAAAATAGCTCCCGAAAATTGGTTATGCTCGGAATTGATATATGAAAACACTGTCTCTGTTATAGACGCCCCAGGAGGCACAGGAAAATCTTTTTTAGCTTTGCAATTGGCAGTTTCATATATAGCCCAAGAGTCTTTTCTTTTACCTGAATTTATTTGGAAAAAAGAAAGAACCCAAAAGGTATTATATATTACCCAGAAATCTGAAAACCCAATAGAAGTCGTTAACAATCGATTGCTACTGATATGCGACAGATACGAAATAGACCCTGTCAAAATTATTAAGGATCTAACGGTTATACATATGAAACATTTATTTGCTGCAGATCCGATAAGTTTAGTAAGGCCAACGGAATCATTTCAGAAACTTGTTGAAAAAATTGTCAAACAAGAGATACAGCTAGTTATTATTGACCCAGTTGCAGATTTTTTCTTAGTAGATATGAATGCAAATGAAAGAATTCCATGCATTTATGAAATGCTTGAAGAAACAGGAGCTACGTGGATTCTACTCCATCACCAATCAAAAAACTCTCAATTCGAAAAAACAGAAAACACTACAGCCAGAGGAGCTAGTGCAATTCGTGACAAGGCAAGATTGAGAATAACCATAAAGCGAAGAGAGACTCCTCATAAAGGTTTAGTTATGGATTTATTCATAGATAAGGCTAATTTTTCAAAATACCAACAACACCATATATTTCTTACACCGCAACCACCTTTTATGGTGGTGGACCCAAAGATATGGCCACATGACGAACTGATAAAAATGGAGAAAGAGTTTGGGAAAAGAGGAAATGGGAACAGAAAGAATGGGAAAGGCATAAATAAGTTAGATGCTATAGAAACACTTGAGGAGGAATTGTAGTTGGCAACAAAAACAGCAACGATCAAAAAACTAAAACCAGCAACAATTCATGAGAATCGACTTCCTATTTTTTCACCCAGTAATAGGCCTAAACACGAAAGAAAAACTTTTGTAACTAAATATGGAACAGTTACTATTGACGGTAGACTTGGGCAGCGACATAAGGATTTATTAGAGATAATAAAAGTCTTGGCAAAAGACATAAAAAAAACAAAGGAAAACAGACTTTTTATTTTTGTAGAGGTTTACCAGCTTAGAAAAAAATTCTCTAAAAATAAAGATAGTTATTCTTGGCAAACGCTAAGAGAATTGCTGTGGGATCTCATGAAAACTACTATTTCTCTAAAGGTGCCAAATATAGACATAGATGCCGCAGGGCAATTTATTACCAGTTATACCCCCATAAAAGGAGAAAAAACTCCTTTGGGAGATAAAATTCTTTTACGAATTGAATTTGGAGAGATAGGAACACAACTTTTTGCAAAAGATATGGATTTATCATACGACCCTATGCCATTACTGGATTTAACCCACGGAGTTAGCAAGGCAATTGCTAGATATATCCTATCCCATAAGTCCCAACCAAATGGAGGATGGAAAATAGATACGCTTATAAATGCTGTTTTGGGAGAAAATATAACTCCAGAAAAAATTAGAAAAGCAAGAATGCAAATAAGGCATGACGCAGAAAAATTAAGAGATTGTGGGATTATTCTCGACGGTGATAGAGTATTTTTAGCAAAAGCCTTGAAAAATCAGTAACCGTTCCCTAAAAGCCAATAACCGTTCCCTAAAAGCCAATAAGCGTTCCCTAAAAGCCAATGACCGTTCCCTAAAAGCCAATGACCTTCAGTATATTTTCAGTATATTTCAGAGATCTTCAGAGCAAAGGCAAGGCTCTGAAGATCGCCTTGCCTTTGCTTTTTAGAGAACAAAACACCAAAACACCGTCAGTAGTGCCAAAAATATGCTTGATGCCAACAGTTACCTCAAAGTTACCCGAAAATTACCCGACCGTGACCTCTGAGTTACCTGTGAGTTACCTTTGTTTTTCTTTGTTTTTTGCTCCCTTGATGAGTAGTAATTTCAACCACTCATCTATGACTATGACTATACATAAATGCTACTTTATGCCTGATTTTTAAGATAATATGCATTATCTTAAAAGATTAAAGATAATTTTATGGGGAAAAAGAGTTTTTGTTCCTCTTTGAAATGCAAAGTAAAAAAATACTTAAAATCCTTCACTATTGCCACCGGGAAAAATTTTTACCCTCCTTACCTACCTGAACCAAAAACCTCTCCTGGTGCCTTGTAGGCTCAAATTTGGGTAAATTTGAAACGCTTTCAGTGCCATCTCAATGGAACCTATGAAAGCTTCTTGATGCAGAAAGTAGTTGTTTTACTTCACTATTATCAACCAGTTGCTTTAAAAATTCCGCCATCATTGTTGTTTTTTCCTGAACCGGTCGGCGATTTTAAAATAATTTTTTTCTCACCAGAAACAGCTAAAAATTTCTTCGCCTTATCTAATAATTCATCTATTGCATTTTTTTGATAATTTTTAGTTGATACTATTTTCCCTAATTTGCTCTATATCAATAATTTTAACCGAATTTTCAGTTTTAACATATGGAATATGATTAGAAGGTACGTCAAACCAAAGATATATTTTTTCTACTACTTTATAGGCAATTTCTCCTATTTTATTGTTTTCAAAATTCCCTGTTTTCAAATTTATCGTTATCGGTCGCTTCTCAAGATAATCATCTTCAGGTGCCTCGTATCGAGGTTCTAACCCACGAGATACTAAGCGCCTATTATCTTTAATTTCTGGGCCTTTGGCTAAATATGTTTTCTTACCATCAGAATGCATTCCCCGAAATCCAAATGTTACCGAAACATTACTGGGTTTGACAGTGAAATCTTTTAAAACTTCTCTATAAAAAGAGAGAAAATTATAAATAAGTTCTATTAATGCTATTGAATTAATCCTGAGGCCACTTTCAGTCCCATATGCCAAAAATTCTTCATCAGCCGATGCAGAGAGAATTAACATCCCATCTTTATAGAGATCAATAACTTTAGTATCACCGCTCACTCTTCTAAATTTTCCTTCAACAATTTTTGCTTTACTGCCTGTTTCAAGGTCCCATCCACCCGCTCTAATTTTACCTGCACCCAATGGTGGTTTTTCTAATTTTTTCGCAATACTTTCGGCTGTATCGATAAATAATGATTTTAGTTCCCCTCCTCTTTCTTCCGGATACGCTATTAGTACAATATTTCTTCTATTATTTGGGAATACTTTTAAATTTTCTTCAACCCTTATTTTTAATTCCTCATTCATTTCAGAACCTCCTTTTTACTCCATTTATTTTACCAGTTACCAGAACCGCAGGCAAAAAATTTTTTTCCACCACCTCCTTTTCGCCTATGATTACCTCTGATATTTTTATTTTACCACTTCCTGTATAAGGAAGTAACAGTGGTTTAAGTTATTGAAATATAAGAACTTTTTACCCTATGTGTCAGTTAATGTGTCAGTTGGTAATTTTTTATAAGGCTAAAAAAATTGAGTTATCCCCAAAAAATAAGTTATACTTCTTTTGGTATGTTATACAGGTTGTGATAACAAATCTATCTATTAGGAATCAGCTATGTTTAAAGGTCTAATCAATAAAAGGATTAAGATAGTAAATTACAAATTAGTTCATTATTGTTTCTTGTTAATATTTATTATTATAACTACTGGTTGTGTTGCAAGCTATAAGGCTGTTGGGTATTCTGAAGATTACAATGAAGTATTTGTTGGTGAAGTAAATGCCAATCTTTTGTCAGGCAGCGGAACTTTCAAATTGGAAGGACAAATTACTGGTATAAAATGTGAAGGCGCATCTACCGTTACTTACACTCCAAATCCCTTCACATGTGTTGGTCAAAGAGGTGAAATTTTTGGAAGATGTTCTGATGGGCGAACCTTACAAGGAAGTTATGTTGTCACATCATGTACTACCGGGTATGGTCGGGGAGTTGATAGTATGGGAAATAAATTTATATTTAATTTTGGATTGTCAGAAGAAGAAGCAGAAGCACAAGTAAGGCAGAGATTGCATATATCCCAAGAGAAGCCTCCGTTACCGGAATATCAACCTTTAGCTAAAAATCAGCAAGAAAAAGACGATACAAAAACTTTTAAAACTGGAACAGGATTTTTTATATCCTCTAATGGTTATATTTTAACTTGTTACCATGTAATCAAGGGTGCAAATAATATAAAAATACTAACATATGACAAAAATTTATATGACGGTTTTTTAGTAACAAAAGATTCTGCAAACGATATTGCAATAATAAAAATTGAAGCAAATTATCCTCAATTAGATTTAGGTAAATCTAATAAAATTAGTAAAGGGGCTGAAGTTATGACTCTCGGATATCCGCTAATACTGCTACAGGGGCAGGAGATAAAAGCAACTTTTGGGAGAATAAACGCTCTTTCAGGAATTGGGAATGACCCGAGATTTTTTCAAATAGATGTTCCAGTTCAACCAGGTAATTCTGGGGGACCATTAATCGATCTGAATGGGAAAGTAATAGGAATAATTATTGGCAGATTAAATGAAATCGAAGTATTCAAGATTGCTGGTAGTATCCCTCAAAATGCAAATTATGCAATAAAGATTGATTATGCTTCCCCACTATTAGATATAGTTGGCAATAATCTCAATACTATCCACTCAATAAAAGATAGGGGGTTCAAGAATTTTGAAGAAATAATTCCAGCAATTGAAAAATCTATTGTTTTAGTTATAGCAGAATAAATAGTTTTTGCCCTTCCTTTTGCTTTCATAAATACAATTCATGCTATCAATAAATCAATAAATTTTATTTATGAAAACATTAAAAAATTAGATTTTACTTTTAAAAAAAATAAACTTATATTTATTTCATGAGAAAATTTATATTAATTTTATTAACAATAATTTTAGTAAGTGCTACTTTTCCAATGATACCAGAAGAAACTGCTACTGTCTTTGCTTATTATAGTAATTGCAATACTACCTGTTGCTATGGCTATAATTGCCATACCAATTGCTATGGATCTGGTTGCTAAAGATAAACAATACGATTTTCATTTTTTCTCTTTCTGTTTCAGAGGAAAACCGATTTGGAAAGAGTAATTTAATGGAAGGATTTTAATGAAAAAATCAATTGTTTTATTGTTTTTAGTATTTTTTCTATTTGGGTTTAAAAACAGTAGTGATGCTTTGGAAAGTAGCAATATTCCCGAGAACTGTAGAGATTATATGTCTTATTGCCTTAAACAAAAGCCTCGTAATTATTGCGCAGATATCGCAGAATCTTATTTATATTGTTGGACTGGTTGTAAAGAATTGTTGAAACTTTCGGATAATTTTTGTAGAAAAACATGTAGCTGTGATTTAAGTTTAAGATGGAAATTCTATTCGATAAACAACTTTGGAGTTTGTTTTTATGACATTGAGAGTATAACTTGGTCATCAACTTGGTTATCAAAAAGAGTCGCTAAAGTATGGTGGAAAATAATATATACAGAAAAAGGAAAAGAGGAAATGGCAAGAAATTTTGGGGAGAAATATAAAAAAATTGATTATAGTTTAGCCTTAAACGAATTTGATTGTGCAACAAAAAAGGTTCGTGACTTAGAATTATATAACTATTTTTTAGATGGAGAAGTTGTAGAAAATCATACTTATTCTTCTTCATGGAAATCGATTATTCCAGAGTCATCACTTGAGGCTTTATTTAATGAAGTATGTGGCAAAAGAATAAATAACGAACAATGAAAAAATTTAAATCTTACTTACTAATTTTACTTCTTACAACAGTTTTAACCTTCTTTGTTTTTACAGAAGCACAAGCTTTAACTATATCAGAGATTATAAATCATCCTGATAAATACCATCTAAGCACTGTTCAAGTAAAAGGGAAAATAGTAGATTTAAAATTTAAAACTTCTAAAAGAGGCAATGAATACACAATCATGGTTTATCAGATGGAACAGGAAACATTACAGTATTTACCTTTGGAACTCCAAAAATTAAATTTTGAGACACAGTTAAAGTAATAGGAATTTTTTACAAAGTAAAGCATGTTGGAAGATACACTTTTTACAATGGAATTGATGCATCTAAGGGAACAATAGAAAGAGAATAGATAAAAAGAAAAATTTTTAGAAGTATTAAATTTAAACTATAAAACTATAAAGACATAATGAAAAAGATAGGAAAGAAATGAAAGTATTAAAATGGGTAATCTTAATATGGACAGTATTCGAGACAATACTTATGCTTTTAAGTCGTATGCATCACGGTCTAATCTGGTCGGCGCTTATAATATGGGTTACTGTCTCAGATTTAATTAAAATAAAAAAGAGAAAAGAAGAAAAGATGAATTCCTTTTAAAGATTGGCTAACTGCTTGCATAATAGTAGCTTCCGTTGGTGCTATATTAATCATAACTGGAACTAAAAAATGCTGAATACTTTCAAAATCTCCTTTAAAATCCTCCTGAAGGGAATTTTCGGAATTTTCACTTTAATCTTTATGAAAATAACTATGTTCATTTTGACCCCCTCGACCCCTATGGAAGTTAATATACATAAGTATGGAAGTTAATGTACATGAGCAACATGGGTATATGATGTATATTCCATAGGGGTCGTCTTAATGTATGTATAGGGTTGTCTTCTCAAAAAATATAGGGATAAAAATATAGGGTTGTCTCAAAAATCCTTTCGTGGTTGATTTGGCAACAAATTTCGCCAAATTAATTCGTAGCCTATTTCAAGTTTCATAAAAGTTTTATAAAGAATTTAAGACTTCTTGAAGTATGCTTGATTTTTGTGCAAAGTAAAGAAACACAAAAAGAATTAATTACTTTTGAAGTATTCTAACTGAGAGATTAACATTTATTGTTAGTTTGATTCATGCTACCTTAAAAGAAAGGATTAAGCTATCAGACCCGGGGTCACGGCATATAACGGTTGAGCATATCTGAAGTTCTCCGAAGGGAAATTTGCGGGCGGAGTGCCCGATGCACTTTACCATTATTCCTTATTCTCTTTTTTCAATTGGTTAGCCCGTTTTAACGGTTGTTTTGTTCCTTTTTCACATCTTTGTTTGAAGGAAGACAAATATTTTTTTCGATATTTTCGATGCCTGTTGCTATTTTATATAAGAGTGGTTTAAGTGGTTCATAGAATTGAATTAAACCAATTTGGTTAAAATCTATTAAATACTTATCTTTATATATTTTGCCTGTGCTGCTTTGATAGGTGATGTTAATTTCAAAATTTTCTCGGTTTTTTATGTCCGTTAAAAGGAATTGTAATTTTTGGTTAGGAGCAAGATATTTCAAGCCATCTTTTATAAAATTCAATTGAGAGAAAAATTTACCTTCTTGTGCACATTTAAAATCAGGATTAGCTTTAAGTTTTATATTATAAGCCGGCCCTAATCCTATGTTTTGTACAACCATATCAAACAAGTCGTTCCGTCCCTCTGTGAGTTGAATATTCACAAAAACTTTTGGTTCTATATGAGCCTCTCTCATTCTTCTGGTCTCCGATACCAAATTCCATGTTGCAAAAGTTAGTATACCCGAAAATACTACATTAAATGCTCCACTATTTCGGTTAAGAAATTCCTGTACCATTGAGGAAACACATACTACTATTGCAAAAACTACTATACCTAAAAATAGTGCATTTCGCTTAAGAAATTCTATTACCCGCTTAAGAAATTCTACTCCCTTCATCTTCACCTCCTATTTAGTGCATCGGGCATTTCACTTAACGTTTCCAGCATAAAAGAAGTTCCGTCAAAGGCGGAATTTGAGTGAGTGCCATAAGGCACGAACCTCTTATGCTGTGTTATATGCTGTGCTGACCATTTCCTTAAATTCTTGTTAAAAAAATACTCGTTCTAAAAGAGGCTCTAGTTTATCCCATAAGGACGACAATGAAACAATTGTAGAAACCGTATCTTTAACACCCAATAATACAGCTTTTACAATGCCAGACTTTTGTTTCCCTTTTGGCAAAACAGATTGAGAGGCAAGAAATGAAATTTGTTCGATAATCTGATTTTTTAATTCTGCATCAAGTTTGGTTTCGGCAATGACAGCTTCTGTAAATTTTTTTAATATTTTTACAAGTTCTTCGTTTCCGGAAATCTTTATACGATCCATTGCGACATCAATCCGTTGCACCTCGCCTGTATTAATTGAGCCAACAACGCTCTGATCGACTTTGATGTTGTGAAACGTCAAAGGGCCCTGATGAACCATAGGTTGATGAATCTTATATCTTGGGCTTGGTAAAAGCCCGTACAAGCCTACTGCCGCTTCCATCTCATCCATCAAATAGTTTGCTTCTCGTGCATGCACATCATATTGAATTTGTATCGCTTGCACAAGTTTTAAATAACAGTCAACGCATAGCGGATTACCGCCCACTGAAACAATTGCGGTTTTCCCGCATTGGATACAAGATGCCACAATTACACCCCTTTTTCATTTTAATGATCAGCATTGCATATAACTCGTTCATATCTGAAGTATTTCGCTTTTTGTTCTGATTTGAGAGTATAGACAAACCTGTTTCGTTTATCCCGATTTTTATACGCTGTTGGTGGCACCTTGTCATTTAGAATCCTCCAAAAATTTCCTTCCTTTTTCTGTAATTTCCCATATTCCCTTGGGAGAATCTGAACGTAATAATCCATCCTGAACCATTATGTATCTTTCCCATTGAGCAGTATTTTGCCATCTTATCATTACACCGGAAGGCAATTTCTCATAGTCCACAGATTTAAGAATGTGCTTCATTTTACGCTCAACTTTTTCTAAAATTTCATCAGTTTTACCTTTGCCACCAAGCTCTACAAGGGCTTCTAGTATCGGAATGCGAAATGCTTGACGTTGGGTTCTCTCTCCTTTAGATACTACTCTGGGATATTGAGCATTTGATCTTCTTTGAGATATGTGAATAGTGGGAGCAGTAATATTTACTTTTATCGGGGTGTCAAGTTGTATATCATCTCTTGGTCTACTTCTATTGCAATAACGATGTGTTAATCGGGCATTTAAAGGTATTGTTTTCCCACCTCGCCAATACTGTTCTACATGGTCAACTTCAGCGTCATCAATAATGTGAATCTTCTGTCCGCAGATAGCACAAGTAGGATTAGATTCCCAAAGCTGTTTTTTGTATTGCAAAGAAAATGTTCGAGGTTCTGTTTTTGGTGTTCCTACAATTTCTTTAAGTGCAGAAAGCCATTTGTCAAAGCGCGTTAGGGTTTTCTCCTTACTATCGGTTCCACTGCCCGAAATCGCATTTATAAAGTCTACTTCATGTGTCATCATCCATAATAATTCTTCTCTAATAGCATCGCTGTTTGGAATAATTTGATTCTCATCATACATTGTAAAACCAAACATTATAATATCAAAAAGACCTTTGTTCATTTTCTTTTCATAGTATCCATTTGGGTCTTCCCTAGAACCAGCCACAAATCGATGAAAAGCCTTGTCTCCAAAAACTATTTTTGATAATTTAACACTTTTTTTAAAAACATTTCTGAGTTCGTTTTCTTCTGCCTCGTTTAAGTTTCTATATTCCTCCATTTCCTTATTTAAAAACCGTTTCATCGGGGGGTATATTTGAGATAGGTATTATGGTAGAAGGCAAAGAACCGCAATATTAGTTCTCTGTCTTGCATACGATTATGGGGTTTTTCAAGTCCTAATAAAAATTGGAAGTCCTTAGTTCCAGATAACTCTTTTAACAACTCATTATACCTACCCCGATAAATACAATTTCGTAATTCTTGGGCATTAAGTTGAACAGATCCTGTATTTAATCGTTCAAATATCTCAAATTTTACATCAGGATCTGACTCTTTTCTAATTTCTATAATCCTGATGGTGGCGTTTTCAAATTTGTCCTGAAGGTTTTTGGGAAGGTCTTGAAATCTTTTACCATTCAATTCTGCTAAAATTGTCAAACCGCTTAATCTGAGATTATTTTCAAGGAATTTAAAAAAAGCATTAAGTCTTTGCTGTCCATCTATGACTGAGTACTTACAGTCCGATTCTTCGCTTAAATAAATAACAGGTATAGGAACTTCTAATAAGACAGACTCTATTAAGCGACTCGATTTCGAATTATCCCAAACCTGAAGTCTTTGAAATTCTGGCTGTAGATCCAAATTCCCTTTTTGATATTGGCGATATAACTCAAAGATACTCCTGTCAGCTTTATCTGAATAGACCCGTCGTTCTTTAGACAATACTTCAATTGGTTGCTCTTCTTCTTGATCCTCAAATTCAAGTTTTTCTTCCTCATTCATATTCTAACTCTCCTTTTTCAAACGACCAACGGTTGAGCATATCTGAAGTTCCGAGCTAAGCGAGGAACTTGGGCGAAGGTGCCAAGCACCATAGATAGATACCCGATTGTTAGGCTAAGCTTTAATCAACATTTCCTTCCTCCAAGAAGTCTCCTAAATTTTTATCAGAATATCCTAAACTGAACACTGGTCTTACATATGGTACATGACGCACATATTTAACATACTTTACATGCTTAACATATTTTACAGGTTCTACATATGTAACAACTGGACAAGTATCACGAGTAAAACCAACCCTAAGGCCCTGTAAATCATAAATAATCCCGTCAACAAACCATCCAAGATGTTTACCATTCCACCCATAAACTTTATCTTCGTAGATATATGCAACAGCCCTTCCATCCCAGAGATAAATGGTTTCGTCGTGATCAACAATGTACGCAACAGGTTCTCCATTTTTACTATAAAGAGTAATTTCTATTTTTCACGCCTCCTCCAAAATGTCGCCCAACTTGTTTGTATCCTCAGCTATTGTATATATACCCCAAATTTGGGGTTGTAGACGAACCTGTTTCGTTTATCCCGATCCTGGCAAAGATGCCAGAAAACCCTCTCCTAACAATCTTTTGTCAATTATCACCTCACTTTGGTATGTATCCACATATTCTCTTATTTATACAAAAAATATTAAAGAATATATAAATAAAAAATATTAAAAGAATGTATAAAAAATCTTTATAAAGGAGTCAACTATATTAGCAAATTTGGGTAAAATACTATAAATTGCTCATATCAGCCCTCTATCCTTAAGTATCATTTTAGCCTCTTGCGAACTCATGCGCAAATAAATAGCCGTTGTGTTTAAAGATGAGTGCCCAAGCAGGTCTTGAACTATTCTTACAGGCACACCACTATGTAAGAGTTCTATTGCTCTTGCGTGACGAAGTATGTGCGGGTGAGATAATTGTTGTGGTATTTTTGCTCTTTGGCATACTGTTTTGAAAGCAATCAACTCTTCTGAGCGATCCTACGAAACCCAAAATACATTTCTTAATCAAAAAAATTTTGGTTACTAAAAGTTCTATAATATATATAGAATAAAAAACAAGGAGGAGCAAATGGCAGAAAAAACAAACAACATGGA
>Ga0315298_1009200_pt1 | contig 12293 bp, 8 predicted proteins | sample WHS_1_MG_FD_203077 | JGI IMG/M metagenome (GOLD analysis project Ga0315298, IMG submission 203077) | Extremophilic microbial mat communities from Washburn Hot Springs, YNP, Wyoming, USA - WHS_1_MG | ecosystem: Environmental > Aquatic > Thermal springs > Hot (42-90C) | place: USA: Wyoming... | reverse complement strand
CGGCGTCCACATCACCCGCCTTGGTCGGTCCCACCGCCGGGTGGAGGAGCAGTTGGCCGTCTTCCACCTGGGCGAGGGCTTTTTGGGTGATGGCCATGTGGGCGAAGTGCAGCGGATTGCGGGTTTGAAAGGCCACCGTCGGGCGTCCGTTGAGCAGTCGACGCAATTCCGCCGGGCTGCGGTATTCGGGGGGGAAATCCGTCGCCGCCGCCCACTGACGGCGTTCTTCGGAACTGATCCGCAGCGGGCCGCTCACCATGACCGGGCCGCGAGCGAAGAGGGCCGCCACGCCGGGGTGGCGGGGATCGTCCGTGCCATAAACGGCCAAGGCTTCCCGGCGCGGGTCGGGGCGGAACCATTCCGCCACGGTCATGGTCGCCAGGGGCAGACCGTCGGGGCGCTGCAGGGAAATCTCCACCCCCGGGGCCAAGCGGGCGGCCTGGGCCTCGTCCAGGTCCAGCACGATGGGCATGGGCCACAACCGCCCATCGGCCAGCCGCATGCGCGTCAGGACCGCTTCATAGTCGGCGGCACCCAGATATTGGGACAAGGGGGCAAAGCCGCCGGTGAGGAGCAGTTCCAGGTCGCAGCGCTGGCGTTCGTTGAGGGTCAGCGTGAAGGTCGATTTTACCATTGGAGATACATTTCCTTGCCGATCATTGCAAAGCCGAGTTTACGGTACAATAAAACAGATTGTTCATTTCAGGAAAACACATGTAACGCCAAACCAATAGCACCGACTGATTAACAATGCTGGATCATGTATAGCATCAGTCAGTTCCCATGACCGTTTACCTGGTTTATGTCCTCAATCATGATCCAATGGAGAATACCCGTTGGCACATGTGGGCTGAATAGCATCCCAACCGATAGTTAGTTCCAAGCGTTGAACTGCGATGAGATAACTAACCGCCTAAATATTCTGCTTATTATATAGGCTGGAAAGTTGGCGAAGAGTTATTTCGTCACCATTGCTTCCGAACAATTCATCATACTTTGTAAACATCCAGCATGGTTATTGATTAACGCGCTCGTGAATCGCGTGACATAACCCTGTGGCATGGCCACAAAAGTTATATCCCTACTTGTTATGCCAGATCGGCACATGGGATATCCCAGTGCTTCGTAATGAGCGAATCAGGGAAAGTAGATGTTGCTGATGCAGCAGATCTATTTGGCGAGACGCTTGCTGTATTTTGGTGGTCAGATGCGACGAACAAACCTCTTGCATACCTTCAAATATCTGTATGGATAAATTACGAAATGGTCCTTGCTGGGGCGTGTCTGATGCCTGGTGGTGGCGTAGTTTACTGTCAAGAAAACGATTGACATTGGTTGCATTTCTAGTGATAGAAATGTGGTTTAGGCCAAAACCTGCGACCAGCTTTTCTATTTCACGTTTCCATTGCGTTAGGAGGGTGGAGAAATCGACTGTCACGCGGGAAAAGTTTCTGCTTTCTTGCACACTTTCCAGATAGTGCCGGATATAAAGCAAATGAGAGATGCCCGTGTCTAGCCCATCACGTGCAAGCAGCGATAATGCTACTTCGTCCGGATGGCGCGTGACATGGACAATGCGGATAGCGATGCCCATATCCTGAAGCAAAGGAATCCATAAGGGGAGGAGTCGGCATATTCGCGGGTCCTTGATTCCCCATAATGGGATCTGGGAAAATTCGGATATGATAAGCTCCTGTAACGCCTCCCGGTACACTGCCAGGCGCGAATCCTGATGCCAACCAACCGGCAATGGCCGTGGGTCGTTCCATGCCCTTCCCAGGGTGGTCAACAGGTGATGGTTGATCAGGACAATCCGGTTGTGCTCATAAAATCCCTTCGGATTGCTAGGAGCGGCGGGCATGAGATCATTTCCGAACCGGACGCCCAGACGGGCTAGCACACCGGCAACTGCCGACGTACCGCTGCGGTGCATACCCAAGATCAAAAGTACGGTGGATGTTTCGTTCATGATGAGTCCCATAGATTGTGCAGCCGCGTCCCTAGCCACCACATGCGCCCCCAGGCTTGATGAAAAGGCGAATCTTTCCCGCGATTTTGTAAACACGCATCTGGCAGGCGAACAGATCAATCGCAAAATTGAAGTACACGCGCAGCATGCGTGCGATTTTTGTGCGATTGCTTGCCACCTTCATGCGCTCCATATCCAGGGCAGGGTCTGCGCTTCGTATCACGATGCCTTATAAGAGATCGAGGAAAAATCGTCGGAAAGGTCGAAAGCGCACGCCCACTGACCTGTTGCCCTGGCTAGATTATACGGAGGTGCTGATGGTACCACCGCGCGGAGCGCTCATACTGCTTTGCAGACTCTGCACCAGTTGCTGGAGCATGTTCTGTAACACACTGCCAGACGTGCTGGTTCCGCTGGTAGATGGCGGGGCCGAAGAAGTGTTAAGGAGATCCTGAATCAGACTCCCGGAGGTGGTGCTGCCACTGGTAGAGCCAGAGGTACTGCTCAATACCCCGGCGCTTTGCATCCCCCCACCCATCCCTTTCGCGCCGCCGCTATGATGATGGGATTGCACCTGACTCATGATGGAGGAATAGGTGCTTTGAGCGGCAGGAAGATTGCCAGATTGCAGATCACTGCCTAGATTTGCCATTTGCGATCGAAAAGATCCCGATGCACCGGCAGTGCTGGAGAGCGAAACAGTGGCACTCGTTGCCGGTGCACCGACCCCCTGAAAGACCTGTTGCATCTGACCGTAGGCGCTTTGTGCTGAGGATAAATTGCCTGACTGCAGGGCAGTACCTAGTGACTGGAAATCCTGACGCAGTTGCTGGAAAGGATTGCTTCCCTGGGTACTCGGCTGCACATATTGGGACAGGTTGGATGTAACGGAGGAAATAGACATGGAATTTCTCCTTTTATGATCAATTGCTAAACAAAATATGGACTTTGTACATAATATAATAAGTATAGCACTCAACTTGGCATGAAAAAATGTCCCTACTTGCAAAAATTGTTACAAATTGTTAACAGAGCTTTCCATCGGCGTGGTCGTCTGCACGAACATGCGCTTTTGCTCCCAGCGCCATGCATCCGCAATAATCGTTTCGATGGTAGACCGCTGAGGGCGCCAATCCAGCAACGCTTGGGCTTTACTGATGTCTGCCACCAGCGCTGCCGGATCTCCCAGGCGCCGGGGGCGAGTACTCACCGCAACCTTCCTGCCGGTGACCTGTTCTACCGTTGTAATGACCATCCTATTGGAGGTGCCTTTGCCCCCGCCCAGATTTACGATGTTGCTATCTTCGCCTCCGAGCAAATATTCGAGAGCACGCAAATGGCCATCGACGAGATCCTGGACATGGATATAATCCCGGATGCATGTGCCATCAGGTGTCGAATATTCACTACCGTATAGGTTGAGGACAGAACCTTGTTGTGCGGCTCGAAGTGCATTGGGTATCAGGTGGGTTTCTGGCTCATGTCTTTCCCCAATCCTGGCCAAGGGATCGGCCCCTGCGGCATTGAAGTAGCGTAGAATGCTGTAGCGCAAATTAAATGCCCGACCCCAATCCTGGGTCATTTGTTCTGCCATCCATTTGGAATGGCCATAAGGAGATAAGGGATGCAGCGGATGGCCCTCATTAATAAAGGGTTCTTGAGACGCGCCATAGACGGCGGCCGAAGATGAAAGAACCAGAACCCCTACCCGATGTTTCGCCATGGCGTTCAACAGCGTCAGGGTCCCCTTAACGTTATCCGTATAATACAAATCAGGCCGGGTTAGGGATTCCTGCACCTGAATCCGCCCTGCAAAGTGTAGTACCGCAGATACGCTCCTAGAAGCAAAAATTTGTTGTAGGATGCGCCCATCATTGACGTCACCAATAACAAGTTTGCCAGCCAGCACGGCATCCAAGTGCCCGCTCCGCAGATTATCCAGAACGACCACCTCGTAACCACGCTCTTCCAAGGCCATAATCATATGAGACCCAATATAACCGGCTCCGCCGGTTACCAAGACACGCACCTCAGCGCCCTTTTGCAGCGCAGATCGGAGACATAAAACTCCCTCCTCGAGACGGATCATGGCTGAATGCCAAGGCTTCATGTACCGGAAGGCCAATGGTCCCTGTGCACAAGAGGGCGACAAGCCAAAATCGTTTCCTTCGCGCCAGCGTATGGATTCTAGCCCGGAAATCTTCCCGGCCGTTGCGCAAATCACGCTGCAGGCGACGCCACCAAGGCCTTCGTTCAGAGTGATCGACCTCCCAGCCTCGCGCCTGAATGGCGGATGGCAGGGCCGGATCTATGGATGCGAGAGGAGGTTCGAGAACCAACAGACGGAGCCCATGCTGCCAATACCGATCGACAGCATTATCCACGGGTTCGCGAATCCGTTGGGTAGATTCCAGCAATACCTGTGCGGTATGAGGCTGAATGAGGTAAGCCGCAGTGCCTTGTGGCTGCTTGATATACGTCATTAACCGTGTTTCGCAGTCTAGGTGGCGATAGATCCTGCCACGCCGGTCGTAACGTTCCGACATCAGACGAAGAAGATCCCATTCCTTGCGTGCACGTACTGCCAGCGCAATCTTATTCTGGAACCCTTCGCCCAGATGAACATCGTCCTCAAGAATGCACCAGACCTCATCTTTTGATGCGGCGCATTTTTCCCAAAGCAGCCGATGGCTGAGGAAACACCCAACCTCGCCCGGCGTAAGGTCGTAGCCGAAATTCTTTTTCCGGAATGGTGCATCATAGTTCGGAGGATAGTTCTGTTTGTTTTGCGGCTCTATGGCATCTAAAAACTGAAACTTTAGCCCTAGGCGATGACCTTCCTCCTCCATATGCCTTCGCCGCTCAGGGCGACTTCTCATGGAAATGACGTAGATGGGAAGAATCTCCCGCAAGGATTCCATGGGTCCTGGAGAGAGATCGCAATCGCTCCCTGACCGCAGTGATTGATGAATATTAAGCATGAAGCAACCTCTGAAAGATTGATTGATTTCGTTTGCGGCGATGCTCGCTCTCCGCATCCATCTGCTGCAAAATAGGATTCAGTGCCCGATGCGCCGCTTGTACCTGGGCCAAACGATCCCAAAAGTCGGGACTGATCGAGGAGGCGGCCTGCGACAGGAGAGTATAGGCCGAGGTAACCACGTCCGGTACTGGCTGCTGTTGTAGCAAATCCTGTTCGCTATCCGTCGGATGATGTCGGAGATCATTGTTGATGAATGCATGAGTATAGTCCACGAGACGGTCCCGGCGAACCGGCCAGTCCAACGAATCTGCGATTTTACGTATACTATCTTCGGGCGCATCAAGGAGCTGATCATAGGTGACAAAGACATGGGGAAATGAGCAGATCCGATCCAAAGAAGGTAAGAGATAGGCGGCCCACATCAGCATTCCCCGTACCTGTGGAATACCATTCCTCACTTGTAAAGATTGGGCAACCGATAAGGGGTGTCGAAGCGCAACGACAAACTGAAGATCAATTCCTGCCCGCTGAGCGGCATGGAGCCAGAAGGGCAATACCCGCACAGTGCGGGGATCCTTGAATCCCCAGTTTCCGTATGCCGCAATTCGATCCGAAAACAACTTTTCCGCCCGGTCGGCAAGATCCTCCAAGGTGGGATCCAGGAATTGCCCTTCCTCGACAATGCGCAGGTCATTCCAGGCAATGTCACAACGTTCAAGCAGTGCCTTATTGATAGCCAATACCAAGCGGTCTTCCCAATAACCTTTGGGGTTGTCTGCGGCAGCAGGGATAATGGTGTCACCCAATCCAATTCCCAAGGCCTCCAATCCTTTGGTTAATGCGCTGGTCCCACTGCGATGCATACCGAGTACACTGACCACGGTGCGCCTTTTAGGCTGCGGGGCATTAGTATTTGAAACAAGGTTGCTCATGGAAATCTCTTGCCTACCAGGAGGCGCGTAGTGCGGACATTTTATATCCAAGGAGTGATTCTAGTTTGTCGATATCAGGCCCGTAAAGCGCTTCCAGATACTGACGCACCGACAGATCCATTCGGGGCTTGGATGCTGGCTTGAGGATCAGGTGTTGATAGAGCCACCACTGAAGATTTCTAGGTATGAGTCGATAGCCAATCCTCCGCGCGAGCGGGCTTGCTGCACAACGACGGGACCAGGCACCCCGAGGAGCTTTGAATCCGTTATGGACCTGAGTCAGATCCATTTGTGTAAATGGCTCAGAATCAATATGTAAATGGATGGCGACACGCTTGAGGGTGCCTTGCGGATCCTGTAACAAATCGTCAGATTGCAACACCAGAACCTGGGATGTCCCAAATGTCTGCAAATAACGCTCTACCTGGTTGTGATAGAGTCCTAGGTCAACGTAAAGGCGCGATACGCCGAATCCCTTTTTTTCTTGTTCAAAATCCTGCCTAAGCAGATCCACTGTTAAAGGACAATCTATCAGGCCTTCACGAAAATCCATCAAATAGTGAGAATGGGCCCGCACTACAGGGTCACGGAGCAGAATGATGATTCGCGCATCCGGAGCTACTGCATGGATACGTTCTGGGGCTGCGAGGCTCCAGAGGTTGGAGGTGCTGGCATCACCCACTGCAGAATAATCTCCCGATTTCTCATACAGATTGAGGTACGCTGACTTCTCACGGATGTATTCTATGAAATGATCCCGCCCAGGATTCGGGTGAATCTGTGCGAAATAATGTGGCTCCTTGAATGGAGGAAAAAAGACTTCGGAATGCTGCTGAAGATGCCGATATAAAGAGGTTGTGCCCCCTTTGACGGTACCTACGAGAAAAAAATTGGGCCAATTCCTTTGTTGTAGCTGTTTAGATGAAGTACTTAGTTGCGGCATCTATTTCTCCTTACGTAGAAGATTTTCTATTTTTTTGACGTCTTTTTTGGTTTAGAAATAATTTAAGAATCCTAATATGGTTTTCTTATTGCGTTGCAGTTTTTTCATCACCGGAACTGGAAATGGTTTGATGGTTTGCACGGCTGTGTCGTGCAAACCATCCGCCAGCATGGTCACTAATGGACTCCATCCAGAGATAAAAGGCCGGCGTGATATACAGGGTCAGAAACTGTGAGAATATCAGTCCACCCACTACGGCCACACCCAAAGGGACACGGCTCCCTGAGCCTGCACCTACACCCAAAGCGATAGGGAGTACGCCCAGGATAGCGGCAAAGGTCGTCATCATAATAGGGCGATAGCGTACTGAGCAGGCATCAACGATGGCATCCATGGAGGACGCCCCTTCCCGTCGTCGACTTACCGCAAAATCGACCAGAATGATGCCATTCTTTTTGACGAGCCCCATGAGCATGATGATGCCGACAAAACTGTACAAATCGAGTGGCTGATCAAACACAAGTAAGGACAACAGTGCCCCAAAGCCAGCCAGAGGCAGGGCCGAAAGTATCGTGAACGGGTGTAGAAAATGTTCGTATAAAATGGCGAGCACGACATATATCAACAAAATGGTTGCCACCAGCAACAGTGGCAGACTAGAAAATGCCGATTCAAAGGTCGATGCACTACCACCGAACGCACCAGTTACGCCCGCAGGCAGAATGTTCTGCGCGGTGGCATCCACCTGTTTGGTAATGGTCCCCAGACTGGCCCCAGGCGCCAGATTAAAAGAGATCGTGGTGGAAGGGAGTCCATTGTACTGATCGAGGCTAAGCGGTCCTGCGTTATAGGTAAAATGAGCAACTGCCGACAGAGGCACCAAGCCGCCGCCTGCACCTGGTACGCTCAGCGAAGAAAGCGCATTGATATTTTGCTGATATTTGGCAGACAGTTCGAGAATGACCTCGTATTGATTTGAATTGCCATAAATGGTGCCCACTTCCTCCCCGCCATAAGCCAATGCCAAAGTCTGTTCTATAGACTGAGCCGTCACCCCCAAAGCGGTTGCTTGTGGTCGGTTGATGGTAATAGATACTTGTGGATTATTGGTTTGTAAATCACTGTTAACCGACTGGATCAATGGGTTTTTGCGCAACGCGCCAACCAAATTATGTGTCGCGGTATCCAAGGTATTCCAGTCCTGACCTTGTAAAACATACTGATACTGGGCATTGGAAGAGATGGGTCCAACTTGTATAGCGGCGGGCTGCTGAAAGAAAATCTCTGTATTAGAAAATCGTCTGGTTGCCTTTCGCAGCGCTTCTATGACGGCTTCAGTATCGCCGGAATCTCCCGACTTGAGGCGCACGATGAGGCGCCCAGAGTTGCTCCCGCCGAATGCCCCTGCACCCTGGCCCGCTGAAGAAATAACCGATTGGACGGCCGGATTATGTTCGACAACAGCCTCTATTTTTTTCTGTTCTGTAGCTAACTCATCAAAAGATAATCCCGTAGGGTACTGAATGCTAGCAAAAAAAGAGCCATTGTTTTCGTTAGGAATAAAGCTTTTCGGCACAATAAGTGCCAGTCCGATGCTCCCCAACAGCATAATGGCTGCCAATGCGAGCATCCAGTTTTTATGGCGGAGGGCGATATATAAGGTACGAATATAAAATGTCCGACTGTGGCTGAATCCGCGCTCGAATCGGCTAGATTTTTCTTCAGCCGCTCCCATATGCAAAAAGCGGCTCGACAGCATGGGTGTAACGGTTAGCGCGACAACGCCAGACACCAAGATCACCACGGATATTGTGACGCCAAATGCGGCAAAAAGGTGCCCGATAAAGCCACCCAACAGAATCAAGGGCAGAAAAATAATCGCCAAGGATAGCGTCATGGCGAGCACAGTGAAACCAATCTCCCGAGACCCATCCAATGCGGCTTGCATGGTAGACGTTCCTCGATCGATATGCCGGTTGATATTTTCGAGCATGACCACCGCATCATCTACCACGAAGCCCACAGAGAGCGTTAATGCAAGCAAGGTCAATGTGTTGAGGCTGTAGCCCAGCAACATCATCACTAGAAATGTGCCGAGTAATGAGAGCGGGATAGCCAGTGCGCCAATCAAGGTAGCCGTTGGCCGTCGTAAGAAAAGCCACATCACACCGGCAACCAGAATACTCGCTAAGAGCAGCGTAAATACTACATCTTCAATAGCTGCCCGAATGTATTCCGAATTGTCAAAAACGACCGAGAGCTTGGCACCACCAGGAGCCGATGCCGATAAAGCGGGGAGCATCTTTTGAATACCGTGGGAAATTGCTACCGTATTGCTACCCGGTTGACGGACGACTGCCAGCACTATGCCTGGAGACCCGTTAATCCAGGTTTTCTGAAGGTTATACTGAGTGCTGTTTTCGGCCTTGGCCACAGCACTAAGTGGGATCGGCTGCCCCCCGGCGTAAGCCAGGACCAGGTGATTAAAGGCACTGGCGGTATGCAACTGTCCATGCACTTGTGCGGCAAAACTGGTTTTACCACCTTCCAGAGTTCCCTCTGGTAAGTCCACATTGGCAGCCTGCACGGCAGACTGTACAGATTGCAGGCTCAATCCGCGTGCCGCTAAAGCAAAGGGATTCACATAAATCCGAACCGCATACGTTTGCGCTCCGAACACTTCCACGTCTGCCACGCCAGGAACCGTAGACAGAGAAGTCGCCACTTTGGTTTCCGCATATTTATCCAGATCGTAAAGCGGCATATTTGGCGCTGACAACCCTATATACATGATGGGCGTGGCGGTGGGATTGATATTTTTGACGAGTGGCGGCTGTGGCATACCAGGTGGCAAAAAATGTTGGGCCTGCGCTACAGCATCCGAGACGTCCTGAGTCGCTTCGGCAGAGGATTCATTCAGGGAAAACTGCAGAATGATCCGTGTAGAACCGTTCTGGCTGGTAGAACTCATGGCCGAGAGCCCAGGAATGCTGGAAAACTGCCGCTCAAGTGGTGTTGCTACGGCACTCGACATGGTTTGTGGACTCGCACCGGGAAGAGAAGCGGTAACAAGTACTGTTGGAAAGCTGACATTGGGCAATAAAGCCGAAGGCAATTGCAGATAACCGAATATGCCCAGGATGACAATAGCCAGAGCCAGTACCGTTGTTGCTACCGGACGACGGATAAACAGTCCAGACAAATTCATGAAGAAGCCCCGGAGTTCGTTACCGGGCTGACAAGGGCGCTCTTTTGTGCGTGGGTGGATGCCGTAATTGCCCGAACTGCCGCATTGGGACGCAATCGCGCAGGAGCCCCAACTATCACGACCGCTCCCTGCGCCAGCGATCCAGATATAGCCGTGTCATTTTCGTCTTGCCCGAGAAAGGTGACTGACTGCATAACGGCTTTGCCTTTCTGAATAACGTAGACAAAAGGTCCCGACTCCCCCTCTTGCAAGGCGAGCGAAGGAATGACCAGTACATGATGTAATGAGCCCTTGATGAAGCGCACCTGCAAATATTCACCTGACCAGATTGTTTTTTGCGGATTAGCGATCGTTGCTTGGGCGGTAACCGTCGCGGAAGTTGAGCTAATGCTGTTATCAATAGCGGTCACCGGACCCGTTCCCAGAAGTTTCTCTTGATATTCGTTCCAGACCTGGACCGTGTTACTTTTGTCAGCCAGCGCCTTTCGCAAATCTCCGAGATCCTTCTCCGGCAAGCTGAACTGCACCTTGATTGGCTGCGTTTGATTGATCGTCGTGAGAGTGGTGCTATTGGCGGCGACAAGATTTCCAGACTTGATGGTCAACAAGCCGATCTGCCCGGAAATTGGTGCGGTGATATGAGTGTAGGAAAGGTTCAGTTCGGCCTGTTGCAGTGCCGCCTGGTCTGCCGCCACCGTGGCTAACGCCGTAGCGGCTGTCGCTTGAGCCTCCTGAAAAGTTTGCAGTGTGACGTAATCCTTGGCGACAAGCGGCTTATAAGCTTGGACCTGCAGGGCATCATAGTGTGCTTGTGCCTCTTCTCCCCGCAAATTGGCCTGATCCTGAGCTACCTGTGCGGCATAAACTGCAGGGTTAATCGCAAACATAGACTGCCCTTGTGACACCCATTGTCCCGAATGTACATAAACCTCCTGCAAGGTACCACTTACCTGTGGCGTTACAGTAACGCTGTGCATGGGAATCGCTTGCCCCAATGTGTTGACACTTAACGATAAAGCGCCTTGATGGACCATGGCAGTTTCAACGGGTAAAGGGGGGATCTTTCGTTGATGGGTCTCCTGACAGCCAGCCAGCCCAATACTGATTGATATCCCCAGAGCTAGAAAAAGTTTACGCCGTAGGCGGCGCTGCGGGATGGATAATTGCATTGATAACTTCCTGATATGTGACATGTTCTTCATGATGCCGCCTTTGCAGGCGCAAGACCTTGGGGGATTTCGATATAACCCAGTGCATTCGCCAGATTGGCGAGATCGATATAACCCGTTGTGATATCCTGAATCTGTGTTTGCCGAGCGGTCGTGAGTGCTGCTTGTGCCGTTAGCAAATCGACCATCGTTGCAAGCCCCACCCTATATTGCGCCTGTATTGCCGCTAACGAAGCCTGGGCACTAGTGACGGCTATATCGGCTGCCTTTGCGGCTTCCCGCGCCCCCAAAACGGTTTGGTAATCTTGATAGACGGTGAGTGCAATGGTCTGCGATACCTCATTAAGAGTGGCTTGCGCGCTGGATACCTGTGAACGGGCTTCCTCCACTTGGTAGGTGTTTTTGAAGCCCGTGAATATCGGCACTGTCAGCGTCACGCCGATGGACCAGTTTTGCGATGGTGTAAGCTGGTTTTGAAAGCGTTTTCCGCCGCTGACGCCCAAACTTAAGGTGGGCAGCCCAGCCGCCTGGTCAGACTGAACATTGGCGCGGTCTGCCAGGATCTGCGCAGCATCTGCGGAGATGGTGGAGTTATGTCCCACGGCGTAGTGAATGAGTGTTTGCACGGACGGTGAGACAGAAGGGGGCAAAATATGGGTGTTCAGGGGCATCAACGGAATGGGGTTGTCCGCTGGCAGACCGCAGGACTGAGCCAGAGCACCGACATCCGAACGTACCTGCGCTTGCGCGGAAATCAATTCCGCCTGAGCCTGGGCCAGAGCGGCTTTAGCTTGTAGGACATCACTAATCGTCGCCAACCCAGACTTTTGCTGGATATTTGCCATATCGAGGCTGGCCGCATCTTCGGCTACGGTCTGTCGGTAAGCTCGCACCAAGGCCTGTTCACCAATCAGTTGATAGTAATCCTGGGTCACCGAAAGGGCGACGCTTTGCAAGGCATTGTTGTTGTCGAATCCCGATATAAATACTTGTGCTTTTGCCGCATTGCGCTGGGCTGCACGCGCACCGAAATCCAGTAATACGTAACTCAGGCTCAGACTGGTGGAGTCGGCATTGAGGGCAGGTATT
>Ga0315298_1009197_pt1 | contig 12298 bp, 10 predicted proteins | sample WHS_1_MG_FD_203077 | JGI IMG/M metagenome (GOLD analysis project Ga0315298, IMG submission 203077) | Extremophilic microbial mat communities from Washburn Hot Springs, YNP, Wyoming, USA - WHS_1_MG | ecosystem: Environmental > Aquatic > Thermal springs > Hot (42-90C) | place: USA: Wyoming... | reverse complement strand
CTTTTATCTAAAAGTCTTATATACATCATTGCAAATAAAAATACGAATATAAATATTATTACAGACATTGCTGAACCGAGTCCAAAATCCAGATTTCTAAATAATGTTTTATAGGCATATATTGACAAGGTTTCTGTAGAATTGCCAGGGCCCCCACCTGTCATTACAAAAATAAGGTCAAATACTCTAAACGCATCTAAAGTTCTAAATATAAGAGCAACTAAAATTGTTGGTTTTAAAAGTGGTAAGGTAATTTTTATAAATTGCCGTATACTTCCTGCACCATCAACTTTAGCAGCTTCATATAGATCATTTGAAATATTTTGCAGTCCTGCTAATAATAAAAGAGCCATAAATGGAGCTGTTTTCCATACATCAGCAAAAATTGCAGCACCCATTGCAGATGAAGGATTTCCAAGCCAAGCGACGTATCCATGGATTAACCCAAGACGATTGAATATATCATTTAAAACACCATATTGATCATTATATATAAATTTCCACATAAGTGCAGATACAATAGTAGGTATTGCCCAGGGGATAAGTACAGCAGCTCTTACAAGGCCGGTTCCTCTGAATTTTTTATTCATTAACAGAGCCATGATCATACCTAAAATCAGCTCAAAAGTAACAGAAACCACTGTAAAAACGACTGTATTTAAAGTGGCAGCCCAAAATCTTGAATCTTTAAATAAAGTGAAATAATTTTCAAACCCAATAAAATGTGTTAGATTTATTAATTGTAATCTCATGTGAAATAAACTTAGTCTAAATGTATCAAATACAGGATATAATGCTATTGTAAATATACATAATAGAGCTGGAGCAACTAATAAGTAACCTAGCATTTGTTCATTTATCTGAAATTTGGATTTTACAGGGTTTTTTATATTATCATTCTTAACCAAAAATATCACCTCTTATAAGTAGTGGCAGCATATGCTGCCACTATGGATTTAGATTTATATGAAGAAATTTTATTTACCACCACTTTGAATTATTTCATTAAGACCCTTTGCTACATTTTGAATTGCTTGTTGTGCAGTGATTTCACCGGTTAATGCTTTGTGGAAATTAATCTGCATAACATCTGACATTTGTGGGTAAAAAGGAGAAACCGGTCTTGGTTTTGCTGTTATGAAAACATCATAAAAATCTGCCCAATAAGGATTTTTAGCTAATATTTCTTTATCATGATATAAAGCTTTGATAGTTGGCAGATTACCGCCTTCTAAAGCAGTGATCTTTTGTCCTTCTTCACTTGTAACAAATTCGACAAATTTCCATGCTTCTTCAGGGTGTTTAGAAAATTTATTAATACCTAGGTTCCAACCGCCAAGAGTAGGAGTTCCAGCTTTTCCATCATTTCCTCTTGGGATAGGAGCTATACCTACTTTACCTTTGACTGGTGAATCATTTCCGTTAACTAGAGACCATGCATAAGGCCAATTTCTCATGAATATAGAATCTCCCTGCTGAAATACATTTCTTGCTTCTTCTTCTTGATATGTTGTTACACCAGGTGGTGCAATTTTTTCTTTAACTAGATTTATCATATTTTGAAGTCCACCTATAGCCTGAGGTGTATCTATTGTAACTTTATTTCCTTCAAGAACACTTCCACCATTACCACCTATAAATTCTAATGCGTCACATACAAGCCCTTCGTATTGATTACCCTGGAAGACAATACCATATTTTGTACCGCCTTTACCAACGTTTTCTTTTGACATTTGTATTAATTCATCCCATGTTTTAGGTGGTGTTTGTATAATATCTGTTCTATAATAAAGAACTCCTGCATCTGTAAATCTTGGTACTGCCCAAACATGACCGTTGTATTTCATTGCTTCAACTGGACCGGGCAGCATTTGGTCTTGCATCTGTGGCGTAAATTTATTATCAAGAGGTAAGATCCAGTCAGCAGCGGCGAATTCTGGAACCCATATTATATCCATTGCCATTATGTCAATACTTGAATCACCTGCTGATAGTGCTGTTACGTATGAGTTGTGCTGATCATCTGTAGAGCTTGGAAGTTCTTGAAATTTTACTTTAATATTTGGATATTTTGCTTCGAATGCTTCTATAAGTTTTTGTGTAGCAGGTGTTGAATCTTTTCCGGATGAATAAGTAATTGTTACAGGTTCACTTTTATTCGCAGTTGTAGTTTTATCCGATGAAGAACTTTGCGGATTGGAACTACAACCGGCGATTAAGCTTCCTGCTAAAGTTAAAGCAACGACAGAAGATAAAATTTTATTCTTTTTTATCATTAAATATTCCCCCTTTTAGAAATTTTAGTTTATAATTAAATTATATTAGAAAGCGATTGCATTTATAATGATATAATTATACTATTTAGTGTAATTTTCTACACACTTTTGAAGAGGTGAGTTTTATGCTATATAAAAAAATGTTTGTATCATATATACTTATTATTGTAATACCATTGATTATAATAGCTTTTATAACTGGAAAAGTAACATCAGATTTTATAAATGAAGAAGTAAAAAAAACAACATTAGAAACTCTTAATCAATCAAATAAAAACATTTCTAAAATGATGGAAAATCTAAAAGATACACTGCTTTTTGTTTCTATGAATAGAGAGTTACAGAGTAATCTTACTAAATTTTCTAACAATACTTCTTTTGAAATAAATAAACAAATAACTGCTATAAGAAATAGCATTTTATATCCGGGAATATTTAATGAAAATTATAATTCAATAGAAATATATGCTATAGATAAACCTGATTATCCAGATAATTTTGAGCAAAATAATGTAATGTCTTCAAAAATTGTGGAAAGTAAAGAATGGTATAAGAAAACCCTTGAGCTAAAAGGAAAGCTGTATTGGTTTGTAAATAATGATTTTGGCTTTCCCTTAATTTCTGTTGCGAGAGTTGTAACAAGTGTAAAAGACTTTGAAAAGCCTATAGCTGTAATTTCTGTTGATTTAGATTTACAAAAAATTGCCGCTGCGATTTCCGGAATAAAAATAAGCAAAAATAGTGTAGTTTATCTATGTAATAATGAAGGAAATATAATTTATCCAGAAGATAAAAATTTTAATTATGATAATAAATTATACAACCAAAATTCAGGAAGCGGTTTTTTTAATAATAAGGATGGAAAAGAAATGTATATATATAATACTATACCACAAAATCAATGGAAAATCATAGCCATGATACCACTAAAAGAGCTTAATGAAAAAGCTGATGCATTGAGAAATTATATATATATGTTAGCTTTTGTTGTTTTAATAATAGCTGCATTTTTTTCTTTATATTTTTCATATACTTTTTCTAAACCTATAATCATGCTTGCCAATAAAATGGAAAGTATAAAAGAGGGCAATTTAGATGTTATGGCAAAAACAGAAATAAAAGGTGAAATAGGAATACTCTATTCAAGCTTTAATTATATGATAAAGAGAATAAATGATTTGATACATGAGGTATATTTATCAAAATTAAAAAAGAAAGAAGCAGAATTAAAGGCTTTGCAAGCACAGATAAATCCCCATTTTTTGTATAATACTTTAGATTCTATAAATTGGATAGCATTAAGAAACAATGTTCCTGATATAAGCAAAATGGTAAATGCTCTGGCATCAATATTAAGATACAGTTTAAATAAAGGCAATGAGATTATATCAATTCAGGATGAAATAAAACAGGTAGAAAGTTATATAATTATTCAAAAAATAAGGTTTAGAAATAAATTTGATGTTTATTTTGATATTGATAAAAAAATTTTCAATTACAAAACGATAAAACTTATATTGCAGCCACTCGTAGAAAATGCGTTAATTCATGGTATAGAAACCTATGATGGGAAAGGCTATATAAAGATTAAAGGCTTTTATGAACATGATAATATTATCTTTGAAATTATTAATAATGGAAATACTATAGACCTTTCAAAAGTAAATAATTTATTGAATTCAGCTACTGAGGAAAAAGATAGTTATGGGATACAAAATGTTAATGAAAGATTAAAACTTTATTATGGAGAAAATTTTGGTCTTAGGTTTTATATAAATGAGAACAATACTGTCGCAAGGATCTCAATTCCAGCACAAAAGTGAGGGGGATATTTATGAAAATTCTGGTTGTGGATGATGAACCTATTGTTAGAGAGGGTCTTGTTAAAAGTGTTAATTGGGAATTTTTAGGGATAGAAGTTGTTAAAGATGCTAAAGATGGTAAAGAAGCATTGAAGATTTTTTCTGAAAGTCAACCAGATATAGTTTTAACAGATATACGTATGCCTTACATAGATGGACTAGAACTTACAAAAGAAATAAAGAAGCTGGATCCATTTGCTGTAGTGATTCTGCTAAGTGCTTATGATGAATTTATGTATGCACAGCAAGCAGTAAAATTAGGTGCTTTTGATTACATATTAAAACCTATTGATATTGATATATTAATGAAAACTATAAAAGATGCAATAGATAAAAGAAAAGAACTTATTGAAAAAAATATTAATAATATGCCTTTTTTGAATAAAAAAGATTTAAAATTCTTTAAAGCTGAGCACTACAAATATCCATTAGAATTAGAAGAAGAGTTATCAAAAGCTATAAAAAGAGGAGAATCAGAATTATCACTAAATATTTTTAATAAAATCTGGGATGAATTTAATGACGAAGATTACTCGCTGGATTTTATAAAAAGGTGGGGCATAGAATTAATTGCTCTTATTACAAGATCAATTATTGAAATAGGTGAAAACGCAGATGTTTTATTTAAAGAAACAGATCCATGGCTTCAGATATCATCTTTTACCAATAAAAATGACGTATACATATGGATGAAAAATTTAATAGAAATTATTTGTGAATATGTAGCTATTTCAAAAGGCTCAAAGAATAAAAAGTTAATTGAACAAACCCTCCAAATTATAAATATCAAGTATTGTGATAAAGATATTTCTTTGAACAGTATAGCTGAAATGCTTTATGTGACCCCAAATTATCTGAGTACACTGTTTAAAATAGAAATGGGAATTACATTTTCGGATTATTTATTAGAATTTAGGGTTACAAAAGCAAAAGAACTTTTAGAAGATATAAAGGTAAAAATTTATGAAGTTGCTGAAGCTGTTGGTTATTCGGACCCTCATTATTTTAGCAAGATTTTTAAAAATGTTACCGGATTTACTCCAAAAGAGTACAGAGAAAAGATATTATAATATTTTGTAATATTTATTACATAAATATTCTAAAATTGATATAATAAAGATGAAAAATATATACAAAGGAGTTGTTTTATAAAATGTTAATTAATGATTCACTAAAAGATTACATTATCAAAGTATCATCAGCATCACCAACACCAGGTGGGGGTAGTGTTGCGGCAGCAACAGCAAGTTTAGGTGTTGCCTTGTCCCAAATGGTTTATAATTTAACTATTGGAAGGAAATTTTACGAAGAGTATGATGATGATGTGAAAGATGAAATAAATGAAGGCATTAATATTTGTAATAGACTTCTAAATGATTACATGTCGCTAATTGATGAAGATACAGCTGCTTATGATGAGGTTATGAAAGCTATAAAATTACCTAAAAATTCAGATGAAGAAAAAGCCAAAAGAACTGAACAATTGCAAAAAGCATATATAAATGCTATGAATGTTCCGTTAAAATTGGCAAGACTTTGTGGTGATGCTTTTACACCAACAATGCTTATTTCTGAATATGGAAATCCAAATGCTGTATCAGATGCTGCAGTTGGTGCAATACTATTATATGCAGCTATGGAAAGTGCAATATTAAATGTAAGAGTAAATATACCTTATATAAAAGACAAAGAAATTACAGATAAAGCAAATAAAGAATGTGACAATCTTTTAGGTAAATATAAAGATATAAGAGATGAGATTGTAAATTCTGTTGTGAACAAATTTTAAAAATAAAAAATAATTATCAAAGATATATAAAGTAATATGGAGATTTTAAGAGATATTTTTTGTTTGGTAAATAAAATAAACATATTTAAAGGTTGTCTATCAATATTGTTAAAGATATAATATTGTTAGATGTCAGACAAGTCGTTTACTAAATATAATAATGGTAAACGGTAACAAAAAATTGTAGGAGGTTATAAAATGAAAAAGTGGCGTATTGTTTTAGCATCACTACTTGCAGTAGTATTAGCATCATCTGTTCTTTTGTCAGGGTGTTCTTCAAGTACTAAACAACAGAACCCACAACCACAGACTAATACTCAAGCAGAAAAAGCTAAAAACTTTAAAGTAGGTCTTGTTACAGATGTTGGAGGTATTAATGATCACAGTTTTAATCAGATGGCATACCAAGGACTAGAAAAAGCTGGGAAAGAGCTTGGTGTAACAATTAATGTAATTCAGTCAAAGCAAATGACAGATTACGTTCCAAACTTGACAAATTTTGCACAGCAAGGATATGACCTTATAATAGCTGTTGGTTTCATGATGCATGATGCAACAGAAGAAGTTTCTCAGAAATTTCCAGACACAAAATTTATGATAATTGACTCTGAGATAACAGATAGACCAAATGTTTCTTCAGCTATGTTCAAGACCGAGCAATGCGGCTATCTTGTAGGAGCTTTAGCTGGGCTTATGCAGAATGAGAAGAGCAATCCAAGAATTAATGATAAAAATACAATAGGTGTTGTTGGTGGAATGCAGATACCACCAGTTGATAGTTATATAGCAGGATATCAACAGGGTGCTAAAGCTGTTGATTCTAACATAAATATATTGTTAAACTACACAAACAGCTTTACAGATCCAGCAACTGGTAAGCAAATGGCTTTGACTCAGATTAGCCAAGGTGCAGATGTTGTATTTCAGGTTGCTGGTGGTACTGGCGAAGGTGTAATAAAAGCTGCTCAAGAGAAAAAAGTATATGCAATTGGTGTTGATGCAGACCAAGCTTATTTAGCACCAGATTCTGTTTTGACATCTGCTGTAAAAAGAGTTGATACTGCAACTTTTGATATTATCAAAGAAACTTTAAATGGTAATTTTAAGAGTGGTATTGTATATTTTGATTTGAAGAATAATGGTGTAGGGATAGGTACAATTAATAAAGATGTTCCACAGTCAGTTATTGATAAAGTTAAACAATTAGAACAAGATATTATAGATGGAAAGATAACAGTATCTGATAAGATTGCAAAATAATCAAAAAAAACAGGGCTGAGTCACCATTCAGCCCTTTTTTGGAGGTAATAAATTATGAGTGCACTACTTGAAGTAAAAAATATAACTAAAGTTTTTCCTCGTGTTAGAGCAAATGATGGAGTAAATTTGACAGTAGAAGAAGGGGAAATACATGCAATTCTCGGTGAGAATGGTGCGGGGAAATCTACTTTGATGAATATTATATATGGATTATATAAGCCTGATTCAGGCACATTAAAATTTAATGGAGAAATTCTTAATTTAAGTGGATCTCATGAAGCTATTGAAAAAGGTATAGGTATGGTTCATCAGCATTTTATGCTTATTCCGGTTTTAACAGTTGCTGAAAATATTGTATTAGGATCAGAACCAAAAGGAATATCTTATAATGTAAAAAAGGCTAATGAATCAATTATAGAAATATCAAAAAAATACAAGCTTGATATAGATCCTGAAGCAAAAGTTAAAGATTTAACTGTTGGATTACAGCAAAGGGTTGAAATATTAAAAGCTTTCTATAGAAATGCAAAACTTTTAATATTAGATGAACCAACTGCTATGTTGACACCACAGGAAACAGAAGAATTATTTGCTATAATGAAGGATTTGGCTAAAAAAGGTATATCTATAATCTTTATTAGTCATAAGTTAGAAGAAGTTATGGCTATTTCTGATAAAGTCACAGTTATGAGAAGAGGCAAGACTGTAGGTACTTTAAATACAAAAGATACTACTGAACAAGAGTTAGCAAATCTTATGGTAGGAAGAGAAGTTGTTTTAAGGGTAGAAAAAACAGATTATAAGCCTGGTAATGTTGTAATTAGTGTTAAAGACTTAAGTGTAGTTGATATGCAGGGTATTGTTAAAGTAAAAAATGTAAGCTTTGATATACACGAAGGTGAAATATTCGGACTTGCAGGTATAGATGGAAATGGGCAATTTGAACTTATTGAAGCGATAATGGGCTTAAGACCTAAGAAATCCGGTACTGTTTCTATGCAAGGGAAAGATATTACTAATCTTACAACTAGAGAACTTTATAAACAGGGTATATCATATATACCTCAGGATAGACAGATTGATGGTCTTGTTTTAGATTTCAGTGTTGCGGAAAATTTAATATTAAGAGAATATAATACTCCAACTTATGCACGTAATGGAGTTATACAATATAAAAAAGTATATGAGAATGCAAAAATTAAAGTTCAGGAATTTGATATCAGACCAACTGATTATATGTTAAAGGCAAGAGGTCTTTCTGGAGGTAATCAGCAAAAAGTCATACTTGCAAGAGAAGTTGGATATAACCCTAAATTTTTAATTGCTGCACAACCTACAAGAGGTATGGATGTAGGGGCAATAGAATATATACACAAAAGATTGTTAGAAATGAGAGATAAAGGTTCCGCGGTTTTACTTGTATCTTTAGAACTAGAAGAAATTATGTCATTATCAGACCGAATAGGTGTAATTCATAATGGAGAAATTATGGATATACTTGATGGTACAACTGCAACCAGAGAGCAGATTGGTATGCTTATGGCAGGTTCAAGATATGACAGTAATGCAAGGGAGGCGAAATAATGAAAAATGCCATAAAAGAATTATATGTACCAGTACTTTCAGTAATAATAGCTATTATTATAGGTTCTATCATTATGATTATTACTGGATTTAATCCAATTACCGCATATGTGTCATTATTTATTGGAGCTTTTGGATCAGTAAATAATATAGCAAATACTTTAGCAAATTCTGTACCACTTATTTTAACTGGCCTTGGAGTTGCAATTTCTTTTAGAGCAGGCTTGTTTAACATTGGTGCAGAAGGCCAGTATTGGATAGGAGCAATTGTAGGCGTATGGATAGGCTATCACTTTCAGGGATTGCCATGGTATATACACATTCCTTTTGCACTAGTAGCTGCAATGATTGCTGGTGGTCTTTGGGCAGGTATAATACCAGGTTTTGCAAAAGCTTATACAGGAGCTCATGAAGTTATTACAACAATGATGATGAGTTACATTGCTATTTATTTTAGCCACTTTTTGCTTGAATTTGGTCCTATGATGGAAAAAGGTTCAATACCTCAGTCTCCTAAAATTCAAGCAAGTGCAGTTATTCCTTTTATGGTTAAGAATACACAGCTTTCTTATGGAATATTTATAGCTTTAATAGCAGCAGCATTTGTTTATTGGCTTATGTTTAAAACAACTTGGGGATTTGAAATGAGGGCTGTCGGGCTTAATCAAAGGGCATCAAAATATGCAGGTATGAATGTTCCATTTAACATTGTACTGTCTTTAGGTCTTAGTGGTATGTTTGCTGGACTTGCAGGGGCTGTACAAATGCTTGGTGTACAGCATAGGCTTTATGATAGTTTTACATCTGGATATGGTTATACAGCTATAGTTGTTGCTTTGCTTGCAAAAAACAATCCTATAGGTGTAATATTTGCTGCTATTTTATTTGCAGCATTGGGAACGGGTTCACAGCTTATGCAGCTAAATGCCCAGGTGCCTGGTCAACTTGCTGATGTTATTACTGGGTTAATTATATTCTTTGTAGCAGCTGATAAAATAATAAAATTATTTAGAGAAAAATTTGCAAAAAGCAGTAAAGAGGAGGCGTCAGTATAATGGATATACTTTTAAATCCGCAATTATGGGCTGCCACACTTGCAATGGCAACTCCGCTTGCATTACCAGCCTTAGGAGGTACTTTTTCTGAAAGGTCTGGTGTTGTCAATATAGCAATGGAAGGGATAATGTTAATTGCTGCATTTTTTGCTGTTGTATTTTCTTATTTGACTGGTAATGCATGGATGGGTCTACTAGGTGCGATAATAGTGGGAATAATTACAGCATTGATTTTTGCATGGGCAGCAGTTTCTCTAACTGCTGATCAGATTATATTAGGTATGGCAATTAATATATTTGCATCAGGAATTACAGCATATCTTTTAAATACTATGTATGGTTTTACAGGTACACCAACTTCCACACCAATGCTTCCGACTGTTGATATACCTGTACTTGATAGGATACCTTTTTTAGGTGGAGTATTAAGTGGCCATAGTGTTATTGTTTATTTAATGTTAATACTTTTGATTCTTGCTGACTATTTTCTCTTCCATACAAATTTAGGTTTGAGGATCAGAGCAGTAGGTGAAAACCCAGAAGCTGCAGAAACTGCAGGTATAGATGTTATTAAACTAAGGTACTTGGGTGTAGGATTAAGTGGATTTTTCTCAGCTCTTGGTGGTGCATATTTGTCAATTGCTGCTTTAAATAGTTTTAGTCCAGATATGACAAACGGCAGAGGATATATTGCATTAGCAGCAATGATTTTTGGAAAATGGACACCCTTTGGTTCATTTGGAGCAGCACTCTTGTTTGGTTTTGCTACTGCTCTTAGTATGCAACTTCAAAATACTGCTTTTTCAAAAAATATAATTATGATGTTACCATATATTTTAACAATACTTGCTTTAGTTGGTGTTGGTGGAAAAAGTGTTGCACCTGCAGCTGATGGTATACCATATACACCAAAGAAATGAGGAATTATGATGCTTTTGCCAGATAAAAGACCTCTGTATGAATTAGCTTTAAGAAAAATGGAAGAGTTAATAAAGACTGGACAATGGAAAGAAGGAGAGAAACTACCTTCTGAAGCTAAGTTAGCAAAACAGTTTGGCATAAGTAGGGCAACTTTAAGAGAAGCTATGAGAATTCTTGAAGATGAAGGTTTGATTGTAAAGCAACAGGGTATTGGAACATTTGTGAAAAATAAACCTTTAATAAAAAGTGGGCTCGAGGAGCTTTTTAGTGTAACTTCTCTAATAGAAAGGCAAGGTATGACACCTGGGACTAAGGATTTTACAGTTTACAGGTTACCTGCATATGATGGTGAAGCAGATAACTTAAAATTGAAACCGGGTTCAATTATATACAAAGTTGAAAGAGTAAGAACAGCAAATGATATTCCAGTTGTATATTGTATTGACAGACTTCCGGAAGAAATTTTAGGGGATTCTTTTAATGGTTTTGAGCAGTCAATGTTTGCATATTTAGAAAATGAACATTCCATAAAAATAACTTATGCAGTTTCAAATATAAGAATAATAAAACATGATTCTATTGTTGAAAAAAAATTAAAAATGGATAAAAATGATTCTATACTTTTGTTAGAACAGGTACACTATGATGAAAAAAATATGCCAATATTATATTCATCAAATTATTTTAACTCATCAAAGTTTGATTTTTATATAATTCGCAAGAGAATTTAAAAAGAAGGTGCAAAGATGGAATTCAAAGAATATGAGCAATTAGTAAATATTGCTAAAGAGGCAAGGGAGAAGGCTTATGTGCCTTACTCCCAATTTAAAGTTGGTGCATGTGTTATTACAGAAGAAGGCAATATTTATAAAGGATGCAATATTGAAAATGCATCTTATGGGCTTACAAACTGTGCTGAAAGGACAGCACTTTTTAATGCATACTCAAATGGTGATACAAAATTAAAAGCAATTGCTGTAGTTGCAGATACAGAAGGCCCTGTATCTCCATGTGGAGCTTGTCGTCAGGTTATGATGGAACTTGGCGGTGAAAATATGACTGTTATTTTAAGCAATATGAAAGGTGATTATTCAATTGTTACTGTAAAGGATTTGTTGCCAGGAGCCTTTACTTCTAAAGATTTATAATTTTTTATAGAAAATTAAATGACAGAAATTTAAGAGGTGATCAGATGTTTAAAAGAGTTGCCGTTATAGTTTTAGATAGTGTAGGTGCAGGGGAATTACCTGATGCTTATAAATTTGGAGATGAAGGTTCAAATACTTTAGGACATGTTACAGAGAAAACAGGAGTAAAACTAGAAAATATGGGGAGATTAGGTCTTGGGAATATACTACCTTTAAAAAGTGTTCCTGAAAATCCAAACGCTATTGGTGCATATGGTAAAATGGCAGAAAAATCTGCAGGTAAAGATACAACAACAGGTCATTGGGAAATAGCCGGGCTTATTACTGAGAAACCTTTTCCAACATTTCCAGATGGCTTTCCAAAAGAAATTATCGAAAGATTTGAAAAAGAAACAGGAAGAAA
>Ga0315298_1009195_pt1 | contig 12299 bp, 12 predicted proteins | sample WHS_1_MG_FD_203077 | JGI IMG/M metagenome (GOLD analysis project Ga0315298, IMG submission 203077) | Extremophilic microbial mat communities from Washburn Hot Springs, YNP, Wyoming, USA - WHS_1_MG | ecosystem: Environmental > Aquatic > Thermal springs > Hot (42-90C) | place: USA: Wyoming... | reverse complement strand
ATGACTATGAGATAACTATATCTAAAGAAGGTGTAGAAAAAGCCCCTACGCTCGATTTCAATATGGAAGACGTCTATCGCATAGCTGAAAAGATTGCCAAAGAGGCACTTGAAAAGTAATTATGGAAATGGGATGGGCGGGATGCCTATCCCATAACTAGTAAGGAGGATATATAGCTTTGAACTCTTTGACCTCTATCTTAATAGGATACCTTCTTGGTTCAGTTTCTCCTGCGTACTTTCTTACCAAGTGGATAAAAGGAGTAGATATAAGAGAGATAGGAGCTAGGTATGCTGGAACAACAAATGTCAAACGGAATGTTGGGCTATTTCCAGCTATAGCTACAGGATTTTATGACATCTCAAAAGGATTATTAGCCATATTTATAGCACTACGCATCTTACATACATCTGAAGGTATCGCATATTTAGGTGGAGTTTCTGCTATTTTAGGACATATTTATCCATTCTACATTGGATTTAGGGGAGGAAAAGGAGTTGCAGTAGCTACTGGAATGCTTATATATACATTAGGCAAGGTTACAATCTCCTTTCTTTCCCCTAGATTAATCTTACTAGACCTTATATATCTAGCATTTGTTGTATTAACTATATACCTTACCACCTTCGATGAAAACTTTTTAGCTGTTGCATTCCTACCGATATTAATAGCCCTCCTTTTGATTCAAATCCCATTCTCTCCGATGCTAGCTTTCGTGGTTCTGCTAATAGGGTTCATCTTTGCTAGAAGTGCCATAAATATGCGGGAGATAAGGCTACTTAAAGTAAGGGATGAAAATATAAGGCTTTGGAGGGTAATGATACGGCCTGCTGGTATATCCTTCCCTCTTATAGGACTTTTTACTAATAGAACCGTCCTTTTAAAATTGGTCGGTTCTGTGTTGGCTATCTCACTTTTAATAGATATATTTAGAATCTCTTGGGAAAAGGCAGAAAGAGTTCTAGAGAAGGAACATATAAAGGGTTTCAAAATCTACAAAGAGAAGGAAAGGAGGAGGATATCATCAATCACCACATTTCTTCTTGGAGTCTTCCTGGCATTTTTGCTATTTAAATTTGTTATAGCCTTTGCAAGTATCGGTTTTCTGGTATTTGGCGATATGATGGCAAAGATTATCGGAGTAAATTATGGGAAAAGGCTTATCTGGCAGTATAATACGCATAATAAAACCCTTGAAGGGACTGTTGGATTTATGGCAATGTCAGTCTCAGTAGCATACTTCCTGTGGTGTGTTAATCTTCTCTCTTTAGACGCAGGGATCATTGGGGCGCTCACAGCTACCCTAGTTGAATCTCTCCCATTTCCAATAGATGATAATGTAAGTGTTCCAGTACTATCTGGGGCAATGATGACTCTAGCTCAATCATTATTCCTTAAGCTTTAGAGTCTCCAACATAGACAAAAAATATAGGAGGTAATAGAAATGTTGATTAGAACAGCACGTTTCATAAGAGAAAAGTATTCTTATCTTATTATAACCGCCCTAATTGTAGGAGCAATTATAGGCTTCTACACTAGTTCTCCAGGGAGATTCATCAAAAATTATACCTCTATTTTAACAATAATTATGATATGGGCTATGAGTTTTACTATAAGGATAGAAGATTTCCCGTTTGCCCTTAAAAATTTCAATAGTTTTTTAACTGGAGTATTATTTAATTTTGTTCTTGCCCCCTTCCTGTGCTGGGTTCTTGCATCTATAATCTTACATAGCTATCCAAATCTGGCAATAGGCCTGATTTTAATTGGTGTAATTCCCTGTGCAGGTATGGCAATGGTATGGACAAGTATGCTGAAGGGGAATATGCCCCTCAGCATTGTGATAAATGCCAGCACAATGGTTCTCGCTCCATTTCTAATACCTGCCCTGATGAAGGTCCTCACTGGTTCTTATGTTCACATAAATATGAGGAAAATGTTTGAGGATTTGATGGTAACCCTTCTATTCCCAGTCGCTACTGGCATTGCTTCAAGATGGATAGCAGAGCATGCAACATCAAAATCCCATAAGGAAATAAGGGCTTATCTAGATATATTCTCATCTATATCGGCAGTAATGGCGATGCTTCTTATGTTTATGACTATAAACACAAGTATTCAGATGATATTAAAGCACTTGGCTCTTCTACTTCCACTAGTAGCATCAACCGCTCTTGTTTTCCCAATAATGTTTGGTACTGCATATCTCTTATCAAAGAAATTGTTTGATTACGACTCAAACATAGCAATAACCTATTCATCCGGTATGAAAAATCTGCCAATAGCTATGAGCATTGCAATCACTTCTTTTAAAGAGATGTCTGCTCTTCCTATTGCTGTGGGCTTTATATTTCAGATGATTACAGCAGTTGGATTTTATCGGATTTTCAGACGTTTGGATTCTAGAGATGGGGTCAATGTTTAGGGAAGAAATCTTACTCTCTATAAAAAGAGAGATTTATAAAGGAAAAATTATATTATTAGAAAGGAGGAGTAAGTATGGCTTTCTTCGATTTTGCCAAAAGATATGTTGGCAGCAAGGTGGTGGAGGAAGGGTTAAACTATATATCTAAAAATCCAGAGGAAAATCTGGAGAAGCTTGTTAATTTGGCTAGAAAGATAGTTCGGACTGATTTTCAAAAGGAACAGTTCGAACAGGTGGCAAAATATCTTGCTCAGGATACCCCTCAGAGAGAGTTTGCAATAAGGCTTCTAAAGAATACAAACCCCACTGTCAGGTCTAAGATGTTTATAGACTTCTTTGTAAACGCAATTTGGTTGGGGATTCCTAGGGAGATGGAGATGAGTGAAAAACTTGGAGTACATATCCCCTGGTTCATACTCATAGACCCAACTACAAGCTGTAATCTCAGATGCATAGGGTGTTGGGCAGGTAAGTACCAACAGCACTTTAGTCTAGGGAAAGACCTTATGGACAGGATTATTACTGAGGCTAAAGACTTAGGGATTTACTTTATCACCGTGTCTGGAGGAGAGCCTTTCCTCAGCAAAGACTTTTTAGAAGTTGCCGAGAAGCATGATGATGTCGTATTTCATACCTATACTAATGGGACACTCATAGATGAAAAGATGGCTAAAAAGATGAAAAAATAAACTGTGTAACCTCCTTAGATAAACCTATATCTCCAATACTACCCCACTTTTAATACTGATAAAATCCTCCTTAAATCTTTCTCGAAATAATCTAGTTGCTACTTCTCCCGTACAATGACAGGGTGCTACCTTTTCAACCCCAATACGAGTAAACTCTTCTACTATCTCTTCTATCTCCCTCTGAGTCTTATCCATAAGGTGAAAGCCACCTAAAACTAAGCCTATTGGATATGAAAAGTCCTCTTCTATCTTTTTTAAGATTCTTACTATACCCGGATGGGAACAACCTGTAATTACAGTAAGTTTATTATCTTTAATAACTAAAGCCTGCTCTGGTAACGGTTCATTATTATAAGTACCTAATATCTCTCCAGTAGTAAATATACTGTCCTTTATCTCTATAGGATTACTTACCTCTATGAATTCAGCGGCAAAATCTTTAACCTTTCTTTTAAACTCCCCACTAAAGTTCTTACAAACAAAGACCTTTACCTTTGGATTTTCTCTCAAAACATACCATAACCCACCTGTATGATCCCAGTGCTCATGGGAAATGACTACATATCTTATATCTTCCACGTTAACCCCAGAACTACTTAGATTCTCCTTGAGAACATTCTCATCAGAAAAGGTATCAAATAATAAATCCCCATCTATAAGAAAAGAAATTCCCCAACCTATGGTTTCCCTTTCTAACCTTGTCGAAGCCTCTGCAATAATCTTTATCTCCATAATTCTACCTCTCATCTCCAAGGAGCCCTACCGCTACAGCTCCTAGAATTCCAACATTATCTCCTAATTCTGCCTGCACTATAGGTATTTCTTCTACCGGTACAAGTTTAACTCTTTCCTTCACTATTTCCTTTACCTTTACAAAGAGGTCATCTCCATACTTAGTAAGACTCCCTCCTAAGACAATCATCTCTGGACTTAATATCGTGATTATATTTGATATACCTATCCCTAGATAGTATATCGCTTCATCCCAGACCTCTTTTGCCAGTGTATCTCCTAACTTTGCAGCATCAGCTATCATCTTCGCATCTATATTAGATATATCCCTTACCCAGGTCTTTACAATGGAATCTCTACCTGAGATGAGCCTTTCTCTAAACCTTTTTGCTATGCCAGTTCCACTAGAGAGGGCTTCTAAACATCCTTTATTGCCACAATTACAAATGGGACCATCTGGAAGTATAGTTTGGTGTCCAACCTCTCCCCCACTATCCCTCACCCCATGGACCAATCTATTATTAATTATCACCCCTCCTCCTATACCTGTACTCAACGTTAGATAGACCATATTGCTTACATTTCTTCCAGCACCAAAGTGAAACTCACCTAGCGCTGCGGCATTGGCATCATTCTCAAGATATACAGGAACATTAAATATATCCCTAATGTCCTTTACTATAGGTACATCATCCCACCCAGGAAGATTAGGAGGGGAAAGAATTCTTCCTTCCTTGGAATCTAATGGTCCTCCGCATCCTATACCAATAGCTCTAATCGGCTGATTTTTAAACAATCCCTTCGTGTTTTCTATTATCTCTTCCAGGATCATCTTATAACCACGGGTGACATTAGTTGGAAATCTAAGAGATTCCTCCAGATTGCCACTTACATCAGCACGACCAATTGCTATCTTTGTTCCCCCAATATCTATTCCTATAATCTTATCCATCTATACCACTCCTGTATCATTTATTCTCTCTATCACAGGAAATCCATCGTAATATTTTATTATATTCAGTGCACAATTATCCTGTCCTATAATCCTGTAATTTTTTAGGTCTCCACCAAGTATCTTACATATCAGAATTCTGTTAACCGACTTATGTGCTACTATCAGGATATTTTCTCCTGTAGATCTCGATACTATCTCCTCCATCTTACACCTTACCCTATTATATACATCTAAAGGAGACTCTCCCTCTGGAGTAGCCAGGGTATTATCTTCCCTCCATTCCTTATACGCCTCTGGGAATTCCTCTTCTATCTCTTTCCAACTCTTACCCTCCCATAATCCATAGTTCAATTCTCTTATCTCTGGAATAACCTCTATAGGAAGGCTATGGTATATATTTATAATATCAGCTGTCTCTATAGTACGCTCTCTATCACTACATAAAATTCTCTTGAGGTCAACATCTTTTAACCTCAAGGCTAAAACTCGAGCTTGCTCTCTCCCAATATCTGAGAGAGGAACATCACTCCACCCACAAAGTCTTTCTTCTCCGTATATACTTTCTCCGTGGCGTACAAGGAATATAGATGTTATCTTCATATCCCTTTCAATTATAATTACAAAGTCTAGTTATGTCAAATTCACATTCTTCTTTATTGTCCTGTTTCTTCAAATCTCACAAGAAAACTGAACTCCACTCTGATATCCTTTGAACACTATTTCAATACTTGAAATTATGAAAATTATATAGTAGAATTATTAATATGAAAGACTGGGAATATGTACATAATGCCTCCAAAGTGGCTCTACTCTATTATATAGAGAGAAAAACCCAAGAGGAGATAGCAAAAAAATTGGGACTCTCCCGTCCTAGTGTATCTAGACTTCTGGCTTATGCCAGAGAGTCTGGTATGGTCTCCATAAAACTAGAGCTACCAGGACAGGTATTCCCACAATTAGAAGATGCCCTAGAAAGGTCGTTCTCCTTAGAAGAGGCTGTAGTTGTATCGGCTGGAGAGAGTGATACCTCGCTGAAACAGAATCTGGGTATTGGGGGGGCTGACCTATTGAGTAGGAAGATACAGGGGATAAAGGTCTTAGGTGTCTCTTGGGGTTCTACACTATATGAAGTTATAAATAGCCTTCCTCAAGAACACTCTCCATCAGACCTTAAGGTGGTTCAATTAGTAGGTGGAATGAATCCAGTAAATTCTTATATATATGCTGATGAGCTAGCTAAGATACTTGCAGCAAAATTTAATGGCGATGCCTATTTGCTGAGAGCCCCTATGGTAGTAGATAATCCAGAGATAAGGGGATTTATGCTCAACGAAAGCCACATAAAGGAGGTGTTATCTCTGGCACGGAATTCCGAACTAGCCCTTGTAGGGATAGGGGCTTTAGGTAAGGACTCTATACTTTTCCGTTCGGGATGTGTTTCAGAAGAAGAGTTGGTAGAAATAGAGAAAAAAGGTGGGGTAGGGGATATACTTGGTAGGTTCTATAATATAGAAGGAGAGATAATACCATCCTCCTTAGATGAAAGGACCATCGGGATTGACCTTGAAGATTTAAGAAACATCCCTTATGTAATAGGGGTAGCAGGAGGTAAGAATAAGACAAAGGCAATATTAGGAGCTTTAAGAATGAACATATTAAAAGGTCTAGTAGTAGACGAATTGGTTGCAAGAGAAATCTTACAGGCAGGAGGTAATCTATGAGTTATTCAGAGAAGCTTACAAGAGACGATAAGCTAGAGATGCTCTATAAAATGATGTTAATAAGGGGATTTGAAGAAAAGGTAGAGGAGCTTTTCTCTTTAAACCTTATCCATGGAAGTACACATCTTTACATTGGAGAAGAGGCAACGGCGGTAGGTGCGTGCAAAGCCCTCAATAAGGATGACTACATTACTAGTACCCATCGTGGGCATGGCCACTGCATAGCCAAAGGTGGCGACGTTAAGTATATGATGGCAGAACTCTTGGGAAGAAAAACTGGCTACTGCAAGGGAAAGGGTGGCTCTATGCACATAGCCGATATGAACATAGGTATCCTTGGAGCAAACGGAGTTGTTGGAGGGGGGATTCCAATAGCTACAGGGGCAGGGCTTTCAATAAAGATGAGGGGAACAAGTCAAGTAGTGGTATGTTTCTTTGGAGATGGAGCAATTAACCAGGGGTCTTTTCATGAATCTATAAACCTTGCCTCTATATGGGACCTTCCAGTAATATACATAATAGAGAATAATCTTTATGGTATGTCTATGGCAATCAATAAGGCAACAAAACTGGAGAAGCTGGCAGATAGAGCAAAAGCCTATAATATCCCGGGGATAGTAATGGATGGAAACGATGTAATAGCAGTCTATGATACCGTAAGTTGGGCGGTTGAGGAAGCTAGAAAGGGAAAAGGTCCCATACTTATAGAGTCTCAAACCTATAGATGGAGAGGGCATTCCCGTAGTGATGCCAGGGCATATAGGACTAAAGAGGAGGAAGCCCAGTGGAGAGAGAAGTGTCCAATCAAAAGATTTAGAGAAAGATTGATCTCTGAAGGTCTCCTCACTGATGAGGACTATAAGGAATTAGAGAAGAAGGTAGCCGATGACCTTAATGAAGCGGTAGAATTTGCTAAACAGAGTCCATTCCCAGACCTTAAAGATCTGACCGAAGATGTCTATGCATAAAGAGGTGTAAAAAATGAGAGAAATTACATTTGCAGAAGCTATAAGAGAAGCAATGAGTGAAGAGATGAGGAAGAATCCTAGAGTCTTTGTTATGGGAGAAGACATAGGGATATATGGAGGGGCGTTTGGTGTAACAAGAGGGATGCTTGCTGAATTTGGACCAGAGAGAATAAAGGATACCCCAATATCTGAAGCGGCTATAGTAGGAACAGCTACAGGGGCAGCAATTACTGGTATGAGACCTATAGCTGAACTTATGTATGTAGACTTTGCTACCATTGGCATGGACCAACTTATAAATCAGGCAGCAAAGATAAGGTATATGTTTGGGGGAAAGGCAAAGGTTCCTATGGTATTAAGGGCACCTTGTGGAGCAGGAAGAGGGAATGCCGCTCAGCACAGTCAATCTCTAGAAGCATTCTTTGTCCATGTTCCAGGGTTAAAAGTAGTTATGCCTTCTACCCCCTATGATGCCAAGGGACTATTAAAGTCAAGTATAAACGATGACAATCCTGTTGTGTTTCTAGAACACAAGATGCTCTATAATCTCAAAGGACCTGTCCCCGAAGAGGAATATACGATACCACTTGGAGTAGCAGATATAAAGAGAGAGGGGAAAGATATTACAGTAATTGCTACTGCTATGATTGTACATAAGGCTTTAAATGCAGCAAAAGAACTAGAAAAAGAAGGAATAAGTGTGGAAGTAATTGATCCGAGAACACTAAAGCCATTAGACGTAGACACATTAGTAAGATCAGTAAGGAAAACAAAGCATGTAATAGTTGCTCATGAAGCAGTAAAAACCAATGGATTCGGGGCAGAGGTCGTAGCAACCCTGGTAGAAAATGCCTTCGATTATCTTGATGCGCCCATCCTTAGGGTCACTGCCCCAGATACACCCGTTCCATATTCTAGGCCACTTGAGGATGAGTTTATTCCTCAGGAAAAAGACATTATCGCTGCAGTTAAGGAGATCATCTAAGAGGAGGGTTAAATGAGTAAAGAATTTGTAATGCCAAAACTTGGTATGACGATGGAGGAAGGCACTATAACAAAATGGATAAAGAAGGAGGGCGATAGGGTAGAAAAAGGGGAGCCTATAGTTGAAGTAATGACTGACAAGGTAAATATGGAGGTAGAGTCTCCATATGAGGGAATACTTTTAAAGATTATTGCCAAGGAAGGAGAGGTTGTTCCTATCCTCAAACCTATTGCCATCATAGGAGAAGAGGGAGAAAAGATAGAAGAAACATCTTTCTCAGAAACTGAACCAAAGGTAGAGGAGATTCCAATAGAAGAAATCAAGGCTTCTCCAGCAGCAAAGAGATTAGCCAAAGAGCTAGGAGTAGACCTATCTTTAGTAAAAGGCACTGGACCTAATGGAAGGATTACAGAGGATGATGTCAGGTTATATATAGAATCTGTCTCAAAGGAGGTTCCTAAAGCTACTCTTCAAGCTCAACCGGCAGTTCCAATAGGTGAAGTTATCTCGCCGGTGAGAAAAGAGATATCTCAGAAACTTTCCAGGGTCTATAGAGAGGCTGTCCATATAACATTAGAGTTTACTGCAGAGGTAGACTCTATTATAGAATTGAGAGAGAAGATAAAAACCAAGGCTGAATCTATGGGTCTACCAATCCCAACAATTAATGATTTCTTTATAAGGATTGTCTCTAGAGTATTAAAAGACCATCCGAACCTGAACGCCAATTTTGATGGAGAGAAACTTACCAGATTTGAAACAGTAAATATGGGAGTAGCTGTAGCAGTAAAAGAAGGGCTACTTGTCCCAGTAATAAAAGAGGCGGAAAAGAAGAATATCTTCGAGATAGCCAAAATTACAAATGACCTTGTCACCAGGACAAGAGAAGGAAGAATTTTACCTGATGAACTTTCCGGCGGCACATTTACCATAACTAACCTTGGTATGTACGGAATAGACTTCTTTACCCCGATATTGAATCCACCACAGGTAGCTATACTTGGAATAGGAAGGATTAAAGAGACACTAAAACCAGGTAACAGGATTGTAAAAGAGGTGATCCTTAGTCTTTCAGTAGACCATAGGATAGTTGATGGTGCCCCAGCAGCAATATTCCTAAGAGACCTAGGAGAAGCCTTAAAGGATCCAGTTTTATTTTTGATTTGATAAGTAAATAGGTTATAAGGGGGGTATTAGTCTTATAAGACTAATATTATTCAATCATAAACATCAATCTCTCTTAAAGGTTTAGGTATAAGTTTTATTATATAACAGAACCAAATATTGTATATAATTAGTATATCGCTTAATTGTTATTGGAGGCTTTATGCGGTGGAGAGTCCTTGTAACGTCTAGGTCATTTGGAAAGGTAAGTAGTGAACCTATTAATATGTTAATTCAGAATGATATGGATGTAGACCTTCTTACCGAACCAAAAGAGAGCGATGTGATAAGGATCATAGATAGGTATGATGCCATTATTGTTGGAAATGATAAGATTACTGGAGAGATCTTAGAGAGGGCAAAGAACTTAAAGATTTTATGTAAACACGGAGTGGGAGTAGATAATATCGACCTAGAAAGTGCCAGAAGGTTTGGGATAAAAGTCACTAATGTTCCTTCTACAAACTCTGACGCAGTCGCTGACCTGGCCTTTGGTCTTATATTAGACCTGGCAAGGAGGATAACATCTACAGCGATAAGAGTTAAAAGCGGTATCTGGGAACCTCTTATTGGGGTAGATGTGTATCATAAGACTCTAGGGGTGATAGGGTTTGGTGCGATAGGAAAAAGGGTAGCTAAAAGAGCTAGAGGTTTTGATATGGAGGTATTAGCATATGACCCATATATAGAGGAGCTTCAGGAAGAATTTTCTTTTGTAAAGCTTGTTAGTTTAGAAGAGGTATTAAAGAAGGCGGACTTTCTTACTGTTCATACACCACTTACCAAAAATACCAAGGGGTTGATAGGCGATAGAGAGATAGCAATGATGAAAAAGGGTAGTTTTATTATAAATACCGCTAGAGAAGGCATAGTTGATGAGACAGCTCTCTATGAACATTTAAAAAGTGGTTATCTTGGAGGGGTTGGACTCGACGTTATAGATAAGAATTCTTCCATAAAAGAACTCCTATTATCATTAGACAACGTTATCATCCTTCCTCATATAGGTATGTATTCTAAAGAGGCCATAAATTCGGTAAGTATAGTATGTGCAAGAAATATTATCAAGCTTGCCAATGGAGAAGAGCCAGATAATATTGTTGTATAGGAGAGAGAAAATGAATGGACTAAGTCTCGTAGATATAGATAACGGAGTAGGCGAGAATGAACTACTAAAGGTATTAATAGCATCTATAGAAGAATATAAGTCTCTAAAGAGGGTCCTTTTACTTCCTCCAGATGTAACTAGAAAATATTCTTTTGCAGGGAGAATAACTGCAATATACTATAAAATGCTTAAAGCTATGTGTAGAGTGGATATTATGCCTGCCCTTGGGACACATATGCCGATGACAAAAGAAGAAAGGCTTGAAATGTTTGGAGATATAATCCCTAATGAAAATTTTATAGTTCATAATTGGAGGGATGATATAGTAAACATTGGTGAGATCCCCCAAGAGTTTGTAAAGAGTGTCTCTGAAGGTACAATTGCTGAACCGATACCAATAGATATAAATAAGAGACTCTTAGACAAGGGTTATGACCTTATCATCTCTATAGGCCAGGTTGTTCCTCATGAAGTAAGTGGTATGGCTAACTATACGAAGAATATCCTCGTTGGCTGTGGCGGGAAAAGGACAATAGATAAGACGCATCTTTTGAGTGCATTCTATGGAATGGAAAGGATCCTTGGTAGGATAGATAATCCTGTAAGAAAGGTATTTGATTATGCAGAGAAGTACTTTTTAGCTGATATTCCCATCTTATATGTCCTCACAGTGACTACCCAAAGAGATAACTCCGCTATACTCTGGGGTATATTTGTCGGTAGAGATAGGAGCGTCTTTGAAGAAGCTGTTAATTTGAGTCAAAAGAAGAATATAATATTTGTAGAAAAGCCAATAGAAAAGATAGTTGCCTTTTTAGAAGAGCAAGAGTTCAAGAGTACCTGGTTAGGGAATAAGGCTATCTATAGGACTAAACTTGCCATAAAAGATAGGGGAGAGTTAATCATAATTGCCCCTGGTGTAAGACAGTTTGGAGAGGATAGAGAAAATGATAGGTTGATAAAGAAGTATGGTTATGTCGGAAGAGAAAGATTGATGGAGCTATTTAGAGAACATAAAGATCTACAAGAAAATCAGTCTGTAACCGCACACTTAATACATGGGTCTTCTGATGGAAGATTCACTGTAACCTATGCTGTGGATAAGCTTACTAAGGAAGAAATAGAGGGCGTAAACTATAACTATATCTCTTTGGAGGAGGCTTATACCAGATATAAACCAGATAAAATTAAAGATGGATTCAATGTAACTGAGGATGGAGAAGAATTTTTCTTTATAAAGAATCCAGCCTTAGGCTTATGGATATCTAGAGAAAGTTAGATGATATAATATGATGAGGAGTTTATAAAAATCTTCAAATTATTGGTAGGAGGATTTCAAAGATTTATATAAATTTCAGTCGATCGGTAATAATGCAAAAATCCTCAGGGATCGACAGAAAACTCAAAATCGTACGGAAGACTCTTTACAAATGAAAATATTTAACATATAATCTTTTTAGAGATTGTAGCGTTGGGTCCATAGATAAATTTCAGGACCCAGATTTTATGAAAACAAAATTGGGTTTGTAGCTACCCTATAAGGGATTGAAAC
>Ga0315298_1009192_pt1 | contig 12301 bp, 13 predicted proteins | sample WHS_1_MG_FD_203077 | JGI IMG/M metagenome (GOLD analysis project Ga0315298, IMG submission 203077) | Extremophilic microbial mat communities from Washburn Hot Springs, YNP, Wyoming, USA - WHS_1_MG | ecosystem: Environmental > Aquatic > Thermal springs > Hot (42-90C) | place: USA: Wyoming... | reverse complement strand
GCGCCGTCCTGCCCGCCAGAATCTGCTGGAAGCAGCCGTTTTGCGCGACATAACGCAATGTCCTGCCGCTCTGCCTAAGGATCCTGAGCACGATGCCGATGCTGGCTTCTATCGGGGACAGCGGGTCGAGCCAGGATTTCATGTCGCGCTTTCTCTTGTCCGGATCCTGGTTGAGCCAGTAATGGTAGGAAGGCAGGTCGAACTCGCAGGCGCCTCCCGGAATTCCAGTCCGCTGCTTGATGTTCATCAGCCACTCGTTGTCCTTGAGGTGCTGTCCGATTTTTCCCGGCATGGCGAACAGTCCGGAGCTCGCCTTTTCGATTTCTTCAAGCACTTCCTCCAGGGCATCTTCGGATACCGCGGGATTGCTCTTGAGCGTCGAAAGCGCCTGCTTCTGCCTTTCCAGTTCCTGCATCAGGTCGGTCTTGAGGTCGGCCCGGCTGGATACATCGATGATCTCGAACAGGGTGGACAGTGCGGCATGGTGGGCCATGGCGTCTTCCTGGGCCAGGAAGAAATTCACCCGGTCGCACAGATCCTCGAGCCGCAGGAGAGTGCGGGTCCGCTCGTTGATGGGATATTCATAACTGATCACAGGAGGCGAGCCGGCGACATGGAAATATTCGACAATTCTGAAGGATTAGGATGGATTTTTCAAATATTCCGTCAGATATTTTCCGTGCAGCGCGGCGACAGCCATTTCGAGCGCCTCGGGGCCGCCTTCGTTGGCCACGATGTCGTCCGCCCCCGCCAGCCGCACCGGTCTTGCCGCCTGGTTCTTCATGATGGAAAGCACCTCGTCGCGAGTCAGGCTGCTCCTCGTCATGGTTCTGGCAATTTGCAGGGATTCGCTGCAGTCGACGACGAGAATTCTGTCGGCCAGATCGCGGTAATGCCCGGTTTCGAAAAGGAGCGGGACGACGATCACGTAATAGGGAGATTTGACTGAAGCAATCCTCCTTTCCGCCTCTTCGCGTATCAGGGGGTGGAGTATGGCTTCGAGCTTCTGCTTCGAGGATTCATCGGAAAACACGAGCTTGCGCATTTTTTCCCGATTCAGGCTGCCTTCCTCGATGTAGTCTTTGCCGAAGGCTTCGAGAATCCTGCCGATGGCGGGGCCGTTTCTTGCGGTGAGTTCGCGGGAAATTTCGTCGGTGTCGATGATGTCGATGCCGAATTTTCCGAAAATCGATGAGACGGTGCTTTTCCCTGAGCCGATGCCGCCGGTCAGGGCAATGCCGAATGGCCTAGCCAAGGTAGAGCCTTGCGATTTCGCGTCCCCAGAACAGGGCGATCAATCCTCCTCCGGCGAGATAGGGGCCGAAGGGAATCGGCGTGCTGCGCCCCAGTTTTGCGAACACGATCATGGCGATTCCGGATATCGCGCCGACCACCGAGGACAGGAGGATGACGAGCGGAAGCTGGGCCGCTCCGAGCCATGCCCCGATTGCGGCAAGCAGCTTGAAGTCGCCGTAGCCCATGCCCTCCTTCCGGGTGGCGATCTTGAAAAGCCAGTAGATGCTCCACAGCGAAAGGTAACCGAAAACCGCGCCCAGCACCGCGGATGCGAGGCTGGTGAATCCTCCCTCCAGATTGAAGAGGAGTCCCGTCCAGAGCAGGGGGAGCGTGATCGAATCGGGGAGAAGCTGAGTGTCGATGTCGATGAAGGCGAGCGCTATCATCGACCAGATGACGAGGAGCGCGCCGAGAGCTGCCATGCCGAAACCGAAATGCCAGGCGGCAAAGCCGCTCATCATCCCCGTTGCAGCTTCGACGAGGACGGTGCGCGGCGGAATCCTGCTCCCGCAATGCCTGCACTTGCCTCTCAGGAAGAGATAGCTCAATACCGGGATGTTTTCCAGCGTGCCGATGGCATGGCCGCAGGAATCGCATCTCGACCGCGGAAAGATCAGGTTGAATGCGGGCCTCTTCTCGCGGGGCTTGCCTTCCAGTTCGGCGCACTGATCCTTCCAGTCGCTTTCCATCATTTTCGGCAGGCGGCAGATCACGACATTGAGGAAGCTTCCCACCATCAATCCGACGAGGGTGGCGACTGCGGAGAAAAGCGGGAGGGAGGATTCCAGAGCCCGGGCCAGCGAATCCATCTACACCACCTGCCCCATCTTGAATATGGGCAGATACATGGCGATCACCAGGCCCCCGATCAGTGTGCCGAGCACCACCATGATGATAGGCTCCATCAGGCTGGAGAGGGCGTCGACGGCATCATCGACCTCGGCCTCGTAGAAATCGGCGACTTTCGAGAGCATGCTGTCCAGTGCGCCGGATTCTTCGCCGATGGCGACCATCTGCAGCACCATGTTCGGGAAGACGCCGCTGTTTTGCATCGCGCTGGTGAGGCTCGTGCCGCTGCTGACCTCGATCTGGATTTTCTTGGTGGCTTCGGCGTAAACATGGTTCCCCGAGGCGCCTGCCACGGAATCGAGCGATTCGACCAGCGGCACGCCCGCCGCGAACATCGTCGACAGGGTGCGGGTCCAGCGCGCTATCGAGGATTTCCGGATGAGCTCGCCGAAGACCGGAACCTTCAGCAGCATCCTGTCCATGGCTTGCTGCATCTTGATGGAGCGCTTCCAGGCATAGAAAAAGGAATAGATTCCTGCGCCCAGGCCGCCGAATATCGCCCACCAGTATGCGACGAAGAAATCGGATATTTTCATGACGATGAGCGTCGGGGCGGGAAGATCCGCTCCGAAGCTCGAAAAGAGCTTCTTGAAGGCCGGGATCACGAAGATCATGATGATCGCCGTGATGGCGAAGGCGACGACGATGATGGCAGTCGGGTAGAACATGGCCGACTTGATCTTGCTCTTGATCGCGAGAATTTTTTCCTTGTAGGTGGCGAGCCGGTCCAGCAGACTTTCCAGTATGCCTGCCTGCTCGCCTGCGCCGACCAGATTGCAGAAGAGGCCGTCGAAATAAAGAGGATATTTGCGGAAAGCCTGGCTCAGGCTGCTACCGGTCTCGACGTCCGCCTTGATGCTCATCAGGAGCCGGGTCACGGCAGGATTGTTGTGTCCCTTGCCGACGATGTCGAAGGATTGCAGCAGGGGGACGCCGGCCTTCATCATGGTGGCGAGCTGGCGGGTGAAAAGCGCGATGTCCTTTTCCGTGATTCTCCTCTGCCTTGCCAGGCGCTGCTTCTGGATCTTCGAGACGATGATGCCCTGGCGGCGCAATGTGGCTTGGGCCATGGCTTCGCCCTTTGCGCGAATTTCCCCCTTCATCTGCTTGCCGGCCTTGTCCCGGCCTTCCCAGAGAAAGGAAAATTCCCTGTCCTCTTTCTTGACTGTCGCCATATCCCCTCTTGCGGCTTACCTGTTGGTGATGGCCTCGATTTCTTCGAGCGAAGTCAGCCCCTGCCTGACTTTCAGGAGTCCGGACTGGCGCAGATCGGGTATGCCCTCGCGCTTCGCCTGTTCCGCAATTTCGCTCGATGAGCCCTGATTCAGGATGATACTCGACATTTCCTCGGAAATGGGCATGACCTGGTAAATGCCCACTCTGCCCTTGTAGCCGCGCCCCTGGCAAAGATCGCAGCCGACCGGGCCGTAGGGGTGCCACGAGCCGTCCAGCGCTTCGGGGGAAAAGCCGGCATCGAGCAGGGCTTCCCTGGGGATGTCCTTTTTCTGCTTGCAGGTGCAAAGGCGGCGGGCCAGCCTTTGCGCGGTGATCAGTATCACCGAGCTCGCTATGTTGAAGGGCGCCATGCCCATGTTCTGCAGGCGGATCAATGTCGACGGGGCGTCGTTGGTGTGCAGGGTGGATAAAACCAGATGGCCGGTCTGGGCAGCCTTGACCGCGATATCCGCGGTTTCGAGATCCCTGATTTCGCCGACCATCAGCACGTCGGGATCCTGGCGCAGAAAAGCCTTCAGGGCAACGGCAAAATTCAACCCCGCCTTTTCGTTGATGTTGACCTGGTTCACTCCGGGCAGGTTGATTTCCGCAGGATCTTCCGCAGTCGAGATATTGATGCCGGGTTCGTTCAATATGTTGAGGCAGGTGTACAGGGAAACGGTTTTGCCGCTTCCCGTGGGGCCCGTGACGAGAATCATGCCGTAAGGCCGCTTGATGGCGTCCAGCAATAGCGCTTTTTGTTCCGGCTCGTAGCCCAGCGCATCGATCCCGAGCTTGGCGCTCGATGGATCGAGTATGCGCATGACGATCTTTTCGCCGAACAATGTCGGCAGCGTGCTGATCCGGAAATCGATGGCGTGCGATTCGGAGAGCGCGAGCTTCAGCCTGCCGTCCTGGGGAACCCTTCTTTCCGAAATGTCGAGCCTGGAGATCACTTTCAGGCGGCTCGCCAGCTTTTCCTTGACGAAGAGAGGAGGCTGGGCCATCTCGTAGAGCATGCCGTCGATGCGGTAGCGAATCCTGTAGAACTTTTCGTAAGGTTCGAAGTGAATGTCGGAGGCGCCGGCGTTGATGGCATCGAGCAGAGTTTTCTGGATGAACTTGACGATCGGCGCATCCTCGATCTCGGCGCTCGAAGTGTCGGGCTGCAGCGATTTCGCAATTTCGTCGATGAACTCGAGGTTGAGGTCGATTTCCTCCTCGGCAAGCTTGTTGAAGGTTTCCGGAGAGGCTTCGGACGCCTTCTTGATGAAGGCACCGAGCTTGTCGTCCTCGACGATCACGGGTTCTATCGCCAGCCCTGTCTTGAACTTGATTTCGTCCAGCCCCTGGAGGTTTTCCGGGTTGGATGTCGCGACGAAAAGCCTGTTGCCCCTCTTGTATAGCCCGGCCACCCGGTGCTTTTGCATCAATTTTGCATCGATGAGCGAGGCGGGGAGAGTTTCGCGGGATAGACTGTCGAGGTCGAGCAGCGGGAAGCCGAAGGTCTGGGAAGAGAACATCGCGATTTCCCTGGCATCGATCCGCTTGCTCTTGAGCAGTTCGGCAACGAAGCTGCTCCCTGCGGATGCGGCGAGTTCGAAGGCCCTGGCATCGCTTTCGGAAAGCCTGTTCTGCTGCACCAGCGCCCTGGCAAGACTGCTATTCAACGGGGTTGCCACTTGCTCTCGATCCCTTCCTGTGATGTCCGGTCATTTTCCCAATTTGGGGAAGATACGCGCCATTTTGACAAATCGGCCCTGGGTTTGCACGATTTCCATGGGATAGTCGGCAATTTTCAGGCTTGTTCCGGATTCGGGAATGTCCTCGAAATATTCCAGAATCAGCCCGTTCAGGGTTTTCGGGCCGTCCAGCGGCAGCGACAGTCCGAGCTTGCGGTTGAGTTCGCGCAGCAGGCTGCTTCCCTCGACGAGAAAACTGCCGTCCTCGAATTTCTGGTACATCCCGGTCTGCATCGGAGAATGCGCATTGAATTCGCCCAGGATTTCCTCGATGATGTCCTCGAGCGCAACGAGTCCCTTGAGTTCGCCGTATTCGTCCACGACGATGCCTATCCTGCGCCGGTTTTCCTTGAAATGCTGAAGCTGCGAGAACAGCGGGGTGCCTTCCGGAACGAAATAGGGCTCCCGCAAAATTCGGGACAGGCTCTCCGCGTTGATTTCCTCGAGATTGGCTAGGGCCTTGCGCACATCGAGTATGCCGACGACATTGTCGAGACTTTCCCTGAAAATGAGGAGCCTTGCATGGTAGGCGGTGGAGAGCTGCTCGCGCATCGTCTCGGGAGAGGAGGCGATATCGATCGCTTCGATCTGGTTTCTGGGGATCATGACGTCGTCGACGGTGATCGCCTCGAGATCGAACAGGTTGAGCAGGATGCTCTGGTGTCCCTTGGGAATGAAATGGCTTTCCTCCAGGACGAGCACCCTCAATTCCTCCATGCTGAGCTGGTGCGTCGCGCCGGGGGCCAATGTCTTGATTCTCAATATCCAGAGCAGGGATCGGACGAACAGGTTGACGAACCAGATGACGGGCTTCGCGATCGCCAGGAGCGGGGAAAGCGCGAAGCTCGCCGGAAGGGCGATCTTGTCCGGGTAGGATGCCCCGATGATTTTCGGCGTGATTTCGCTGAATACGAGCAGCAGGAAAGTCAGCGCCAGTGCGCCCAGCGTGATCGCCCACTCGCTGCTGCCGAGCAGCTTGATGGTGATGATGGTAACGAGGGATGCTGCCGCCGCATTGACCAGGCTGCTGCCCAGAAGCACCACGCTCAGCAGCCTGTCTACCTGCTGCAGGAGCTGGGTGGTCAGCTTTGCGCCGCGATGGCCCGTTTGCGCAAGGTGCTTCAACCGGTAACGGTTGATGGCCATCATGCTGGTTTCGGAAATCGAGAAGAATGCGGAAAGAACGATGAAAACGGCCAGACAGAGGAAAAGCGTCGTCAGCGAGATGTCTTCCATTACCGCTTGAGAATCACTTCCAGAACGAACTTGCTGCCGATGTAGGCGAGCAGCAGCAGGATGAATCCGATCATCGTCGATCGCACCGCGATTCTGCCGCGCCAGCCATAAAAGTGTCGCCCGGCGAGGAGCACCGCAAAAATCGCCCAGGAAACGAAGGCGAATACCGTCTTGTGGTTGAATTCCAGGGGCTTGCCGAAAAGCTCTTCGGAATAGAATGCTCCCGAAAAGAGCGTCAGCGTGAGCAGGACGAAGCCTGCGCCGATGATCCGGAAAAGCAGGGTTTCCATGGTGAGCAGAGGCGGCATGTTCTTGAGCAGCGTCGGCATTCCGCTATGCAGCCTCTTTTCGATGAAGTCCATCAGCAGCGCCTGCAGCGCTGCGATCGAGAACAGGCTGTAGGCGAGCAGCCCGATCATGAGATGGACCTTGAAGGCGAACATGTTGGCATTCGCCAGGAAATGCGGCGAAGGGAAGATGCCGGGAAGCAGCACGGAGATTGCCGCCATGGCGGCAATGGGGGCCTGAAGGGCCCTCAGGTTGTGGAAGAAGCTGCCGATCCAGTGGATGCCGACGATGAGCCAGACGATGGCGGAAATCGAATTTCCAAGGCCGAAATTGAGCCCTTCGCTGGTTTCGATGAAAAGATTGCTGTAGAGGGCATAGCCGTGGAGCAGGAAAGCTGGCACTATCGCATAACGGGTCCAGTTCTTCTCGTATTCGCGTACGCAAAACTGCAGCACCGCGATGAGAGCGTAAAGCAGGGCGGGAACCAGGTAAATTAAAAAGCTTGGCATTTTATTGTAGACTAGCGAAACAGCTTTAAAGTGTACACCATCTCATGCCGTATGGCATTACTCGGGAATCAATGACATGCTAGACAATCTGACGGCGCGGCTCTCCGGCGTGATCAAGACGCTGCGGGGGCAGGCGAGGCTTTCGGAAGCCAATATCCAGGACGCGCTGCGCGAAGTCAGGATGGCGCTGCTGGAAGCCGACGTGGCCCTGCCGGTGGTCAGGGAGCTGATCGAGGAAATCAGGAAAAAGGCGGTAGGGCAGGAAGTGCTGGGAAGCCTGACGCCCGGGCAGGCTTTCATCGGCGTGGTGCATCAGGAGCTGACGCGTCTGATGGGCGAGCGCAACGCAGCCCTCGACCTCGCCGCAGTTCCCCCTGCCGTGATCCTGATGGCGGGGCTTCAGGGCGCGGGCAAGACCACGACGACAGGCAAGCTGGCGAAATGGATACGGGAGAACCTGAAGAAGAAGGTGCTTCTGGCAAGCTGCGACGTCTACCGCCCCGCGGCGATCGAGCAGCTGAAAACCATCGCGAATCAGCTGGATGGGGACTTCTTCGAATCGGACTCGCAAAAGCCGCTCGACATCGCCATGGGCGCCCTGGATTACGGGCGCCGGCATTATTTCGACGTCCTGATCGTCGATACCGCGGGAAGGCTTGCCGTGGACGATGCCATGATGAAGGAGATCGAAGCGCTTCATGCCGGACTGAACCCGGTCGAGACGCTCTTCGTGGTGGATGCGATGCAGGGTCAGGATGCGGTGAATACGGCGCGCGCCTTTTCCGAAGCGCTTCCGCTCACCGGGGTGATTCTCACCAAGCTCGACGGCGATGCGCGGGGCGGCGCCGCGCTCTCGGTGCGGCAGGTTACCGGCAAGCCGATCAAGTTCGTCGGCGTCGGGGAGAAGCTTGCCGGGCTCGAGGTGTTCCATCCGGAGCGCATGGCTTCCCGGATACTCGGCATGGGGGACGTGCTTTCCCTGATCGAGGAAGCGAGCCGGGGAGTCGACCAGGAAGAGGCGAGGAGACTTGCGCAGAAGGTGAAATCCGGAAAGGGTTTCGATCTCGAGGATTTCAAGGCGCAGATGCAGCAGATGAAAAAGATGGGCGGAATGAATGCGCTCATGGACAAGCTGCCGGCCCAGCTCACCCAGGCCGCGCAGGGCGTTCAAATGGACGACAAGGTGATCTCCAGGATCGAGGGCATCATCAATTCCATGACCCGCGGGGAACGGGCGAAGCCCGAGATCATCAAGGCTTCCAGGAAGCGCAGGATCGCGGCGGGAGCGGGCGTCTCGGTGCAGGAAGTTAACCGGCTGCTCGCCCAGTTCGAGCAGACCCAGAAAATGATGAAGATGGTTTCCAAGGGCGGCATGGCGAAAATGCTGCGGGGAATGAAAGGCATGCTGCCGGGTCTGCGCTGATTTTTCAGGAACTGCTTGCGGAGCAGCCCTTTTCTGTCGTATAATTTCGCTCTTTTAGTTTTTTCCGGATAGGTTAGCGATGGTTATCGTAAGACTCGCTCGGGGCGGCGCCAGGAAGCGTCCCTTTTTCAATCTGGTGGTTGCCGATTCGCGCAGCACGCGTGACGGCCGCTTCATCGAACGCGTCGGGTTCTACAATCCGGTCGCGGCCGAGGGGCAGGAAGGTCTGCGCATCCAGATGGACAGAATCAAGTATTGGCAGGATCACGGCGCTCAGCTGAGCGACGCGGTTTCCAAGCTGGTCAAGCGTTTCGGTGCCGCAGCCTGAAGAAATGGTTGTGATGGGGCAGGTGGTTGCCCCTTATGGCATCAAGGGGTGGATCAAGGTTCGCTCTTTTACGGAAGCGCTGGACGGCCTGCTCGATTTCCCGGTCTGGTGGCTGGGAGCCGGGGGTGACTGGCGCGAGAGCCGCGTGATCGAGGCTTCCGTGCATGGCAAGACGATCGTGGCGAGCATCGAGGCGAGTCCGGATCGCAATGCCGCGGAGAGATTGAAGGGGCTGCAGATCGCAGTGCCGAGGAGCAGCCTGCCGGATGCGGAAGAGGGCGAATATTACTGGCTCGATCTGATCGGGCTCAGGGTGATCAATCTCGAAGGAGTCGAACTGGGCGTGGTCGACGACATCATCGAGACGGGCGCGCACGACGTTCTGCAAGTGAAGGGAGAGAAGGTGCACCTGATTCCCTTCGTTTCACAGTTCGTTCATGACGTGGACAGGAACAACGGATTGATTCGCGCCGACTGGGGCGCGGATTACTGAGGTGCGGATAGAAGTCGTCACGCTCTTCCCGGAAATGGTCGATGCCTTTTCCCGCTTCGGCGTGACCGGCAGGGCGAGGGAAAATGGGATATACCGGCTGGGGCTCTGGAATCCCAGGGATTATGCCGGGAACAGTCACCGCACCGTGGACGACAGGCCGTACGGCGGCGGTCCCGGGATGGTGATGATGGCAGGTCCGCTGGAAGACGCGCTGGATGCGGCCCAGGGGGATTGCCTGGGCAGGGTGATTCATCTTTCCCCGCAGGGCGGGAAGCTCGATCACGATAAGGTGATGGGCCTCGCGGGCGAGAAGAAGCTGGTGCTGCTGGCGGGGCGCTACGAGGGCGTGGACGAGCGGCTGATTCGCCGCAGGGTCGACGAGGAAATCTCGATAGGCGATTACGTGCTTTCGGGCGGAGAGCTGGCTGCCCTGGTGCTGATCGATGCGGTGGTGAGGCAGTTGCCAGGAGTGCTCGGCGATGCCGACTCCGCGGCAGAGGATTCCTTCGTGGAAGGATTGCTGGACTGCCCGCACTATACCCGCCCTGAAGTTTACAGGGGGGAGCGGGTGCCGGAAGTTCTCCTTTCGGGGGACCATGCGAAGATCAGGCGCTGGCGGCTCAAGGAGTCGCTTGGCAGAACCTGGACGAGGCGCCCGGATCTTCTGAAAGGCCGGGAAATGAGCGCTGAGGAATTGAAGCTGCTTGAGGAATTCAGGCAGGAGTCGAAACGGAAAGATGTTTAAGGAGCAGGAAATGAATCTGATCGGACAGCTGGAACAGGAAGAAATCGCCCGTCTGGGCAAGGTTATCCCGGAATTCGCACCCGGGGACACCGTGATCGTCAACGTGAATGTGGTCGAAGGCGAAAGAAAGCGCGTTCAGGCTTACGAAGGGGTCGTCGTCGCCAAGCGCAACCGCGGCCTGAATTCCGCCTTCACCGTGCGCAAGATTTCCTCCGGCGAGGGCGTGGAGCGTACCTTCCAGACCTACTCCCCGCTGATCGCGAGCATCGAGGTGAAGCGCAGGGGCGATGTGCGTCGCGCCAAGCTCTACTACCTGCGCGACCGCTCCGGAAAATCGGCCAGGATCAAGGAAAAGCTTCCCGCCAAGAAGGCGGGCTGATCGGAAAGAAGGGCTGCGATGCAGCCCTTTTTCTTTTTCGGGGACATATTCAGAACAGGCTCCTGCATGCAGGTGAAAGGTTCTGACTGCGTTACGTTACCCGTAATGCGCTAGAGTTCGCCCCCTGGTCGCTGGGCGCGCCTGTGGTGCGCCCCTCAGCTTCAAGTTCGGCTCCAAAACATCTGAATCTCTTGACATGTGTAGCGCATAGGATACATTCGGATTATGCGCGTACTGGCAACCGAATTATGATGAGTTCGAAATGCCCAAGGCTTCACCCAAATCATCCACAAAGACCAGGACCGTGCCGTACGACGTGGCGGAACAGCTTCGCACGTCTGAAGAAATGGCTGCGTACCTTGACGCCTGGCTTACTGAAGCCCCTGAAGATGCGTCCGGCATTGCTCGCGCAAAAGGAATGTCGCAGGTGGCGCGCGATGCCGGGCTTAGCCGCGAGAGCCTTTACAAAGCGCTTAGCGAGAGCGGGAATCCGAGCTTTGCAACCATTCTAAAAGTCGCTCACGCTCTGGGCGTGCGGCTTCACGAGGAAGCAGCCTGAAACAATGTTCGTCGCTCACGCACCGAGGAGGTGGCACTGTATGAAGGCTAAAAAATTTGAACAACAGTTTGACGAAGGGGTTGATATGACCGCTTCGCTGGATTTGTCCAAGGCAAAAAGAGTATTGCAAAAGCAAAAGCGCGTTAATGTCGATTTTCCCACCTGGATGATCGATTCGCTGGATCGTGAAGCCGGAAAACTGGGCGTAACCCGGCAGTCCATTATCAAAGTGTGGCTTGCCGAGCGTCTCGAAATGCTGGGGTCGTCCAGGCGGGATGCGCCAAAGCGCGCCCAGTAGCTTCGCATTAGCTGGAACCTAGATATCGAATCTCCGGTACTGGATCGCTTCGGCCGCGTGCTCGCCCGAAATCTGCCCGCATTGCGAAAGGTCGGCGATGCTCCGCGCCATTCTGAGCACCCTGTGGTAGGCCCTCGCCGAAAGGTTCAGGGCATTGACGGCCTGCCTGATCAGGGCCTCCCCTTTCCCGTCAGGCCGGCAGTATTTCTCGGTTTCCTTCGCGCCCAGCTCGGCATTCGCTTTTCCCTGGCGCGCGAGCTGGAAGGCTCTCGCGGCTTCTATCCTCGTCCTCACGCTGCGGCTGGATTCTCCTGCATCGAGCTGCTTCAGGTCCTCGAAAGGAACGGAGGGCATTTCGATGCGCATGTCTATCCTGTCGAGAAAGGGGCCTGAAAGCTTCGCCCTGTAGCGCAGAACCTGATCTGGCGTGCAGTGGCATCTACCGCTCTTGTGGCCGAGATAGCCGCAGGGGCAGGGATTCATCGCTGCCAGAAGCTGGAATCTGGCCGGAAAATCGATGCGCTCCAGGGCGCGAGAGATGGTGATCTTGCCGTTCTCCATGGGCTCCCGCAACGTTTCCAGAACGGCCCTTTCGAATTCGGGCAATTCGTCGAGAAACAGCACGCCGCAATGAGCGAGCGAAATTTCGCCGGGCCTGGGGTGCGTGCCTCCCCCGACCATGGCGACTGCGGAAGCCGTATGGTGCGGGGAGCGGAAAGGCCGCTTTCCCCAGTTGGCCGGATCGAAGGCGCCGACCAGGGACTGGATCGCGGCGGATTCGAGCGCCTCTTCTTCCGTCATTTCCGGCAATATTCCGGGAAAGCTTGCGGCCAGCATGGATTTTCCGGTGCCGGGCGGGCCGATCATGAGAACGCTGTGCCTGCCGCATGCCGCGATTTCGAGCGCGCGCTTGGCGCGAATCTGGCCCTTGATTTCGCTGA
>Ga0315298_1009191_pt1 | contig 12302 bp, 5 predicted proteins | sample WHS_1_MG_FD_203077 | JGI IMG/M metagenome (GOLD analysis project Ga0315298, IMG submission 203077) | Extremophilic microbial mat communities from Washburn Hot Springs, YNP, Wyoming, USA - WHS_1_MG | ecosystem: Environmental > Aquatic > Thermal springs > Hot (42-90C) | place: USA: Wyoming... | reverse complement strand
TCGCTTGATCAATCCCTGCATCTTGTATCGGCACAGTTCATCCATCAGATGCTCCTTGCCCACTATTCTGGACATGCAGTGATAGACTGTGCTTTTACCCTGAAGTTTAATTCGGGGCAGTCTCATTCCAACCTCCTTGATTGTTGTGTTTCTCCTTGTAACAGGGCGACAGACCCGAGGCCGGCCTCCTCTGGCCGGCAGGTGCCTGGGCATGTCCGGGTCAGAGCTCCGGGCGCCCAAATACCGTGCCTGTCACCGTATTTGGCCGTAAGATGCCACAAGTCGTGTCGAGAATCAAGGGGGGACCGGAGTGTCAGCGAGGTTCCGCACCAATACACATCGTGTCTGTCCCCATATCCAGCCCAGCATGCGCCATTTCGGTCACGCCCTTTGAAAGTTGAGAGTTGAGCGTTTCACGTTGAACGTTCCTGATCGGTATATCGTACATCGTGCCTGTCCCCATATTTGGGCGCCGCAGCCGGCTTGGACCGCCCGACCGGCGCTTGGACAGGTCCACCAGGCCAAAGTCCGGTCGCCCAAATTCCGTGTCTGTCCCCATATTCGGCCCAGCATGCGCCCTTTCGGTCACCCCGTTGAACGTTGAGAGTTGAACGTTTCGCGTTGAACGTTCCTGATCGGTATATCGGACATCGTGCCTGTCCCCATTTTGTGCGCCAGATGCCACAACACGGTTCGGCAGTCGAACAGAGCCGGGGCGTCAGTGACGCTCCGAGGTAAATTGGGGAGATTGTCATGCCATGGCGTCCGCACCCGCCGGGCAAGATAAGGCGCGCTGTCCCTGACGCACCAGAACCGGAACAGAAGCACACTCCTACACTCGGAAGACCGCGCCCAGACGGCGGCCCATAATCCGTCCGGCAAGAACCAAACTTGCGGCAAGGACAACCATCCCGATCACCCCAAGAGCACACGCAACTGTTGGGGCGTTGGGCTCGATTCTGCCCATGAGCTGGTAAATCATTTTGGTGATTGGGAAATACGGCTCGCGCATCGCCAGAATCAGGCTGTCGCTGACCTCGAGCATTGCGAACGCAAACACCAGTATGCCGCCCGCAACAAGATGCGCCGAAATCATTGGAAGTGTAATTCGCCACAAAGTCGGCAACGTCGAAGCCCCGAGATTGGCCGAAGCCTCCTCGAACGTCACGCTTGTCTGCTCGAACCCCGCAATCGCCGATCTCACTATGTACGGCAGCCGCCGGACACTGTAGCTGATCACAAGAAGAACCGTCGGGTTCTCCCGTGGATTGAGCCAGCCAATCTCGACATCGAATCCGGCCAGATACCCAAACGCCAGAACAAGTCCTGGCAAAGCCAGCGGCAGCATCGCAAGCGCATCGAGCACTCCCGCAAATGGAACCCGCCGCCTCGTCAACAGCCACGCAATGCTCACGCCTATCACAACGTCAAGCACCGCGCTGAGGCTCGCGAACAGCAAACTGTTTCGAACGCTCGCGCCGACCAGCCCACGCCCAAAGACTTCCCTGTAACCGTCGATGTTCCATTCCGTTGGCAAGACCGACAGGAACCATTTCCCGCTGAAGGATTGGATGATCACGCTCAGATGTGGCAGCAATGCAATGACAAGAACAAGACCGCTGCCAAGCCAGAACAGACATGTTTGCCATCCAGTTGCTCCGGATTCGATTGCCGCTCCACGAACGCCGACCGTCGCATTTTGCCGGTAGTTCCGCAGCGCATGTTTCGAGAGAACAAAAAGCGCGATCGTCAATGCCAGCACGACAATGACCAGTGCGTATCCGATCGGATTCGTGTTCAGCTCCGAAATCGCGTCAAATATCTGAACTGCGACGACTCTCGAGTATCCGAAGACCAATGGCGTTCCGAGATCGGTAAATGCCCAGATGAACACCACCGTTGCACCTGCAAACCAGCCGGGCATGATCAATGGCAATGTGACGGTTCTGAACACGCGCCACTTGCCGGCGCCAAGGTTCTGCGCAGCCTCGCGCAAGCTGGGGTCAACACTGCCCATTGCAGCCATCAGGTTAAGAAGCATTATCGGGTACAGGCCGATGACCTGTAGTGCGACCACGCCCCAAAAACCGCCTGCGCCAAGCCAGTCGATCGGTTTGTCCGGCGACAACACCCCCCAATCCATCAGGAGCAGATTTATCGATCCGAACCTTGCCAGCAATTGTCTTACTCCAACGGCGCCGACGAACGGCGGCAGAATCATTGGAGCCAACAATAGCGTGCTCAGCAGAACTTGTCCGCGGAATTTGTAATGCGTCAACGCATGCGCCAGTGGCATCGCCATGCACGTCGTCACCAGAGTCGTAATGATTGCGATGAGAAGACTGTTTCTCAGGGCCTCTCGTTGAAGTGGATTGGCGAAGAGAAAACCGAAATGAACCAGTGTCAGGTTGCCGTCGCTCGAAAACGCCTGTCTGAGCATGAACGCAATCGGATAAAGAAGAAACAGGCCGAAAAACCCGGCCAGCAACCCGAGCATCCCGATTGTAGAAACATCAAAACCGCGTGTTCGCATCGTGCCAGCAAACCGTCCAACCCAATGGCTACTATTCTGTCCGTCTGTTGGAAAGCCCAGATTGAGGACCGGGGCATGTGTGCGGGCGTTCACATTCCGCATTTCCGCCTGAACGCAGCGCTGCGCGACACAGCGGTATTCCCTCAACCAGTGCAGTTGTCACGAGATGAACGTTCGGCTGTGGCTGCGCCGCGCTGCAAAATATGTGGGATTCGCCGGTCACCTGAAATCCGCCGCCCACTGAGCTCGTCCGCCGGACCGTGCCGGCAATGATCACTATGATTTTGCGCCCCGGATGAACAAAAGTTCGATTTTGAGATTTACCTTGGCCTTGCTGGTCGGACGTTCGGACGGTAGGGAACAGCCCAGTTCTTGCGGATGAGCCCTTTCAATTGCGCTGCGACGGTCGCGTGTGTTGGATCGCTGGCGAGGTTCCGACTCTCGTCCGGGTCTGTTTCGTAGTCGTAGAGTTCAACGCCCTTTGCTCCCGAGTCCCATTCAGTGTAGCGATAACGTTCGGTGCGGACACTGTAACCGGCGAACCCGTTGCGCCAGACCTGCGTGAAGGCCGGTTTGGTCCATTGGCCAGCCGGATCATCCAACAGCGGTTTGAGGCTTTGCCCGGCCAGTTTGTGTCGCGGCGCGATGCCACACAACTCCGCCAAGGTGGGATAAAGATCGAGAAGTTCAACCGTCCGGGTGCTTGCTGTGCCCCTGGTTTTCTGCGTTGGCGAACAAAGAATCAATGGCACGCGAGCGGAGTTTTCGAACAGGCTTTGTTTTTTCCAGAGACCCAATTCGCCGACGTGGTAGCCGTTGTCGCTCCAAAAAACGACGATTGTCTTGTCGGCCAAATTAAGTCTGTGGAGTTCGTCGAGCAGACGTCCAACCTGTGCATCGACGAACGAAATTGCGGCCCAATACGCTTGTTTGGCTTCGCGGGCCTGCGTTTCGGTGACACCGAACCATGGCCATGGAGTCGTGGAAGCAAGCGCCGGTTTCGGCACGGTCGCAGGAAAATCGGGTGGAATTTTTGGCATTTGCACAAGATCGAAAGGCACGGCCTCGAAGTAACGTTTTGGCGCGACGTACGGGCAATGGGGACGATAAAAACCACACGCGATGAAGAAGGGCCGGTCTTTGTTTGCCCGGAGCAACTTGATGGTTTCAGTGGCTCCGATGCCATCGGTCTGCTCCTCGTCGGTGCCGTCCGCCTTTAGAAAACTCAGTGAACTGCCAAGGCCGCGTTTGGGCGTGTAATTGACGAGCAGTTTTTCCTCCGCCTTGTCGCGACCGATTGGATTGACCACCTTGTCCCATGAGATCGGGTCATCCAATCCGTAGGTACCGATTTCTCCGGGCACGCCGTAATGGTAAATCTTGCCAACGCGCGCAGTGAAATACCCGTGCAATCGAAACAACTGCGGCAGTGTAGTTATGTCAGGAAGAACACTGCGGAAGTGCTTTTGCAAATCGAACACCTGGGTGGTATCGGGCCGCAACCCGGTCAGCAGTGACGTTCGACTTGGACTGCAGAGTGGAAACTGGCAGTAAGCGCGATCAAAGCGCGTGCCACGCGCTGCCAAACGATCAATGTTGGGTGTTTTCACCACCGGGTTGCCGTAGCACCCAAGATCGCAATTCAGGTCATCCGTGGCGATGAACAGAACATTCAGCGGAGGCGACGAAGCGCTGGCGAGACCGGGTTGGACGAAACACGCGACAGCGAGCAGAAACAGGCCAAAACTCGAGACTGGATTCACGCGATCAATTCAAATGCGCGCTGCACATAGTTTCAACGTTTTTGTGCCGGTCCCACACTGCTATCATGGAAAATCTGCGCGGAAGTCGCAGATTCCGGCCCAAAGCAGATTACAAATCAAAACCTTGACCGGCCCGGTCAAGTTCCAGACGAGGCGATTGAACATTGTGTCAATCGTTGGTTTGGGCTTGAGCGGGCGTTGCAATGCGGCCATCGTGTCGCCGATTGATGTTGAACCTCTCATGAACAACTTTCGTCTTTTGATGTGCCTCGTATTGCTGGCGTTGCCATGCGCCGGAGCCGCCAGCCTCGAAACGGGTTTCGCCCAGCCGCCTTCAGATTGCCGTCCGTGGGTGTACTGGTTCTGGCTTAACGGTAACATCACCAGCAACGGCATCACCGCCGACCTCGAAGCCATGAAACGTGTCGGAATTGGCGGGGTGTTGATCATGGAGGTTGACCAAGGTGCGCCGGTCGGGGCTGTCGATTTCATGGGACAAAAATGGCGTGACCTGTTCAGGCATGTTCACTCCGAAGCGCGCCGGCTTGGACTGGAAGTGAACATGAACAACGATGCCGGCTGGAACGGGAGTGGCGGGCCGTGGATCAAGCCAGAACAATCCATGCAGAAAGTCGTTTGGACCGAAACCAATGTTGTCGGCCCGGCAAAATGCGAAATCACACTCCCACAACCAGAATCTGTCGCAGGGTTTTACCGCGATATTGCAGTGCTCGCGTTCCCCAAAGTTGGCGACTTCCGCATCCCGGGCATTCGCGCCAAAGCCATGTTCGATATCGGCCCGGGCCCGGGCATGACACAGCAAGAGTTGCCGCCGGAATCTTTGATTTCGCCTGACAGGATCGTCGATCTTACAGCCAAAATGAACCCGACCGGTCGCCTGACATGGGAGGTGCCAGACGGACATTGGACCATTCTTCGCCTCGGCCACACGAGTACCGGCGTCGAGAATGCGCCAGCCCCCACGTCCGGGCGCGGCCTCGAATGCGACAAGCTCAGCAAAGAAGGCATCGAAGCCAATTTCGCCGGCATGATGGCGAAGCTGGCATTGGACAATCAGCTCCAGCTCGAAATCCGACCGACTTTGCACGCGAACCCGGCCACCATGGAACGGCATGGCAAACTCAACGCTGAACCTGGCTCAAATGCGTCGCGCGATCGAGCGGACAAATCAAGGTTCGGGCTCGTCGCCACACACATCGATAGCTGGGAAAACGGTTCGCAGAACTGGACGAGCCAAATGCGCGATGAGTTCAAGCGCCGCAGGGGCTACGATCTGTGGCCGTTCCTGCCGGTGTTCACTGGCCGGGTGGTGGGAAGCCCTGACGTTTCCGATCGCTTCCTGTGGGACCTTCGGCAGACGATATCAGAGCTTGTCATAGAGAATTACGCGGGCCGGATGCTTCAACTTGCACATGCTCATGGCATGCGATTTACCGTCGAAGCATACGGCGGTCCCTGTGACGCGATTCCGTATGGCGGCCAGGCAGATGAACCCATGGGCGAATTTTGGACCCCAAGCGGCGCGGTCGAGACCTGCCGCGGCATGGCATCAGCCGGTCATGTCTATGGCAAACGGATCATTGGCGCTGAAGCATTCACCTCCGGCGACCACGAACGCTGGCTCGAGCATCCGGCGGTATTGAAGGCGCATGGGGACAGGGCGTTCTGCGAGGGCATAAACCGGTTCGTCTTTCACCGGTACGCCATGCAACCGTGGTCGCGTGAGTACAAACCGGGCATGACGATGGGGCCATGGGGACAACACTACGAACGCACTCAGACATGGTGGGATTGGACCCCCGCATGGCACACCTATCTGGCGCGCTGCCAGTTCATGCTGCGCCAGGGCTTGTTTGTGGCTGACATTTGCCGCGTCCAGGCCGAAGCGCCTCCGCAAGGCTTCGGCTACTACGAACGCAGCGGTTATGACTGGGACGAATGCGATGCCGGCGCAGTGATCACGCGCATGTCCGTCAAAAACGGTCGAATTGTTCTCCCCGACGGCATGAGTTACCGCGTCCTTGTGCTGCCATGGACGGACCGGATGACGCCGCGGCTGTTGCGCAAAGTAAAAGAACTGGTCGAAGCAGGCGCAACTGTGATCGGCCCCAAACCATCCCGATCGCCAAGCCTCAGTGGTTACCCGCAATGCGACGCCGAGGTGAAACAGCTCGCCGCCGAACTCTGGGGTTCGGCAGACGGCCAAACCGTCCTCGAAAACAGGGTCGGCCTGGGCCGAATCGTTTGGAGCAGTTCGCCGGAAAAAGTGTTGGCCGATTCCGGCGTTGCGCTTGACTTCACTTCGGATCAGCCGTTGCGTTGGATACATCGGTCAACCGCTGGCGCGGAAATATACTTCGTTGCCAATCTCCAGCCACACGCGTTTGTCAGCAAATGCTCATTCCGCGTCGCCGGTCGAATCCCGGAACTCTGGTGGCCCGACACCGGGCGTATCGAGCGCGCGGCGATGTGGGAAGAACAACGCGGAGTCACGCGCGTGGTGATACCGTTCGAGCCTTCCGGATCGGTGTTCGTCGTGTTCCGCGCGCCATCTGACAAAACCGGCGCAGTCCGCCTCGTAACGCGCGATGGCAAGCCGGTTTTCTCGACGGCGCCCGGGCCAATGACACGTGTTGTCATCCGCAAAGCACTTTACGGCCTGCTTGATGACCCGGCCCGCACCCGCGATGTCACCGCCAAAGTCCAACGCAAGGTTGACGCCGGCGAATTCCGGTTCCCGGCAATGATGATGGCCGAGGGGGACGACCCCGCGCCCGAAGTCGTCAAAACGCTGGTCGTCGATTACGAAATCGACGGACGATCGTTTCGCGTCAAAGCCCAGGACCCCGCGACGGTCAATATCAGCCGTTCCGCCATTCAAATCGCCGTCGAGAAAGCTCGATACGGTGTGCTCGACGACCCGGCTCGCACGCGCGATGTGCGCGACAAAGTGCAACGCCTTGTTGATGCGGGCGAAACCAGCTTCAAAGTCGCGCTCATGGCGCAGGGCGATGACCCTGCCTTCCTCGTAGTCAAAACTCTCGAACTCGAATACACCATGAACGGCCAACGTCACCGTGTTTCCGGAACCGACCCGGACATCATCGACCTTGTTCGAGTTGAGCCAGCGCCGACACCGCCGGCCATGGTCAGGTGCGACGCCAAAGGCCGCGCATTGCTGGAAGTTGGCGAGCCGGGCGATTATACAATCCTCACAGATGCGGGCACGACACGACGCGTGCGCGTCACAGATGTGCCATTACAAATGCATGTCGATGGACCGTGGCATGTGCGTTTCGCGCCGGGTTGGGGTGCGCCTTCAGAAACCACTTTCGATAAACTCATTTCATGGAGTGCACATGAGAATCCGGGTATCAAACATTTCTCCGGGGAAGCCACTTACACCACAACCTTCACCGTCCCACGTAAGATGCTGGCAAAAGACCAACGACTTTACCTGGACCTTGGCAAAGTGGCTGTCATGGCCAAAGTGAAATTAAACGGGCAGAACATCTGCACGCTCTGGAAACCGCCGTTCGCTATCGATATTACAAAACATGCGCGCGTCGGCCAGAACACCCTTGAAGTGGCCGTGGTCAACCTGTGGCCCAACCGTCTCATTGGCGACGAACATCTGCCCGAGGACAGCGAACGGTACGAAAACGGTACCCTCAAGCGCTGGCCTCAGTGGGTACTCGAGAACAAAACCAGTCCCACAGGCAGATTCACTTTCACCACATGGCGACTGTGGAAAAAAACCGAACCGTTGCTCGACTCCGGCTTGCTGGGACCGGTATCGCTTCGGGTGACCAAGATCAGTCGCTGAAACCACGCGACGCAGGGAGTTGTGTTTCGGTGACACTATCGGCTCGTTGCGGCGCACGGTTGTGTCATAAATCTCATGGATTTCAGCGCGGCGCGACACAGCGCCCAGCCTGGAACGAGCGCATTTATCTCGCCGCATAGTTATACTGAAGAATCGATTATATTTGCGAAGATTTTCAGACTGCGAGTTTGCTCAGTTTGTCAGTATCCGATTCTCTGGCAACGAGCGGTGCGGTCACCACAGTCCTGCCTTCGAAGTATTGTATTGGATAATCTGCCTGGGACCAGATATGGGGACGGACACGTTGCTTGAGGGCCGCCACAACAAATAGAGGGACAGGCACGATATTGTGATATGGGGACAGACACGATGTCCGATATACCGATCAAGAACGTTCAACGTGAAACGTTCAACTCTCAACTTTCAATGGGGTGACCGAAAGGGCGCGTGGTGGCCGGGATATGGGGACAGACACGTAATTTGGACAACCGGACCATTGCCCCGCCGGAGCTACCCAAGCGTCGGTCGTACGGTCAAGGCCGTCTGCGGAACCCAGATATGGGGACAGACACGATGTCCGATATGCCGGTCAGGAACGTTCAACGTGAAACGTTCAACTCTCAACTTTCAATGGGGTGACCGAAAGGGCGCATGGTGGCCGGGAATGGGGACAGACACGAAATTCGGCCGACCGGGCTTTTGACCCGCCGGAGCTACCCAAGCGCCGGTCGTACGGTCGAGGCCGGCTGCCGCGCACAGATATGGGGACAGACAGGATGTCCGATATACCGATCAGGAACGTTCAACGTCCAACGTTCAACTCTCAACCTTCGATGGGGTGACCGAAAGGGCGTATGGTGGCCGGGAATGGGGACAGACACGTAATTTGGACAACCGGACTACTGCCCCGCCGGACCTGCCGCAGCGCCGGTCGTACGGTCGATGCCGTCTGCGGAACCCAGATATGGGGACAGACAGGATGTCCGATATACCGATCAGGAACGTTCAACGTCCAACGTTCAACTCTCAACTTTCAACGGGGTGACCGAAAGGGCGCATGGTGGTCGGGATATGGGGACAGACACGTAATTTGGACAACCGGACTACTGCCCCGCCGGACCTGCCGCAGCGCCGGTCGGGCGGTCGAAACCGGCTGCGGCACCCGGATATGGGGACAGGCACGATGTTCGATATACCGACCAGGAACGTTCAACGTGCAACGTTCAACTCTCAACTTTCAATGGGGTGACCGAAAGGGCGCGTGGTGGCCGGGATATGGGGACAGACACGTAATTTGGACAACCGGACCATTGCCCCGCCGGACCTGCCGCAGCGCCGGTCGTACGGTCGATGCCGTCTGCGGAACCCATATATGGGGACAGACACGATGTCCGATATGCCGATCAAGAACGTTTAACGTCCAACGCTCAACTCTCAACTTTCCATGGAGTGACCGAAAAGGCGCGGGGCGGGCAGGATATGGGGACAGACACGTTGCTTGAGGGCCGCCAGAACAAATAGGGGGACAGGCACGATATTGTGATATGGGGACAGACACGATGTCCGATATGCCGGTCAGGAACGTTCAACGTGAAACGTTCAACTCTCAACTTTCAATGGGGTGACCGAAAGGGCGTATGGTGGTCGGGAATGGGGACAGACACGTAATTTGGACAACCGGACTATTGGCCCGCCGGACCTGCCGCAGCGCCGGTCGTACGGTCGATGCCGTCTGCGGAACCCAGATATGGGGACAGACACGATGTCCGATATACCGATCAGGAACGTTCAACGTGAAACGTTCAACTCTCAACTTTCAACGGGGCGACCGAAAGGGCGCATGGTGGCCGGGATATGGGGGCAGACACGAAATTTGGACAACCGGACTATTGCCCCGCCGGACCTGCCGCAGCGCCGGTCGGGCGGTCGAAACCGGCTGCGGCACCCGGATATGGGGACAGACACGATGTCCGATATGCCGGTCAGGAACGTTCAACGTGAAACGTTCAACTCTCAACTTTCAATGGGGTGACCGAAAGGGCGCATGGTGGCCGAGATATGGGGACAGACACGTAATTTGGACAACCGGACTACTACCCCGCCGGACCTGCCGCAGCGCCGGTCGTGCGGTCGAAACCGGCTGCGGCAGCCAGATATGGGGACAGACACGATGTCCGATATACCGGTCAGGAACGTTTAGCGTGAAACGTTCAACTCTCGACTTTTAACGGGGTGACCGAAAGGGCGCATGGTGTGCGGGATATGGGGACAGACACGCAATTTGGACAACCGGACTATTGCCCCGCCGGACCTGCCGCAGCGCCGGTCGTACGGTCGATGCCGTCTGCGAAACCCAGATATGGGGACAGACACGATGTCCGATATGCCGGTCAGGAACGTTCAACGTGAAACGTTCAACTCTCAACTTTCAATGGGGTGACCGAAAAGGTGCGGGGCGGGCAGGATATGGGGACAGACACGTTGCTTGATGGCCGCCAGAACAAATAGAGGGACAGGCACGATATTCTGATATGGGGACAGACACGATGTTCGATATACCGACCAGGAACGTTCAACGTGCAACGTTCAACTCTCAACTTTTAACGGGGTGACCGAAAGGGCGTATGGTGGCCGGGATATGGGGACAGACACGTAATTTGGACAACCGGACTATTGCCCCGCCGGACCTGCCGCAGCGCCGGTCGTACGGTCGATGCCGTCTGCGGAACCCAGATATGGGGACAGACACGATGTCCGATATGCCGATCAAGAACGTTTAACGTCCAACGCTCAACTCTCAACTTTCAATGGAGTGACCGAAAAGGCGCGGGGCGGGCAGGATATGGGGACAGACACGTTGCTTGAGGGCCGCCAGAACAAATAGGGGGACAGGCACGATATTGTGATATGGGGACAGACACGATGTCCGATATACCGACGGGGTGACCGAAAGGGCGCATGGTGGCCGGGATATGGGGACAGACACGTAATTTGGACAACCGGACCATTGCCCCGCCGGACCTGCCGCAGCGCCGGTCGTACGGTCGATGCCGTCTGCGGAACCCAGATATGGGGACAGACACGATGTCCGATATGCCGGTCAGGAACGTTCAACGTGAAACGTTCAACTCTCAACTTTCAATGGGGTGACCGAAAAGGTGCGGGGCGGGCAGGATATGGGGACAGACACGTTGCTTGATGGCCGCCAGAACAAATAGAGGGACAGGCACGATATTCTGATATGGGGACAGACACGATGTTCGATATACCGACCAGGAACGTTCAACGTGCAACGTTCAACTCTCAACTTTTAACGGGGTGACCGAAAGGGCGTATGGTGGCCGGGATATGGGGACAGACACGAAATTCGGAGGACCGGGCTTTTGACCCGCCTGACCTGCCCAAGAGCCGGTCGTGCGGTCGAAACCGGCTGCGGCACCCGGATATGGGGACAGGCACGATGTCCGATATACCGATGAAGAACGTTCAACGTGAAACGTTCAACTCTCAACTTTCAATGGGGTGACCGAAAGGGCGCGTGGTGGCCGGGATATGGGGACAGACACGTAATTTGGACAACCGGACCATTGCCCCGCCGGACCTGCCGCAGCGCCGGTCGTACGGTCGATGCCGTCTGCGGAACCCAGATATGGGGACAGACACGATGTCCGATATGCCGGTCAGGAACGTTCAACGTGAAACGTTCAACTCTCAACTTTTAACGGGGTGACCGAAAGGGCGCATCGTGGCCGGGAATGGGGATAGACACGAAATTCGGAGGACTGGGCTTTTGACCCGCCTGACCTGCCCAAGAGCCGGTCGTGCGGTCGAAACCGGATGCGGAACCCAGATATGGGGACAGACACGATGTCCGATATACCGATCAGGAACGTTCAACGTCCAACGTTCAACTCTCAACCTTCAATGGGGTGACCGAAAGGGCGCATGGTGGCCGGGATATGGGGACAGACACGATGTTCGATATACCGACCAGAAACGTTCAACGTGCAACGTTCAACTCTCAACTTTTAACGGGGTGACCGAAAGGGCGCATGGTGTGCGGGATATGGGGACAGACACGCAATTTGGACAACCGGACTATTGCCCCGCCGGAGCTACCCAAGCGCCGGTCGTACGGTCGAGGCCGGCTGCGGAACCC
>Ga0315298_1009189_pt1 | contig 12304 bp, 9 predicted proteins | sample WHS_1_MG_FD_203077 | JGI IMG/M metagenome (GOLD analysis project Ga0315298, IMG submission 203077) | Extremophilic microbial mat communities from Washburn Hot Springs, YNP, Wyoming, USA - WHS_1_MG | ecosystem: Environmental > Aquatic > Thermal springs > Hot (42-90C) | place: USA: Wyoming... | reverse complement strand
AGCCAAGCCGTTGGCACGCAGTTCGGCGATGCAGGAGGGTCGATCCCCGCGTGAGCGGGGCAGCCCTTGCATGGTGGTGTCTGGCATGGTCAGTATGCGGTCGATCCCCGCGTGAGCGGGGCAGCCGGTTATGGGCTTCATGATCCAGATGCCAGAACAGGTCGATCCCCGCGTGAGCGGGGCAGCCACATTCGCTGTGACGATGACGGGCGCGTACACAGGTCGATCCCCGCGTGAGCGGGGCAGCCGGCGACGTGCTGTGGCTGCGCGAGCTGATCGAAGGTCGATCCCCGCGTGAGCGGGGCAGCCGCGCAGCTCTTCTGCCAGCGCGTCCGGGTGGTAGGTCGATCCCCGCGTGAGCGGGGCAGCCTCTTAATTTTAACGAATTGATTTCGAACGAATTTTTATAGAGCAAGCCTTCGGTTGCGGCCTCTTGGCAATGGAGGCCGTTTATCGCTTTTAGGCTAGGCAGACCGGGTGCTTCGTCTGGCCAGAAACAGGCCGTCTGCCTCGCAAAACCCGATCGGCGGAGTTCCCAAGGCGCTGATTCCTAGACCCCCAGGGAGGGACGCCTCCGCCCAGACCATGACGATCGCAGCGTCGGTTTCTGTGGCAAACCACTCTTGCAACACGGCCCACACCCTTTCGCGTACCGCTGGTGACAGGCGAGGGGCAGCGTAGATTCCGGCTGCCACTTCGAGCATGACCGAGGCGAGGAAGCCGCGCACGCGCGGCGAGACGTTACGCGTGGTCACGAGGGTCATCGACATCGAGGAGTTCCTTGATGCGGTCGATCATGCGCGGGATGAGTTTCTCGCGTCGAAACAATGCGGCAGCGCGTTTGCGCAATTCGCGTTCGAGCTGGTCTGGCGTGTGCTGCATGGCCTTGACGGTGCCAAACGCCAGAGGCAGCGTGAAATCGACCCGCCACAGATCGGCGATGTCGAGTGTGAACGCATTGCTGGAGTCCTCGTGAATGAATCCGAGCGGGGGCAAGGCACCGACTGCGCTCACCGCGATGTCCGCTGCGGCTTCCACCAGCGTTGCGGCATGGTTGATGGCTTGGTTGGGGAGATCGGCCGCGGTTGGGTTTTGCCGGTCATAGTGGCGCCCTTGCCAGTTGATGCCAAATCGCAGCGCGGCGAGCTTGTAGCTCTCCTTCATGCGTGCGCCTTCGATGCCGCGCAGGGTTTCGATGTCGCGGTGCGGCAGCACGCGGCCGAAGCGCCAGGCGTACAGGCGGCGGGCGGTGTCCAGGCGCTGCTTGGGGTCGGCCCAGCGCTCGGCGTGGCGGCGGGCGACGTCGGAGCGGCCCTGCCCCATCGGCGGCGCGGTATAGCTCTTGACCCCGCCTTCGCCGACAGCGGCGATCAGCGTGCCGTGGCGGGCGCACAGGCGCAGCACGTCCTGGGTCAGGCTGGTGCCGGGGCCGAGCAGGATCATCGACACCGCCTGGTAAGGGATGGCATAGTCGCCGGCATCGAGCGTTTCGCTCTTGGCGGCGACGAAGCGCAGCGTGCCGTCCTCCACCGACAGCTTGCCGTACTCCAGCCACAGCAGGCCGTGGCGGTCGGCATGCGGGATGCGCGAGGCGGCCAAGCCGAGCCGCCCATGCAGCAGGCCGGGCGTGGGGCTCATCGCGGCGGGCTGAGCAACACCATGCCAAAGCCAAAAGCGCGGTGGCGGCCGATGCCGCGCGCCAGCAGCGCGGCGAAGCGTTCACCGTCGCGGATGACGGCATTGCCCCCGAACAGCACCAGCGGGCGTTCGACTGCGCGCAGGCGGTTACCGGTGTGGCGGTCGCGCCGCAGCAAGCGGGCGCGGGATTGCATGCCGAGCAGTTCCAGCGAGTCGAACTGCAGGCAGTCGCCCCATTGCGCGATGAACCATTGGCGGTAGACCTCGGCACGCGGCGGCGCGCCATCGCCCAGGCGGTCGAGGGCGCGCAGGTAGACATCCTTTTCGTCGTCCTCCTTGCGCGAGGTCGGGCAGGTCAGGACCTCCACGTGCAGGCGCTGGCCCTCACCCCAAGTGGTCGGCATGGGCTTGCTGGCGACACCCGCCTCGTCCAGTGCCTCCCAAGCCAGCGGGGCGGCAAAGCTTTGGGCGTGCTCCAGCAGCGCACCGGCCGCGGTGCGGGCATAGCCGAGCACTTCGTTGCGCCGTTCGAAGTAGCGGAAGGGCTTGGGCGCCTGTTCGCCGAACAACGCGGACAGCCAAGCATGCAAGGTGTAGCCGAGCGTTTCGTCTTCCTGGGTGATGCCATGCGCCTGCGCGAAGCGCAATAGGCGCGGCGCATCGATGGGGATGCGCAGCAGATGCAGATCGCTCATCCCGCCACCTCCAGGAGCCCCACGGCGTAGCGGCGCGCGCCGCGGTGGATGTTGTTGGGCCAGTCGCGCAGGTCGTAGCGTTCCTCGGTGGCCGCGCCTTCGCCCTCGTCGAACGGCCAGAGCGCTTCGATTCGCGCAGGTCGGTGGCGTGGGCCGATGTCTGCCAAGGGCTCGGCGGCGAGCGCCGCCCGCACCCCCGCGGCCTCACGGCGCCCCAGCAGCAAGGGGCCAGCGGGCAGACAGGGCTTGCGGCCGAGGAACAGCGGCCGGGCCGGGAAGCGCAACGCGCGCTCCAGCTCGTCCAGCGTGGGAGTGCCTTCGCTGTCCAGCGCGATGGCGACGGTGGCGACGCCATTCGCCCAATGGTCGCGCTTGCGTGGATTGACATACGTATTTTTTGCTCGAATCTGTCTTTCGATATCTCCCTCTCTGTTTTCAACATGGCCACGAGTGGTCCATCCAGTGTCTCGCATGAACGAATGGGCCAACTCGACAGTTTGGTAATCGGTCAAGAGCTTTGGTTCGGCGTCCCAGCGCGCAGCGAAGCGCAACCGATCCTGCAGGGCCTGCAGCCGGTCGCTGTCGCGGTGGTCCCAACCCAGCGCATTGCCCAGCAGGCCGGTCAGCAGCGCCGCGCCGGGAAAGCGCCAAGTCGGGTTGTTCTGGTCGACGACGACGGCGCCGAAGCTCATCAGGGGTGCATCGAGGCGCAGCAGCAGCACGTCCATGACAACCGCCTCATGCTCTAGGGCCGAAAATCGCATCCAGCGCCGACGCCGCGGTTTGTGGGACCGGTTGCTTGGGCGGCAGCGGCGGTACGGGTTCCAGCGTGGTGGACAGGAAGCGGCCACCCTCATCGCCCGGACCGCCGTACATGGCATCGAGCTGTCCCAGATACGCAGCCAGTCGGTTGAGCGCCGCTTGACGCAGGTCTGTTTTGCCATCGGGCCGCAGGGCGTCGAGGAAGGCATTGGAGAGCGCCCGCGGCTGGCTGCGCCCGACTTCGAGATAGAGCGCATCGGCCCAGGCATAGGGCGCAGTGCTGCCTTTCTTCGCGCCGGGGCTCTGGCGCAGGATGCTGTCGATCAGCGCTTCGAGCACACGCCGGGGGAGAGAGGTGTCCTGCTGTTGCCAGTCCTTGGGGTCGGCACCGGTTAGGTTGCCGACCAGCAGCGGCACGTCCACGGCTACGTAGCCGTAGTAGAGGCCAGCGCCCAATTCGGTTTGGTTGTTGTGGGCCGATCCGGTTTCTTCCTCCTGGCTCAAATCATCGACGACGGAGAAATAATCCATTTCAGTATTGGCGGCATGAACAGTAAAGGCGTGTGCAACGTGTACCGGTGCATCGACACGGGCGAGGAGATCGGAGGTGACCATACGGCCGAACAGCGCGGCCGTGAGGCCGGCGGCCGCTTTGCTCATGGCCTTGATGTTCTCTTTCTCTTGGTCCAAACGTGTTTCCAAAGCTTTGGTTGGATTTTGCTGTTGGATAGCCCAATTCAGCATATTGGCAAAGTAATCAGCTTCGCGCGCGCCAAAGAAAACCGGCTGCAAGATGTCAATGCCCTTTTTCTTGGCTTCTTCCCGTTTCTTTTTGCTGCTGCCGTTTCCATCCTTATCTTTTGAGGATTTCATGAACCCTTCGATCAGCACTTCGACGAGATTCTTGGATTGTTCCTGTGAGATTCCATGAGACAGCGCCCGCGGCAAGACGGCGCGTGTAAAAAAGGATCGCGTGCGAAATCCGTCTGGTACGTCCGTCAGTCTTTGAGTCAGGTCCTCGCGCCAGTGGCGCTTCAGGCACTGCGAGGACACGCGCAGCCGTACGGCGTTGCCGAAGGGGATGCGCTTGGCCAGCCCCGCGTCGTCGCGGTTCAACAGGCTGGCGGGATAGGCGGTGAGGGTATGGATCTGGAGAAACATCGGCAGCTCCTCGGCGGTAGGTTCAGTCGTTTTTGGGCAGATGGCGGTAGAAGGCTTGGGCGATACGGCGGTGTAGGCCTTCACGTTTGACAGGATCGGTGGTCAGCAGAAAATGTGCGATGTCCACTAGGTCACATCGCTCGTTGTTTGCGGAAAGGAAACGCACCGCGCTCATGACCAACTCTAGGCGGACATCTGCAGGACTGGACAGCAGACGCTCAAGTCGGCTTTCGGCATAACCGCTTTCGGCCAGTGCCCGTCCCCAAGAGCGCTGGGGGAGGTGTGCGCTGGCGCCCAGCATTGCGATGCTCCATGCCAGTGCCAGCCAGGCTATGGTTTGGGTTTCAGTTGGGAGATCGGTTCCTGAATGGCGCAGCCAGAGCCGGTAGAAAGCCAGCGGCACGTGTTGCCCTGGTGACCAGCGGCGAAGCTGAGCGCGATCACCTGCAGGGTAATCTGATGCGCCGATGACCCTCACCAGTCGACCAACGATTGCCGTCACGGAAGGTTCTAGGGATGTCGGGGAGGGTGGTTCGTTCATACCAGGCTCTCCTATGGTTCGATAAATTCATTCTCTGCGCGTGCCGGTCGGGGGAGTCCTACGTCGTGCAACATGTGACGCCAAACGCTTTCCGCTCTTGTCACAGCGCGCCAGTAACGGTTGACCGGTAGTGGTAGCTGTGTCGCAGCTTGGTCGAGTAGGTTTTGCCCGATGTCGACGAGTAGCTGCTGCCAGTCGCGGCGTACGGTGTCGTGCGGCTCGTCGGCGCCGCGCCAAAGCGCGGGGAAGTAGCGCTGTTCCCAGGTTTTCGCGAAGTCGGCGCGTGCCGCGTCGATCCATGCCTCGACGCGCTCGAAATCCGCCTTATCCGGCCCGCCTTCGCTCAGGACAGTCAGCGCCGTGGCCAAAGCCTGTTGCACGCCATCAGCGTCGCTCAGAAGGTCTTGCGCTAGATGCGCCAAAGTGTCTCGGCTTACTTTTTGAAGCAGGGAGCGCCGAATTTTTGCGGGGACAGGAAGTTCGATGCGATAAAACCCATTGGTCTTACAATTCCCACCGGATAGAACGCTTGCTACTAACCAGGAGTTTGAATCTGATAGATAGCTTGCCATCATCAGCCCCGCGGATTCATGTATGCCGTCTTTGAAGATCAGCTTGCATAGGCGCTCTGGGGTGAATCCTGGGCTGGTGATGGTTAGCGCCGTTCCTTCCTTGGTGATGGGTATCCACGGGTCACCAATATCGCCTTTATGAGGCTCTTTCGGGCCGATTTGTCTGGCCTTAGTTCCTGCTTGGAGTGCAAAAAATCCTTTTTTGGACTCGTCGTTCTTGAGACGGATGAGCCGAGCAGACTCGATAAACCATGGCTCAAGTTCGCTCAAAAAAAATTGGTGCTTCTCGCTGTTCCAGGGATAAACCCATGTCAGGACAACGGCTCTGTCACTGTAGCCGTAAGGCGCATTAACAATGATCTCTCTCAATCGGCAAAGCTCATTGGTCTCGCACTGGAAACGCTTGGAGGGATGGAGCTTCCGCACCCAAGCCACAAATGGTCGGCTCCCACTTCCGCTGTTCATCCTTGCAATTCCATTTAACTTGCCTTGACCTCCGCCGTAGGGGGAGATGGTTTGACGAGTCACCAGCGCGTAGAGCCAAGCCTCCATCTCGTTAGATGCGACTCTTGCTGGCTTGACGTCATGGCTTTTGGATGTAAATAAAACGTCGAACTCATCGGGCGCATAAGCGCAGGGTTTATAACTGGCTTTTTGGCAGTAAGGATGCTGCATGAAGGCAGGCTTGGTCACGTCTTCCACCACCAGCTGCCAGGCTTCGGGGATGCCATCGGCCAGGTCGAGCAGGCCCTCGCGCCAGTAGTCCGCGTCGGTGGGCAATGCGTCGGTGGGAAAGCGCGCCTGGATGCTGGCGGCCAGCTGCACCACGAACACATGCCAAGGGTCTGCTTGGTGCGCGCGCAGGCCGGTGTAGGCATCGACCTGCCCGGCGCTCAGCGCGGCCAATAACTCGGGGAGATTGAGGTGCTGCGAGCCCTGGGCGGTGCGCACGCCGATCAAGGGGTCATTGAGCAAGTCGTGCATCGTCTTTCTCCAGGCCGAAGCGGGTATAGCGAAACGCCGTCTCACCGATTGAGAATGCAAAGCCGTCGGCGGTTTGGTGGGCCTGCAGTGCGTCGGGCACGCGGTCCTCGCGCAGCCAATGCGCAGGGAGCGAGACGCGCGCGATCGTCGCGCCGAAGGGCGAGCGCATCGGCACGGCCAGCGGGATGTCGTAGGTCGGCTGCCCCAGCCGGGTGAGCACCCGCTCGCTCTTGTCGGCGTAGTGCAGTTCGCCAAAGGGTTTGTCATCGAGCACGGAACGCAAGGCCTGACGGATTTCGCTGAGCTCCTTGCCGTCGATGGCAGCGCCGTGCGCCGTCCAGGGATCGGGTAACCGGGTAAAGCTTTGCGGATGGGTGGTGGCTTCGATCCGCGCCCGCGCCTGTGCCGGTAGCTGCAGGTCGGGGTCCTCGGCCAGCGATTGCCACGTCAGCGTGAGCACGCGCCCGTCGACGTAGATGCTGCCCAGCCCCGCCGGACCGCGCAGCAGGCCGTCGCGCGTCAGGAAGGTATCGAGGCTGCGGTCCGGCACGCGCACCAGCGCGCGAGGGCTCGCGTAATCCGGCGGACGAGCGCTGCGGTGATGCCGATGCAGGCGGCCGATGCGCTGGATCAGCACGTCCATCGGCGCCAGGTCGGTGACGAGCCAGTCGGCGTCGATGTCCAGGCTTTGCTCCAGCGTTTGCGTGCCGATCAGCAGGCGCGCACCGTCGGGCGAACCCTTGCCGAGCTGCGCCGTCACTGCGGCGTCGAGCCGCTCACGGTCTTCGCGTGCGAAGCGGCCATGGTGCGGACAGCGCACACCACCGAGGCCGTACAGCGCGGGCAGCAGTTCGGGGTGATGTTGCTCCAGATATGCCTCGACGCTGCGGAACAACGCATTTGCCCGCGCCACCGTGTTGCACACCACCAGCACGCGAGCGCCCGCCTGCAGCGCTTGGGCGAGTTGCGGCAAAAGCGCAGCATCGTCAGTCAGCGTCAACGATAGCGCGATCTCGATGCGGCGCTCGCGCGGGGCGGGCATCGGCCACTCATGTCCCCGCGCGGATAGCAAGGGATAGGGCCGCTGCGCGGCTTCATCCAGCGGTGACACGGGGCGATCGAAATAAGCCGCTGCGGCGGATTCGCCGAGGGTAGCCGACAGCAGCAGCGCCCAGCCGCCACGGGCAAGATGCCCGCGCAGCAGTGCGCGCAGCACTTCGCGCATGTAGGGGTCCGACGCATGCACCTCGTCGACCACCAGCAGGTGCCGATCGAGGCAGACCGAGCGCAGCAGGCTGTGCTTGACTTGGAGCGCCGACAGCAGCGCCTGATCCAGCGTGCCCACGGCAACCGGCGCGGCGAGGAAGCGCTTTGGCCGCTCGGCCGACCACAGCCGCTCGCGCTGGCGGTCACGCGCGCTGTCGTCCCACAGCGTGCCCTGCGGATCGGTCAACACCGCGCCGACGCTCTGCACATCCACCTGCACATAGCCCGGAGCGGCCAGCAGCACCGGGCCGGGACGGTGATCGGCGTCGAACGCCGACTCGATGGCTTTGAACACGCGCCCGTACAGCTCGCGAGCGGCGACGCGCGTGGGCAAGGCGAAATACAGCCCATCGACCTTACCCGCGGCATAGAGACGGAAATACCAGGCCAGCGCTGCCTCGGTCTTGCCCGAGCCGGTGTCGGACTCGGCCAGCAGCAGGCGGGTGTCCTCCGTTGGGGCGATTTGCTCGGCCAAGGCCGCTTGCAGCGCGGTCGGCTGGAACGCAAAGACTTCGGCAAACGGCTTGAGATGGCGAAGCGATGGGGGCGCCAGTCCGATGCTACGCAAGGCGCGCTGTGCTGCCGCCTGGGCCAGCGCTGACCGGTCTTCCGCTGGGCTTTGTCGGTAGGGAAAGAACTGCGTATCCGAGCCGATCCAGTCGGCCAGCATCACCAGCCCGGCAAAGCGCTGCTGCAGCGCTGGCGTGGCGTCGATCGGCGGGGTGCCGGAGACAAAGGCAGCGGGATAGGCGTTGCGTGCGGCCAGTGCGAGGTCATCGAGTGCCGCCAGCGGGTCGTAGCCCGAAGCCGCGGTCCACCAGCGTTTTGCCACGCGGTCGACACCGGCGTGGCGATAGTCGTTTTCCGATACCGGGCGGCCGTGATGCGCGACGCTGGCCAGCAGCATTTGCAGTGCTTGCCCCTCGTCGTCGAACCAGCCGGCAATGTCATTGAGTAGCGTGGCCCACTGCGGTGGCCATAGGTCTTGCAGGTCGTATAGCAGGGCGACGGCTTCCAAGACGTGTCCCGCCGTGTCGCGCGCCGCCGGGTCGATCTTGGCGTGGAAGCCACGGTTGCACTTGCCGAAGTCGTGCAGGAACGCGATGACTGCCAGTCGGTCGCGTTGGCTGGCGGTCAAAGCACCAAGCCGGGCAATCAGCGGTAGATCGCACAACTGGCGGAAGGTGGCGGCGACATCCAGGCAGTGATCATCCAACGGATGCCGGCCAAGCAGTGCGTGAAATTTCCCCCAGGCAACGGAAGATGGATTTGGCATTCGAAGAGTTGATTTTTTCGACGAATGTTTCGTTCTATCTTATCCGTCTCACTGCGCGGTGTCACTCTCTGCAATGCTGCAACAAGCCCGTCACGCTGCGCGGCAAAAAGACGTCAGCGCTGGGTCACGCACCATGCGCTGGCACGTGAGCTGTCAATCGGCGGCGGAATGATGTCCGCCGCCAAAGCTCAGCTGATACTGCACCAGGAGCTGACGGAAGTTCTTGCGCACTGCCGGCCACGCACCGTCGCCAGGCCGCCCAGGAGGGTCTGGCCTGCTATGGGCGACCATTCGGCCTTGGCAAAAGCCGTCCAGACCTGCGGCCAGGCAGCGCTGCCGCGCATGGGAATGCTGACGATCTTGCCGGTGGTGGTGACGAAGCCCGACACCGGACCAGTCTGTGCGGCTACTGCGGCATTGTCCGACTGGAGCGCTTCCGCCCCCAGTTGCAGCCGCCACGGTCCAGTCTGCGGGATGGATACGGTCAGCTGCGCGCCGTCGCCGCGTAGCCCCCCGGCCAGCAAGAGTTGGTACGGCAGCGCCTGATCGACGAAGGCCCAGGCATGCGGGTGCAGTGCATTTTGCAGACCGATGGCGCTGAAAAACCGCCCACCCTTCACTTGCAACCCGCCGGCAATCGGTCGGCTGCGCAGCCAGGCGTCTTCGAGCTCGACGGTGTGGGCGTCGCTCGACAACCGCAGCCCGGCTTCGCCCCAGCCAGCGGCATGCGCGTGCAGACCGGCTTCCAGCGTCTGCAGATTCAGGCCGCGATGAAAGTCGCCGCCGTGGCTGTGTTCCCCGGCAGTGTCGCTGTGCACATTGAACAAGCCGTTGGCATTTTGAATGAAACCGGCTCCTCGGCCCTGCACCGAATCGTCGTAGGCGACCGCGCCGATGACGGCAAATGGGGTGATCTGCAGGGCATCTTGCCGGGGTTCTGCGCCCAATCCCTGTTGAGCAAGCGGATAGAGCGCGGCGGCCATGAGGGCCGGCAGGGAAAACAGGCGTCGGATCATCAAGGGCAAATATGCAATGTAATAACGTATCAGATGATACAAAAAGCAACCATACCCGCCTCATGCAAACCCTTTGTTGCTGGTGGCGTAACACCGCTCCTGGAAGGTCGAAGTCGCTGTGGCTGGCGACGTGACCGCGGTATGCACGACGTTTGCGCCGCCACAAGCCGCCCGTCTGCCCTGCTGACGACGCGGGTTTGCCCTGCCTCTGCGCAGCGGTGCCAGCCGGTCACGTCACAATGTGAGAATCTGGTGACATGAGGTCTGCCGGTTTTGCCGCGCGGCGTCGACCCGCGCAGGGAAATCGGGGAATCGTCGGGAGGGATGGATGTTGCAGCGCGCCGCCAGCTTGCGTACCGTTTTGCTCGATGCGGCCGATCCCGCAGCGCTGCGGGGCGCGATCGGTCGCGCCTTCGTTGACACCTTCACCCGCTACGAGTCGCTGTTTCAGTTGCTGCGCGGCGAGGAGGCCTACCGGGTCAAGCCGATTCCGCTGCGCCATCCGCTGATTTTTTATTTCGGCCACACCGCGACCTTTTTCATCAACAAACTGGTGCTCGCCGGCTTGCTGACGCAGCGCATCGGCCCGCGGCTGGAGTCGATGTTCGCCGTCGGCGTCGACGAAATGAGCTGGGATGACCTCGACGACACGCATTACGACTGGCCCAGTGTCGCCGCGGTCAAGGCGTACCGCGACAAGGTGCGCGAAACGGTGACCGCGCTGATCGACCGTTTGCCTGAGCCGGTCGATGCCGGCTGGAACAGCCCGTGGTGGGTGATTCTCATGGGCATCGAGCACGAGCGCATCCACCTCGAAACTTCGTCTGTGCTGATCCGCCAGCACGATCTGCGCTATGTCCAGCCGCACCCGGATTGGGCCCCCTGCCGCGACAGTGGCGCAGCGCCCCGCAACGGCCTGGTCGACATCCCGGCGCGGCAGTTCCGCCTTGGGCGCGACCGCAACCACCCCGGCGTGTACGGCTGGGACAATGAATTCGGCGACCACCCGGCGCAAGTCGCCGCGTTCCGGGCCGGCAAGTACCTGGTGAGCAACGGCGAATTCCTCGACTTCGTGCAGGCCGGCGGCTACCGCGACGACACCCTGTGGCGCGAAGAAGGCGCGGCATGGAGGCGCTACGCGCGCGCCGAACACCCCACCTTTTGGGTACGTGACGGCAGCGGCTGGAAGCTGCGGCTGCTGGCCGAAGAGGTGCCGATGCCGTGGGACTGGCCGGTGGAGGTCAATTGTCACGAGGCGCACGCGTTCTGCGCTTGGAAGGCGCGCGAGACTGGGCTGCCGTACCGCTTGCCGACCGAGGACGAATGGCACGCGATGCGGCTACACGCTGGCATTGCCGACGCGCCGCTGCCGCAACCGGCACCAGCGCAAATCGAGCTCGACCATGAAGCGTCGAGCTGCCCGGTGACCCGCTGGGCGCACGGCCCGCTGTTCGACGTGATCGGCAATGTGTGGCAGTGGCTGGAGACGCCCACCTACCCATTCCCGGGCTTTGACGTCCACCCGCTGTACGACGACTTCACCACCCCGACGTTCGACGGCAAACACAACTTGATCAAAGGCGGGTCGTGGATTTCCTGCGGCAACGAAGCGCTGCCCGGCTCACGCTACGCGTTCCGCCGCCATTTTTTCCAGCACGCCGGGTTCCGTTATGTGGTCGGCGAACCGCCCGCGGCGCTGCCCGCAACCGCAATGTACGAAACCGACAAGCTGGTGTCCGAATACTGCGAGTTCCACTGGGGCGCGAGCTACTTTGACGTGCCCAACTTCCCCAAGTCGCTGGCCGACATCGCCGTCGCCGCGCGGCAGGGCCAGCCGATGCGCAGCGCGCTCGACGTCGGCTGCGCCACCGGCCGCGCCACCTTCGAGCTGGCGCGGCATTTCGACCACGTCACCGGCATCGACTTTTCCGCGCGCTTTATCGCCGTCGGCCACCAGCTGGCCGAGCAGGGCAGCGTGCGCTACACCCTGACCGACGAAGGCGAACTCGTCTCCTACCACGAGCACAGCCTGGCCGAATACGGCTTGCAGGACGTCGCCGGCAAGGTCAGCTTTTTCCAAGGTGACGCGTGCAACCTCAAGCCGATCTGGACCGGCTACGACCTGATCCTCGCCGCCAACCTCATCGACCGGCTCTACGACCCCGCGCGCTTTTTGCGCGACGTCGCGCACCGCCTCAACCCCGGCGGGCTGCTGCTCATCGCCTCCCCGTACACCTGGCTGGAAGAACACACCCCGCGCACCGACTGGATCGGCGGGTTCAAAAAAGACGGCGAAAACTTCACCACCCTCGACGGCCTGCACGCGCTGCTCGATGCGCAGTTCGAGCTCATCGCGCCGCCGCAAGACGTGCCTTTCGTCATCCGCGAAACCC
>Ga0315298_1009186_pt1 | contig 12306 bp, 11 predicted proteins | sample WHS_1_MG_FD_203077 | JGI IMG/M metagenome (GOLD analysis project Ga0315298, IMG submission 203077) | Extremophilic microbial mat communities from Washburn Hot Springs, YNP, Wyoming, USA - WHS_1_MG | ecosystem: Environmental > Aquatic > Thermal springs > Hot (42-90C) | place: USA: Wyoming... | reverse complement strand
TCGGCCTGGGCGATTTCGCACTCGTGGTGGGGGAATTTGTTCTCTACGCCGCCGCCGTGGATATCAAAGGGCTGCCCCAGATATTTGATGGACATCACCGTACACTCGATGTGCCAACCGGGGAACCCCTCGCCCCAGGGGCTGGGCCAGCGCATAATGTGTTCGGGTTCGGCGCGCTTCCACAGGGCGAAATCGGCGGGGTCGCGCTTTTCGTCGAGCACCTCCACGCGCGCCCCGGCGCGCAGTTCCTCCACACGCCGGCCGGAGAGTTTGCCATATTCTGGAAAGCGGCTCACCGAGAAATAAACGGAGCCGTTCACTTCATAGGCATACCCCCGTTGGATGAGTTTTTGAATCCAGGTGATCATCTCGGGGATGTGCCCCGTGGCGCGCGGCGAGATATCCGGCCGGGTGACGTTTAGCCGATCCATATCCGCAAAGTAGCGGCGGGTATACAGTTCGGCGAGTTGCATGGGGTGCATCCGCTCGCGGCGTGCCCCTTGGAGGATGCGATCCTCGCCCGTATCGAGCATATGGCCCACGTCTGTGATGTTCTGCACATAGAGCACCTGGTAGCCCAGGTAGCGCAGGTAGCGCACGATGGTATCAAAGTTCACATAGGTCTTGCCGTGGCCCAAGTGCGCATCGTTATAGACGGTTGGCCCGCAAACATACATATGCACCCGCCCTGGCTGGATGGGCTGAAAGACTTCTTTTTGGCGAGATAGGGAATTATAGACCATCAAGGCCATCGTAGGCTCTCCTTACCGTAAGGGGTGATGTGTAGGAATCTCACGCGAGGCGATTTAGGGGCGCGCCTCAAGGGCACGCCCCGTAAGACAGATGCAAGGGGGTTCCGCTTGGTGCTCCAAGGCCCGGAGGGCTTCCTCCAACCGCTGAGCGGCGCGCGCCGCGCCCAACAGGGAGGCCACCACCCCTAGGCAGGGGCCAACCATCGTGCCGGTAAGCGCGGCGCGGATGGGGAACATCACTTGTTGGCCGCGCAAGCCAGCCACGTCGCGAAAGTGGTGGCGCAGCGTGCGAAAATAGGCATTGGCCGATTCGGGTGTGGCCAGGGCTTCCTCCGAAAGCGTTTCGCGGGCGTAGCGAAGCACCTCACACGCCATCGGCCCCTGAAGTGCTTCGGCGGCCTCAGGCGTGCAGGCCGTGATCCGCTCCACAAAGGCGAAAGCGCTGAGCGCTACCATTTCCTCCACGGTATGGGCTTCCTGCGCAGTAGCCTCAAAAAGGATGGTGAACCACGCCTCCGGCGCATGGGGCGTACCGTCGGAGCGCTCCCAGCGGCCATATGCCGCTAGGAGACCCGCGCGGTAGGCTCGTTTGGCTTGCTCATCGCAAGGGATCATCGTATCCCCTGGTCGCTTCGGATTTCGTGGCGAGATTCTGGCAGGTGGCAAAAGATCATCCGCCCCGCTGCCGTCTGCAGGATGCGCGTTACGATCGCATTGACCGTCATGTTGAGGTAGCGCCGCCCATCCTCGACCACGACCATCGTCCCATCGTCCAGATAGCCAACGCCCTGGCCGAGTTCTCGCCCCTCTTGGATGATGCGCACGCGGATCGCCTCCCCCGGTAGGACGACCGATTTGACCGCATTGGCGAGTTCGTTGATGTTCAGCACTTGGACGCCCTGCAGTTCGGCCACGCGATTCAGATTATAATCGTTCGTTACAATTGGGCAATCCAGTTCCTGCGCCAGATAGATGAGTTTGGCATCCACTTCGCGCACGTCCTGTGGGTCGCGCTCGAGAATTTCGAAGCGGATGTGCCCATCCTTTTGTAGGCGATTGAGGACGTCCAACCCGCGCCGGCCGCGGTTGCGTCGCAGTTCGTCGGTGGAATCGGCCACATGCTGCAGTTCGTTCAATACGAAACGCGGCACGACCAAGGTTCCCGTAATAAAGCCCGTCTGGCTAATATCGGCGATGCGCCCGTCAATGATAGCACTCGTATCGAGCAGAAAAAGGTTCCGCCGATAGCGGATCGCATCGCGCACCACGGTGAGGCCTAAAGAGGCCAGGATATCCCGATCGCGAAGGGAGGTTATCATCGCGCCCAGGGTAGCCAACACGAGCGCCGCGATGAGAGGGGTAATTTCTCCCCAGCGCCCCGGTAGCATCGAAAGGGGGATGGCAAGAAGTGCGGCCATGACGAGGCCGATGACGACCCCGCTCATCCCCATAAGCAGCGTTTGCGCAGGGACCCTACGCAACCATCGGCAAAGGGCGCGATAGAGGCCGCCGAGGGCATAAGGCGCCCCGAAAAAGCCGATCAGGGCGCCCCCTAGGACTCCGATGAGAAGATAATATTCCCGTGGCCAGGGGATGCGCTGGCCCAAACCTTCTGCCAACGAAAGGCTCAGCGCCCAGCCCGCGAGGCCCAAGATGATCATCAAAAAAAGGCGTAAAAGAAGATGAACGGACATAAAAACTCCTTCTCTCAGCGGGCGAAGAGGCCATACTATACGGTTTGTGATGATGCGTGCGGTTCAGCCGAAGAAAAATCCCTCCTTTCTCATATCGCCCAATCCGAAAAGAATACGAATAATGCCCCAAAGGTTTGTTTTATGGTATCATCTTTGCGGGCAATTTGTCAACAAAATGTGTCGAAAGCGCAATGCACCAAAGTGAGGTTGGAGGGACGGATGCGCATCACCTGTGTGGTGGATAACTGTGTAGCCCAGGGTTCGGCGCTTTGGGGGGAGCATGGATTGGCCTTTTTGATCGAGACGGAGGAGACTGCCCTCCTCTGGGATACGGGCCAGAGCGGGGACGTCTTGCGGCACAACCTCCAAGCGCTCGGTTTAGAGGGGGCCGATGTGCGGGTCATAGCCTTGAGCCATGCCCACTATGACCATACCGGGGGGTTAGGGGTGGCTCTGGCATGTTTCCCTCGGGCAAAGGGGTTTGCTCACCCCGCTATCCTCGAGCCACGCTATGCCTTGCGGGAGGGGAAGTGCCAGGCCATTGGGTTGGCAGAGGAGGCGAGGCGATGGCTTTCCAGCGCGGAGGTCTCGCTAGTAGAAGAGCCTGTAGCCCTCACGGAAGGCGTGTGGACGACTGGCGAAATCCGCAAGCGACCTTTCCCGGAAGGGCGCAGCACGCACCATATGGCCATGCGAGAGGGGCACCTCGTGCCCGATGATTATCGGGATGATCTTTCGCTCGTCCTCCAAGTGCCCGGCGGAATCGCCCTCCTCTGTGGGTGCTGCCATGCGGGGTTGCGCAATACCCTAGCGACCGTGCAAAGCCAATATCGAGAGCCGATTGTGGCCATCCTCGGTGGCACGCACCTCGGCGGGGCCTCCGACGGGGAGATCCTTTCCCTCGTCGAAACGCTACGCGCTCTCGGCTCGCCGCGCCTTTACCTGAACCACTGCACGGGGGATCGCGCCCTGCATATGCTGGCTTCTCATCTGGGCGAGGCCGTCCAGCACTGCCCGGCCGGCACGGTGATCACCTTTTAGCGCGCCACAACGCTAGATGCTCCGCCCAATGGCGGCAGCGATGGCTTTCATCTCGCCCATCAAGCGGGCGAAATCGCTGAAGGTGAGGCTCTGCAAGCCGTCGGAAAGGGCGTTTGTGGGGTCTGGGTGGACCTCGATGAGCAGCCCATCTGCCCCAGCGGCGACGGCGGCGCGCGCCAAGGTCGGCACGATCTCGTAATGGCCGGCAGCATGGCTGGGGTCTACGATGACGGGCAGGTGCGAATTGCGCTTGACGACGCCTACCGAGGCGATATCCAACGTAAAGCGCGTGCTCGGCTCAAAGGTGCGGATGCCCCGCTCGCACAGGATGACGCTTCCGCCCACGGCGAGGAGGTAATCCGCCGCTTGCAGCCATTCCGTGATGGTGGCCGCCAGGCCGCGTTTGAGGATGCAGGGTTTGCCGCTTTGCCCCACGGCGCGCAGGAGCGTGTAATTCTGCATATTGCGCGCGCCGATCTGCAAAAGGTCTACGTGCTCCACCATGATATCGAGGTGGCGGGGGTCCATAATCTCGCTCACAACGGGCACGCCCAAATCTCGGCGCACTTGGCTAAGGAGGCGTAGGCCCTCCTCGCCCAACCCTTGGAAACTAAAGGGCGATGTGCGTGGCTTAAAGGCCCCACCGCGGACGATGGAGGCCCCATGGTGGGTAACATGCCGTGCCGTGGCGCGCAACTGCTCCGGAGATTCGATGGAACACGGGCCTGCCATCACGACGATGCGCGGCCCGCCCACGACGACATCTCCCACGCGCACCTGGGTTGGCTCATGCTTGAATTCGAGCGAGGCCAACTTGTAAGGGCGCATGATGCGGGTGACGGATTCGACCCCCGGGAGGACGCCAAAGACCTCGGTGGGCACCAGGCCCGTGTCGCTCCCTAAAATCGCTACCACGACCTTATCTGTGCCAACGTTGAGTTGCGTCTCAAAGCCGTATTTGCGTGCCCGTTCGACGACGGCATCAATTTGCTCTTGAGTGGCCCCCCGGCGCATTTCGACGATCATACTTATCCCTCCTGGGTGCTCGGGCACCCCTATGCTCTCACAAAGAGTATAAGACGGTCAAGCGTTACCTCAAAACGTGTGCGAGGGTTTCGCCTTTGGGAATCATCCAAGGCGGAGCGCGGGCCTCCTGGCCCGCGAGCGCCGTAAGGCGCTCATCCCCTTTGATTCAGGAAACCTCCCGCAGGGTCTAACCCTGCGGGAGGGTGGGTATATGGCCGTAGAGGGTCTACGGCCCCTTCGCGAGGCTCCATCCTCGCGCCCCCTGCGGCTAGATGGATGGTCATCCCTTATTCCCTCATACTTTGGCCTATCCCTCTTGACAGATAAGCCCTGTGGATTTATGGTGTAGCGGATTTTGGTTCATCCCTTTCGATGCCCCTGGGAGGTCCGCATGAAATTCTTTTCTCTCGCCCTTCATGCATCGCCCAGCGCCGCGCAAGAATTCCCTTCGATCCCTTTGGGGAGCTACTGGAATTTCTCTTCGGAGCAACTCCTTTCCGCGCTCCGTGCATCTCCGGCCGGCCTCCGATCGGAAGATGCTGAAAAGCGCTTGCGGCAATATGGCCTGAATACGATCAGTGCCAGGCGGCAAGTAACCGCGGTCCGCTCGTTCCTGGGACAATTCAAAAGCCCGCTTGTTCTCATTCTCATCTTTGCCGCGATTATCTCTGGAATTGTAGGGGAATGGGTAGACGCCAGCATTGTGCTTGCAATAGTTTTGAGCAGCGCGGTCCTTGGCTTCATTCAGGAATATACGGCCCATCATATCGTCGAAAAATTGCGTTCTCAGATTATAGTTCAATCTAGCATTTTGCGCGATGGCCAGGTCCGGATGCTGCCTTCCGAATGCGTAGTGCCTGGTGACGTGGTCGTGCTCTCTGCGGGGAATCTCATTCCGGCTGACGGTATCATCCTGGAGGCGAAGGACTTTTTTGTGAACCAGGCGTTGCTCACAGGGGAGACCTTCCCGGTGGAGAAAAGGCCCGGCGTCATTCCGGCTCAGGCGAGTCTCGCGGAACGTACTAACAGCGTTTTTATGGGTACGAGTGTGAGTAGCGGCATGGCACGCGCTCTGATCGTGCACACGGGCAAAATGACAGTATTTGGCCAAGTTGCAGAGCGGTTGAGATTACGCCCGCCTCAAACCGAGTTTGAACGAGGGATCCATCGCTTTGGAAACTTGCTCACGCAGGTTATGTTGGTGGTCGTAGTCATCGTCTTTGCGGCTAACCTTTTTCTCGCCAAGCCTCTGTTTGATTCGCTCCTTTTTTCCCTCGCACTTGCGGTGGGCCTGACGCCCGAATTATTACCAGCCATCCTCAGCATCACCCTTTCTCGTGGCGCAAGACGGATGGCAAACCGGGGAGTGATCGTGCGCCGCTTGGCCTCCATCGAGAACTTGGGCAGTATGGATATCCTGTGCACAGATAAGACGGGCACGCTTTCTGTAGGGGTCGTTCGCCTGGATGGAGCGGTTGATGTGCAGGGGCAACCCTCTGAGGTTATCTTGCGGTATGCTTACCTTAATGCACATTACCAGACCGGCTTGAGTAACCCTTTGGATGAGGCAATTCAAATTGCCGCCCAAGAGGCTGGGCTGGATATTGTTAGTGAGCGTAAGGTGGATGAAATTCCTTATGATTTCGTGCGTAAGCGTTTGAGTGTCATCGTAGCCGATGAGCAAGGCGAGCGTACACTCATCACGAAAGGCGCCCTCGAGGCCCTTCTCGAGATTTGTACGACCCTTCAAACCGGGGAAGGGATCCTTCCGCTTGATGCGTCGCAGCGCGCGGAGATTGAACGGCGATATACGGAGTGGAGCGAAAAGGGCTTCCGCGTACTTGGCTTGGCGATCAAGACAGTAGATAGCAAGACGGAAGTCTATTCCCAAAAGGACGAGAACGCATTGATGTTTGTCGGCTTTCTTCTCTTTTTCGACCCGCCCAAACCCGATGTACAACAAGTTATCGCTGATTTGGCCGAACGTGGGGTTCAGATCAAGATCATTACTGGTGATAACCCCAAAGTGGCTCGCCATCTCGCAGAGGCGGTGAATCTGCCGATCACTGGCGTGCTGACCGGAAGCGCTTTGGACGAGATGCGCGATGAGGCGCTCTGGCACGTGGCTGAGCGTACCGCTATCTTTGCCGATGTAGATCCTAACCAAAAAGAACGCATCCTCCTGGCCCTAAAGAAGATGGGGCATGTGGTAGGCTATATGGGTGATGGGATCAACGATGCACCAGCTCTCCATGCCGCCGACGTGAGTATCTCGGTTGATACGGCAGTGGATGTAGCGAAAGATGCTGCCGATTTCGTGCTTCTCAAAAAGGATTTGGCTGTCTTGCGGCAAGGCATTGACGAGGGCCGCAGAACGTTTGCCAATACCATCAAATACATCCTGACGACGATCAGTGCCAATTTTGGTAATATGTTCAGCATGGCCGGAGCTTCGATGTTCCTATCGTTTCTACCCTTGCTCCCTTCGCAAATCTTGCTCAATAACTTTTTTTCCGATATTCCCGCCGTTGCCATTGCCAGCGACAATGTGGACCCGGAAACCGTGATAAGACCGCATCGCTGGAATACCCAGTTCATCCGCAATTATATGATCCTTTTTGGCTTAGTGAGTTCGATCTTTGATTTTTTGACTTTTGGAGTACTGCTATTGCTATTCCATGTGCCACCAGATGAGTTTCGAACAGGTTGGTTCATCGAATCTTTGATTACCGAGTTAGTGATTGCCCTAGTAGTACGGACGCGCCATCTTTTCTTTCATAGCCGGCCGGGTACACTCTTGTTGGCGAGCACGATCGTCGTCTTGGCCATTGCGCTTATCCTGCCGTATTTGCCGCTCGTTACGGTGCTTGGTTTTGTTCCTTTGCCTGCACCCCTCCTACTAGCGGTACTCGGGCTTACGTCGCTTTACGTCGTGGCGGTGGAGGTTACTAAAAGGTTCTTTTATTCCCGCAAAGGGAATGCCTCTATCTAGGGCCAATGAAAAATGGCCCCCAAACAAAGCCTTACGCTTGTAGGAGCGCGGGCCTCCTGGCCCGCGAGCGCCGTAAGGCGCTTTAGATGTACAGGGGGGAATTCCCTAACGTCGGGCTATGGGGAGGCCAGTAGGCCTCCCCCGCGAGGCTCCATCCTCGCGCTCCGAGGGTGGAGCACGGGCCTTTTCGATAACCTCTTACCCATCTGTTTGACATTCCAGGGTCTCCCTTGTATAATGGGCGCTTGCTGGGCCGGGGGCCTTTCGTTCTGGGAGGCGCCACTAGCGCCCTGCGAAGCAAGGTTCCCGGAGGGATCGGGATGTACGCAATCGTAGAATCCGGTGGAAAGCAATACAAACTTGAGGTTGGGCAGACGGTAGACGTCGAGCGCTTGGACGCGAATGTGGGCGATCTTGTGGAGTTGGATCGCGTCCTCCTCGTGGCCGATGGCGAGGCGTTGCACATCGGCAAGCCCGTGCTGGAAACGGCTCGTGTCGCGGCGCGCGTCGTCGAGCATGGGCAGGGGCGCAAGGTGATCATCTTTAAGTACAAGCCCAAGGAGCGCTATCGCGTCAAGAAGGGGCATCGCCAGGCCTACACCCGCCTGCGCATCGAAGCGATCGAAGCGTAACGACCTCACTTGGAGGAGATGGGATATGGCACATAAAAAGGGCGGCGGTAGCACCGCCAACAACCGAGATAGCCAGGGTAAGCGCCTCGGCGTCAAGCGGTATGATGGCCAACTGGTCAATAGTGGCACCATCATCGTGCGCCAGCGGGGGATGACCATTATCCCTGGCACAAACGTGGGCATGGGCAAGGATTATACCCTCTTTGCCACGGTGAATGGCTACGTCAAGTTTGAGCGCCATTCCAAAGACCGAAAACGCGTTTCGGTGTATCCTGTAAAGGTCGAAGCGGCATGAAACAAGGAATTCATCCTAAATACTATCCCAAAGCACGGGTTATCTGCGCCTGCGGCAATACCTGGGAGACGGGTTCTACCCTCCCAGAGATCCGCACGGATGTCTGCAGCAAATGCCACCCCTTCTTCACCGGGGAGGTTCAGCGCATCGTGGACCGCGCCGGCCAAGTGGAGCGGTTCTCGCGTCGCCTCGAGACCTCTCGCACCCGCCGCGAAGAGCATCAAGAGCGCCAGGTGGCCAAGGCCCGCCGGGCGCGCGAGCGGCAACTGATCGAAGTGGTGGACGAAAACGAGGAGATCGAGCCGATCGAGGGCGTGGGCACCGAGCCGAAATCTTAGCCTTCTTTAGAGGCCCCATCGTGCCTCATGGGCACATTCGCGGCCTTGGCTTGTGTACGATGATCGGGGCAGAGTGGCGCCACTCTGCCCTTTTCCTTATTGGGTAAGGAGAAGGGCTTTGTTATATCAACGCTACACCAGGGGCTGGATCGAGGTCATCGCAGGGTGTATGTTCAGCGGCAAGTCGGAGGAACTCATCCGCCGTGTGCGCCGAGCCGAGATCGCCCGCCAGCGCGTGCAGGTGTTCCACCATGCCCTCGACGAGCGCTATGGTGGGGCACGGGTGGCCTCTCACTCGGGGGCGGCCATCGAGGCCATTGCGGTGCGCTCTGCGGTCGATATCGCCGCGCACCTCTTGCCGGAAACGCAGGTAGTGGCCATTGACGAGGTGCAGTTCTTCGATTGGACCGTGGCCGAACTTGCCAACCATTTGGCAGATCAGGGCCTGCGCGTCATCGTAGCCGGGCTGGATTTGGACTTTCGCGGTGAGCCGTTCGGGCCGATGCCTCTCTTGATGGCCGAAGCCGAGGAGGTAACCAAACTTCATGCCATCTGCCTACGTTGCGGCGCACCGGCCACGCGCACCCAACGGCTGATTGACGGTCGCCCGGCTTATTATGAAGACCCGATTATCCTCGTGGGCGCGAGCGAGGTATACGAGGCTCGCTGCCGCGCTTGCCATGAAGTGCCCCATCGGCCCGATCTTCCCGTGGAGGGGCGATGAGCCGTCTCAATTATGGCGGGCAGGCCGTGATGGAAGGCGTGATGATGCGCGGCGAGCGCGAATGGGCCGTGTGTGTCCGCGCACCTTCGGGGGAGATCGTAACACACCGCGAGGCCTTGCCTGCCGCCGTGTATCGCAGCCGCTGGTCGCGGCTCCCATTCTTGCGAGGCCTCGTCCTATTATGGGATGCGCTTGGCCTGGGCGTGCGTGCCCTGATGTGGTCCGCGGACGTAGCCTTGGGCGAGCAAGAAGACGTGCGCCTGCAAGGCCCTGTGGGCTGGGCGACCCTGGCGGCCTCTTTGGCCTTTGGGATTGGCCTCTTTTTCCTCCTGCCGATGTTCCTAGTGAGCCTTCTCGATCGAGCCATCCCCTCGGCTTTTTGGAGCAACGTGGCCGAGGGGGTTTTGCGGTTGGCCCTTTTCGTGGGCTACCTTTGGGCCATTGGCCAAATGCCCGATATTCGCCGCGTGTTTGCCTACCATGGCGCCGAGCACAAGACCATCAACGCCTATGAGGCGGGTGCCCCGCTTGAACCCCAGGCTGTGGCCCGTTTCTCGCGCGCCCATACCCGCTGCGGCACGGGTTTTTTGCTCTTGGTGATCGTCCTATTCGTGCTGGTGGCTACCTTGATGGGGCGGCCCCCGTTCCTCTTACGCATTGCTTCGCGGGTGGTGCTCATTCCGCTCGTGGCGGGCCTTTCCTATGAGGTGATCCGGCTGTCAGCGCGATACTATGGGCGAAGCGCACTGGTACGCTGGGTGATGGCTCCGGGCCTTGCCCTCCAGCGCCTCACCACGCGCGAACCCGATGCGGCCATGCTTGAAGTGAGCATTCATGCCTTGAAGCAGGTTCTGGAGGCTGAGGGCCTGCTGGAACAGCCTTCCGAGAAAGGAGCACCTCAAAATGACGCAACCTCTTAGCCCTCAAGAGATCGAGGCCATGCTGGCCAGGGCGAATCAGCCTTCCGCCGAGGCCCTACGCTTGCACCCTTATTATCGCGGCAAAGTGCAGACGGTGCCCAAGGTGCCCGTGCGCCATTTTGACGATTTTGCCATTTGGTATACGCCCGGCGTGGCCGCGCCTTGCCGGGCCATCGCGCAAGATCCTTCGCTCGTCTACGAGCACACCAACAAGGGGAATACCGTCGCCATCGTAACCGATGGGACGCGCGTGCTCGGTTTGGGGGATATCGGCCCCAAGGCCGCCCTGCCCGTGATGGAAGGCAAAGCGCTCCTTTTCAAATACCTCGGCGGCGTGGATGCGGTGCCCATCTGCCTGAACACGAAATCCGCCGAAGAGATCATCCTTGCCGTGCGGCTCCTTCAGCCCGCCTATGGGGGCATCAACCTGGAGGATATCGCCCAGCCCAAATGCTTTACCGTGCTGGATACCCTCCGCGCCGACCCCACCATCGAGATTCCCGTCTTTCATGACGATCAGCAGGGTACGGCTACCGTCCTTTTGGCGGGGCTGATCAACGCGCTGCGGATAACCGGCCGCACCTTGCAGAATACGCGCTTTGCGCTGGTGGGCATGGGGGCAGCGAACGTGGCCACCGTGCGCCTTTTGGAGGCAAGTGGAGTCCACCTGGAGCAGATCATCGCGACAGATAGCCGTGGCATCCTGCACCCTGGGCGCGATGACATCGCCCGCAGCGCGCACGAGTTCCCAGATAAATGGCGCTTGTGCCAAGAGAGCAACCCCGAACGGCGCACGGGGGGCATTGCGGAGGCCCTGCAAGGGGCGGATGTGTGCATCGCCTTTGCCCGGCCGGGGCCGGGCACCATCCGGCCCGAATGGGTGGCGGGGATGGCTAAAGATGCCATCGTCTTTGCCTGCTCTAACCCCGTGCCGGAGATTTGGCCGTGGGAGGCCAAGGCCGCCGGGGCGCGCATTGTGGGGACGGGGCGCTCGGATTTCCCCAATCAACTGAACAACTCATTAGGGTTCCCAGGCATCTTTCGCGGGGCGCTCGACGTGCGCGCCCGCACGATCACGGATGAGATGTGCCTAGCCGCCGCCGAGGCGATCGCAGCCTTGGGCGTGGAGCGCGGGTTGGATGAAGAGCATCTCGTGCCCGATATGCAAGACCCGGAGGTCTTTCCGCGAGAGGCGACTGCCGTGGGGATGAAAGCCCAAGAACAAGGGCTGGCGGGGATCGCGATCTCGCGGGAGGTGTTGTATGCTCAAGCCGCCGCGACGATCCGGGCCGCCCGCGAGATGATTCATAGCCTGATGGCGGAGGGCGCCATCCGCCCTGTGCCCGAGCCGTAAGGGCGAGTCGCATAAGGCACAAGCCGCTCTCAAAAAGATCATTGGCCGATTTGCCCGTTCTTTGAGCGTGGGGCGGCGCGGTTGACGCCCCTTTCCTATCGCGGTAGGATAGCACCGTGAGGGGGTGCCTATGACGGAACGAACGATCCATCGTGCTCGGCCGCTCACCAAAGGGCGAATCGTCGGCCTTCTCGTGATCCTTTTGGCCCTCTTTTTTATGGCCTCTTTTGCCCTAAAATCGGCCGAACTTTCGCGCCTGCGCGCTTGGCGTGCTCAACTGGTCGAGGAGATCGCCGAACTCGAGCGCCAGAAACAAACCCTCGAGTTGGAGAAGCAACGGCGCGAATCTTTTGCCTGGGTAGACCAAGCCTTGCGGCAGACCGGCCGGGTGCCCGCGGGGGTAATCCTGGTAACGGTATCCACTCCTCCGGCCCCCTTGGCTCCCCAGAACGTCCCGGTGCCCTCTGCGGAACCTGCCGTGCGGGGTGCGCCCGTCCTCTTGGGCGAGGAGGGGGGATTTTTCCACAACGCGAACTGG
>Ga0315298_1009185_pt1 | contig 12307 bp, 4 predicted proteins | sample WHS_1_MG_FD_203077 | JGI IMG/M metagenome (GOLD analysis project Ga0315298, IMG submission 203077) | Extremophilic microbial mat communities from Washburn Hot Springs, YNP, Wyoming, USA - WHS_1_MG | ecosystem: Environmental > Aquatic > Thermal springs > Hot (42-90C) | place: USA: Wyoming... | reverse complement strand
GAACCATCTTCTCTTATTCTCATCCATGCTATATCATCTCCAACAGTCCAAACTTTATAACCTTTTGCCTTTAAGGTTTCTGGAGGAACAAGCATAGCTAAATTTGTCTTACCACATGCGCTAGGAAAAGCAGCTGCAATATAATAAATTTCTCCCGATGGTTTCTCAACTCCTAATATTAGCATATGTTCTGCCATCCAACCTTCTTTTCTGCCTAAGTAACTTGCAATTCTTAATGCAAGACATTTTTTTCCAAGCAAAACATTTCCACCGTATCCTGAGCCAACACTCCATATAGTATTATCTTCTGGAAAATGCAAAATCAATCTTTTATTTATATCTAAATCAGCCTTTGAATGCAGACATTTTGTAAATTCCCCATCTATACCTAAAAATTCTAATACTTCATTTCCTACTCTAGTCATTATCAACATATTCAATACAACATAAATACTATCAGTAAGCTCAACACCTATTTTACTAAAAGGAGATCCTACAGGACCCATTGAAAAAGGGATTACATACATTGTTCTTCCAACCATGGAGTTTTTAAAATATCCACCTGCTTTTTTATATGCTTCCTCGGGACTCATCCAATTATTTGTAGGACCAGCATCTTCTTTTCTTTTAGAACATATAAAAGTTAAATTTTCTGTTCTAGCAACATCATTTATTGCAGTTCTATGTAAAACGCAGCCAGGAAGTTTCTCTTGATTAAGTAATATTAATTCTCCAGTTTTAAACGCTTCATTTTGTAAACGTTCTTTTTGCTCCTTTGAACCATCTATCCATTCAATTTTATCTGGACTGCACATTTTTGCCATATCATTTATCCAATTAATTAACACTTTATGTTTAGTTTGCATTTTTTTCTCCTGAATTTTTATATATTTATTTTTTTATTCATCTTTTAATTTTAATATTAATACTTATAAATGTACTTTTAAATTAAAAATTTAAAAAAAATATTTTTCATAAACACAATATAAATTAAACTTTTATTTAACTTATATTTTTTGCTATTATCCTAATTATCGAAATTAAATTTTAATTATCAAATTTTAAGCAATTTTTTTTGTATAATAATAATATATAAATGGTTCATTTAACAAGTAAAAAAAATAAGTTCTTTTTATTTCAAAGACTTTATAAAAACCCATTTTTTCAAAAAATATAGATGCATGTTTAGATTTTGCATTTAAATGAACTCCTGGCACATTTTGAGACTTTAAATAATTTAAGTATTTTTCAATTAATTTCGTTCCAATATTCATTTTTCTATAATTTTCATCTATATTTATATGAAGTAATGCTGGATAATTTTTATTTAAATTTAAATTCGGACTTTTAAACTCACCTTTAAAAAAACTTTTAATTAAATTAAAAAAAAATATTAAATTTTTTTTTCTAAAAATAATACCTTGAGAGAAAAACTTAAAAATTAATCTGGGGATAATTTTTAATATAAATACTTTTGTTAAGTTTTTTGTATTTTTACACCCTGTAAGATAACCAACAACTTTATTATCAACTTCAGCAACAAAACATGATTGTGGTTCATAATCAGTAAAATATAAAGTTAAAATATCTGCAAGAAAATCTCTTCCTTGAAAAAATATCTCACAAGGTTTACCCATCAATGCACTATCACAAGCAATTTTTCTAATAGTATTTTTATCTTCTTTTTTATATTCTCTAATTATTAACTTTATATTATCTTCCATTTTTACATTTTAATTTTAGCCAAGATTTTTATTTCAAGTAACATTATTAATTACCATTAAATTAAAAATTAAACATTTTAATCAAATTAATTATTATTAAATTTACTCATTAATTTCATATCGTTTTTATAGCGTAGTATAACTTTTACTACTTTAATAACTTATTTTTAAAAATTTCCAAGCAGTTTCATGAAAAATTAAATTTCCAGAATGTGTTCTTATATGAGTTATTATATAATCAGGTTGATTTAATAAATTAAGTGGTACTTTTAAAATCAAATTATTCCCCTCATAATGATAATTTAAATCTTTATCTTCAATTATATTAAATTGATCTTTTACACTAATGCCTTTTAAATTGATAACAATATGTAGCTTTGGCATTAGTGAGAAATCTTGCTTATCACTATAACCTAATAAATAAATAGAAATACCAAAATCTTTTTCTATTTTTCTTTCTAAATAAATATTTATATATAAATATTTATCTTTTATATAATAATCTACACTAATATTATCATTAATTTGATTATTTTTATCAGTTTTTAAATTTAAATTATTTAAGCTATTATTTTCACTATTTACATTTAAACTAATATCGTTAATTATTGAAAACAACTCATTTTTCTTAACAAATGAAACTAAAAAATTAGGGCTATATTTAATTTGACTTACATATTTATTAACTGCATTTTCTTTTTTATCAATTTCATCTTTATTTAAATTTAAATTTATCCATTCGTCACCAAAATTTTTTATATTCGATGTTACATTTAACTGATAATCTTTATTTAATCCTTTTGGAATGGGCCAATTTCTTGCATGAACTAAATATGTATAAATTTTAGGATAATCTTTTAAATCATTTTTTAAATCAAGTAAAGCAACTCTTAAATATACATATAAAGCTTGGTGATCTCTATTTAAATCAGCTGGATTTGAAACTATTATTTTATTTGGTTGGAAATCTTTTATTATAGATTCCAAATCATTTAAGATATTTTGACCAATATAAGGCTTTTGATATGAAAGACATTTATCATATGGAACACTTGAAATATTCTCTAAAATATTTGAATATGGCTTATTTTTATCCCAATGCTCGACGAGTATATCCATGGTTCCAAAATCTGGGTAACCTAAAAAGATTAAATCATCTTTTTTTAATCCTAAAACAGCCATTGCATTTTCAGCTTCACTCATTCTAATTTTACCTAATTCAAGAAACTGACTTCTTAAAATTAATGGTCTCTTTTTATAAAATAAAAATGATTCTTGGTTATATTCACCATTAGTAAGATAAACTATTTTTACTTTTGCTCCTACCTTGATTGCTTCTTGTATAACTCCTGATGAAGATATTGCTTCATCATCTGGGTGGGGAGCAAGAATTAATATTTTATCATTTTTATTTATTGACTCAAAATTTTTTAAATTACTTTCACTCATAAGAATTTTTTGTATATTAATTGAATTTTGTACAGAAATAATACATGCTAAAATAAAAATCATTATTAATGATATTATAATATTTCTTTTTTTAAAAAATTTATTTTTCATATTAAAAAAATTAGATAATTATTTTAAAACTTTAAATTTAAGCTTTAAACTATTTTATAGTTATAAAAAAAATAAAAAATCTTTATAAAGATTATGATATTAAATCTTAAAATAAAAATAATAATGTTTATTAAAAAATTAAATAAAATTAGTTATTTATTTTCTACATAAGCTATTTTTATATAGGTTATATTATATATGGTTATATTATATATAAATAAGTTACATTTTTTATATGAATAAAATATTAAAAATAAATCTTTTAAATAGCGAAGTTAGGGTTTAAAAATTTTTTAAGTCTCTAATAATCTACAAATTTGTAAAATATTTTTTTAGTAATTTCTGCTAAAACTATATAAGCAAAAATTATAATTACTACTATAATTAAAAAATTTATTGGAAGTTTAGTAAAACCAAATATAGCACCTAACTTTGTATATGGCAAAATTACTGTAACTAATGCAGTTAAAGCAATTGCAGTTATTAGGTATTTCCCAGGTTTACTTTTATAAAATATATTTTTTGTTCTTATTACTAAAACAATTATAGAAGCAGATAAAACTGATTCAATAAACCAGCCAGTTCTAAACATATATTGATTTGAATGTAAAAGTAATAATAATACTCCAAAAGTAATATAATCAAAAATTGATGATAATGGGCCAAAAGTTAACATAAATTTTAATATAAATTTTATATTCCATTTTTTAGGTGATAATATAAATTCATTATCAATATTGTCTGTAGCAATTGTCATTTCAGATACATCAGTAAAAAGATTAGTAAGTAAAATTTGAGTTGGGAGTAAAGGTAAGAATTTTAAAAAAATAGATGCTCCTGCCATACTAAACATATTTCCAAAATTAGCACTTGTAGCCATAAATATATATTTCATAGTATTTGCAAAAGTTTTCCTGCCTTCTAGTACTCCGCCTTCTAAAACTTTAAGATCTTTTTCTAATAAAATGATATCTGAAGCATTTTTTGCAACGTCAACAGCATTATTTACTGAAATACCAACATCAGCATTGTATATTGCTGTTGCATCATTTATACCATCACCAATATAACCAACTACATTTCCACTCTTTTTTAAAGCTAATATTATTCTTTCTTTATGGTTAGGCTCAACTTCAGTAAAAATATTTATATCATTTACTTTTCTTATTAAAGCACTATCGCTTAAATTATTTAATTCTTTGCCCGTTATTATGTTTTCCGTATCTATTTCTAATTGTTTTGCTATATATCTTGCTACAAATTGATTATCTCCTGTAATAATTTTTAATGATATTCCTAATTTTTTTAAGTTATCTATATTTTGCTTTATATTATCTTTTAGTGGATCATTTAATAATATAAAGCCTAAAAAAATCATCTGGTCTTCAAAATTTCTATCAATTTTTATAATATCTTTATTTAAATTTCTATAACAAATTCCTATAACTTTATAACCATTATTGCCATATTCTTCAAATTTTTTATTTATGCTATCAATTAAATTATTATTTAAATCACTAATCTTTTTATTTTCTTCTACAAATTTTGAAATGGATAATATTTCCTTTAATGCACCTTTAGTAATTAAAATATTTTTATCTTCTTTTTTATCTTTTACCAAAATACTTAATCTTTTCCTTCTAAAATCATAAGGAATTTCATCCAATTTTTGATAATTTTCAATATTATAAGATTTGAAATTTTTTATTGCGTCGTCAATTGGACTATTATATCCACTTTCATAAAATGAATTTAAATAAGAATATAAACTAATTTTATCATTTGTATCATTATTATTAATATCATAATAGCTAAAAACTCTTATTTGACCTTCAGTTAAAGTTCCTGTTTTATCTGAACATAAAACGTTCATACTACCAAAATTTTCAATAGAAGATAACTTTTTTACTATAACTTTATTTTCAGCCATTTTTCTTGCACCATGAGATAAATTAATGCTAATAATAGCAGGGAGTAATTGAGGAGTTAATCCAACTGCTAATGCTAAAGAAAATAAAAATGAATCCATTATGGGCTTTTTTAAAAAAATATTTACTGCAAAAATAAATAAAACTAAGCCTATTGTTACTTCCATTAAAAGATATCCAAATTTTTTTATTCCTAATTCAAAACTATTTTCAGAAGGCTTTAAGTTTAATTTTTCAGAAATATTGCCAAAAATTGTATTTTTCCCTGTATTTATTACTAAGGCTTTTGCTATTCCACTTACTACATTAGTCCCCATAAATAGCGAATTTGTCCTTTTAGAAACTACAGCATCTTTTCCCACAATTGAGGGAAATTTATTTGTAGGAAATGATTCACCAGTTAAAGCAGCTTCATTTACATATAAATCTTTAGAGCTAATTAAGAATAAATCTCCAGGAATTATATCTCCAGCATTTAAAAGAATAATATCTCCTGGAACAATTTCATTTGATGAAATTTCAACTTCTTTTCCGTCTCTTATAACCATTGTATTAATTTGAACTTTTTCAAGCAACTTTTCTACTGCATCTTTAGCACCCTTCTCTTGCCAAAATCCAAGAAATCCACTAATAAAAATAATAATTAAAATAATAATTGCATCGTTTTTATCTTTTAAAAATAGCGAAAGTATAGCAGCAATTATTAATATAATAATTATTGGGCTTTTAAATTGAGATAAAAAAATTAATAAAGTATTATTTCTTTTTCTTTTATTTAAAATATTTTTACCATAAATCTTTTGCCTTTTTGTAGCTTCTTCAGTTGTTAAACCTAACTCTGATGAGTTTAATTTACTATAAAGTTCCTCTAAAGTCATACTCCAAAAAGGTAAACTAAAATTATTATTGGCATTATTTGAAATATTTTTCATTATTATTTTATCTTTTTTTAAGTTTTTGTAGTTTTTGTGATACTTTAATATAAATTTAATATAAATATTATTATAATTAAAAAAATATTATAAATATTATAATACAACTTTTAATAATAATTAAATATTATATTTGGAAGTTAGAAAAATATTTTTAAATAATTTATTTTTTTAAATAAATTCTAAAAAAATTTAATTAAAATATTTTTATAATTAGCCTATATTTTTCTTTTTTGGGATTTATTTCTGGTTAATATATGACTTATCTTAAAAATAAATACTTTGTTTAAGTTATAAAAAATAAAGAAATAAACAGTTATTATTAATAGTGGTTATAATAAGTGGTTATGAATATTATTTACAAATAAAATATAAAAAAGTAAAAAAAATACGGTGGCGACCTACTCTCCCACACCGTCGCCAGTGCAGTACCATCGGCGCTGGAGGTCTTAACTTCTGTGTTCGAGATGGGAACAGGTGTTTCCCCTCCGCTATAGCCACCGTAAAATTGTTTAATAATTTAATATAATCTTTTTAAATATTAAAATTTTATTTAAAAAAATTTTAATTCTGAAATTATATTTTAAAAATTATTAAATATTAAAAAATTATTCATAGCATTCCGAATATATGGTTAAGTCCTCGACCTATTAGTATCAGTCAGCTAAACACATTACTGTGCTTACACTTCTGACCTATCAACCTTGTGTTCTACAAGGGGTCTTACTCCACAAGGGATGGGAGAACTAATCTTGGGGTGGGTTTCATGCTTATATGCTTTCAGCACTTATCCCTTACGAACTTGGCTAATCAGCAATGCCCTTGGCAGAACAACTGACACACCAGAGGTTCGCTCATCCCGGTCCTCTCGTACTAGGGACAAATCCCCTCAATTCTCCTGCGCCCACAATAGATAGGGACCGAACTGTCTCACGACGTTCTAAACCCAGCTCGCGTACCGCTTTAATTGGCGAACAGCCAAACCCTTGGGACCTACTACAGCCCCAGGATGCGATGAGCCGACATCGAGGTGCCAAACCACGCCGTCGATATGGACTCTTGGGCGTGATAAGCCTGTTATCCCCGGAGTACCTTTTATCCGTTGAGCGACGGCCATTCCACACTGAGCCGCCGGATCACTAGAACCAACTTTCGTTCCTGCTTGACCTGTTTGTCTCACAGTTAAGCTCCCTTATGCTCTTATACTCTACGAGTGATTTCCAAACACTCTGAGGGAACCTTTGTACGCCTCCGTTACTTTTTAGGAGGCGACCGCCCCAGTCAAACTGCCCACCTGCCACTGTCTTACGCCCGGATAACGGTGCGTAGTTAGAATTCCAGAATGTCAAAGGTAGTATTTCACCGACGGCTCCACCAGAGCTGACGCTCCGGCTTCAAAGCCTCCTACCTATCCTACATATGACAAACCAAAATTCAATATCAGGCTACAGTAAAGGTTCACGGGGTCTTTCTGTCCTATTGTGGGTAATTGGTATCTTTACCAATATTACAATTTCACCGAGTCTCTCGTCGAGACAGCGCTCAGATCGTTACGCCATTCGTGCAGGTCGGAACTTACCCGACAAGGAATTTCGCTACCTTAGGACCGTTATAGTTACGGCCGCCGTTTACTGGGGCTTAGATTCAAAGCTTCGGGATTGCTCCCTAACCTCTCCTCGTAACCTTCCAGCACCGGGCAGGCGTCAGCCCCTATACTTCGTCTTACGACTTTGCAGAGACCTGTGTTTTTAGTAAACAGTCGCCTGAGCCTTGCATTGCAACCACCTCGGGCTTACAGAGTAAATCTTTAACCCTACCGTGGTACCCCTTTTCCCTAAGTTACGGGGTTATTTTGCCGAGTTCCTTAACGAGAGTTTTCTCGATCACCTTAGTATTCTCTACTTGCCCACCTGTGTCGGTTTTGGTACGAGAACCAAATTACTAACTAGAGGTTTTTCTTGGAAGCATAGGATCAATTACTTCACCGCAATTGGCTCGGCATCACGCCTCAGACTTAATGCTGACCGGATTTTCCTAATCAGCGTCCTACACGCTTGCACGCAGATAACCAAACCGCGCTAACCTACCTTTCTTCGTCACCCCATTGCTCAAACATAATTTGGTTGTACAGGAATATTAACCTGTTGTCCATCGCTTACGCTTTTCAGCCTCAACTTAGGCCTCGACTAACCCTGGGCGGATTACCCTTCCCCAGGAAACCTTGGGCATTCGGTGGACGGGTTTCTCGCCCGTCTTTCGTTACTCATACCGGCATTCTCACTTATATAAAGTCCACCCAATCTTACAATTGAGCTTCAACCCTTATAAAACGCTCCCCTACCATTCTGCAAAGCAGAATCCACAATTTCGGTAACATGCTTGAGCCCCGTTACATTTTCGGCGCAAAATTACTTGACCAGTGAGCTATTACGCACTCTTTAAATGATTGCTGCTTCTAAGCAAACATCCTGGTTGTCTAAGTGATTTTACTTCCTTTACCACTTAGCATGTATTTTGGGACCTTAATTGGTGGTCTGGGCTGTTTCCCTTTCGACTACGAAGCTTATCCCCCATAGTCTGACTCCCAAGCTTAAAATAATGGCATTCGGAGTTTGATTGGATTTGGTAGCCTTGTAAGGCCCCTAGTCCATTCAGTGCTCTACCACCACTATCAAACACTTGAGGCTAGCCCTAAAGCTATTTCGGGGAGAACCAGCTATTTCTGAGTTTGATTGGCCTTTCACCCCCATCCTCAGCTCATCCCCCAACTTTTCAACGTTGGTGGGTTCGGTCCTCCACGAAGTCTTACCTTCGCTTCAACCTGGCCAAGGATAGATCACTCAGCTTCGGGTCTACAGCATGTAACTAAAACGCCCTATTAAGACTCGCTTTCGCTTCGGCTCCGCTTTAATAAGCTTAACCTTGCTACATACTGTAACTCGCCGGTCCGTTCTACAAAAAGTACACGGTCAGCACATATAGTGCCTCCCACTGCTTGTAAGCATACTGTTTCAGGTTCTATTTCACTCCCCTCCCGGGGTACTTTTCACCTTTCCCTCACGGTACTAGTTCACTATCGGTCGGTAAAAGTATTTAGCCTTGCGAGTTGGTCCTCGCAGATTCCAACGGAGTTTCTCGTGTTCCGTTGTACTTAGGTAGTTGTTAGAAAGATTATTCGATTTCACATAAAGGGCTATTACCTGCTATGGCTAGTCTTTCCAGACTATTTTGTTATCGAATAATTTTTTGACTTTCTTGTGTATTTATAGCTACACATAACAACCCCTACAACCCCTGTTAAACAACGCCTATAAGCTTTAACATTTAACAGGTTTAGGCTCTTGCCCGTTCGCTCGCCGCTACTTAGGCAATCTCTAAATTGATTTCTTTTCCTCGGGTTACTAAGATGTTTCAGTTCACCCGGTTAGCCTTACTGCTCTATGGATTCAAGCAGTAATATTATCCGATTAAGGATAATAGGTTTCCCCATTCGGAGATCCCCGGATCAAAGCCTGTTAGACGGCTCCCCGAGGCTTATCGCAGCCTACCACGTCCTTCTTCGCCTTTTACCGCCAAGGCATCCACAATATGCTCTTATTAACTTAACCCACAAATATTCGAGAATGCTATGAAATTTTCAAAGAACTTTTTTTAAAAGAACAACTACTTTTCATTTTAATACATGTTCTTTCAGAACTAAATAGTGCGAGATCGACTCAAATCTAAGGATATTTAAATTAATTGAAATTAATTTAAATAAATTTAATTAAACTCCCTAGAAAGGAGGTGATCCAGCCGCACCTTCCGGTACGGCTACCTTGTTACGACTTCACCCCAATCGCTGGCTCCACCTTCGGCAGCTGCCTCCATTGCTGGTTAGCACACTGACTTCGGGTGTATCCAACTTTCGTGGTGTGACGGGCGGTGTGTACAAGGCCCGGGAACGTATTCACCGTGGCGTGCTGATCCACGATTACTAGCGACTCCGACTTCATGTAGGCGAGTTTCAGCCTACAATCCGGACTTAGATTGGCTTTATGAGATTTGCTCCACCTCGCGGTATCGCTTCTCTTTGTACCAACCATTGTAGCACGTGTGCAGCCCAAGACATAAAGGGCATGATGACTTGACGTCATCCCCACCTTCCTCCAGTTTTACACCGGCAGTCTCCCAAGAGTGCCCAACTGAATGATGGCAACATGGGACAAGGGTTGCGCTCGTTGCGGGACTTAACCCAACATCTCACGACACGAGCTGACGACAGCCATGCACCACCTGTCATACTGCCCGAAGGAGATGCATTTCTGCATTTTTCAGTATGATGTCAAGTCTTGGTAAGGTTCTTCGCGTTGCGTCGAATTAAGCCACATGCTCCGCCGCTTGTGCGGGCCCCCGTCAATTCCTTTGAGTTTTAGTCTTGCGACCGTACTCCCCAGGCGGGACACTTAATGCGTTAGCTTCGGCACAGAGAGCGTCGATAACTCCCCACACCTAGTGTCCATCGTTTACAGCTAGGACTACCAGGGTATCTAATCCTGTTCGCTCCCCTAGCTTTCACACCTCAGCGTCAGTAACAGTCCAGAAAGCCGCTTTCGCCACTGGTGTTCTTCCTGATATCTGCGCATTTCACCGCTACACCAGGAATTCCACTTTCCTCTACTGTACTCTAGCTTTTCAGTTTCAAATGCAATCCTCAAGTTAAGCCCAAGGTTTTCACATTTGACTTGAAAAACCGCCTACGTGTTCTTTACGCCCAATAATTCCGGACAATGCTTGCCTCCTCCGTCTTACCGCGGCTGCTGGCACGGAGTTAGCCGAGACTTCCTCGTTGAATACCGTCAGCATTCAAGCTCTTAACTATCATGCCTTCTTCTTCAACCGACAGTAGTTTACAATCCGAAGATCTTCATCCTACACACGGTGTCGCTGCGTCAGGCTTTCGCCCATTGCGCAATATTCCCTACTGCTGCCTCCCGTAGGAGTCTGGGCCGTATCTCAGTCCCAGTGTGGCCGGACACCCTCTCAGGCCGGCTACCCATCATCGCCTTGGTAAGCCATTACCTTACCAACTAGCTAATAGGAAGCGGACTCATCCAAAAGCGGCGGCCTTACGGCTACCTTTGTTATATCTTTCATCGAAAGATATAAAACATTCGGTATTAGCTTTCCTTTCGAAAAGTTATCCCGATCTTTTGGGCAGATTATCCACTCGTTACTCACCCGTTCGCCACTTGCTTTGCAAAAGTATTGCTACTTTCACATTGCACGTTCGACTTGCATGTATTATGCACACCGTCAGCATTAATCCTGAGCCAGGATCAAACTCTCAAATAAAAACTACACACTCAAATAAATTAATTAGAACGTGAACTCGCACTATTTAGTTCTCAAAGAACACTGTATTTTCAAACTTGTATAAATTACCACAATCATTTTTCTGTGTCAATAAAATAAAAATATTTTTTAATATTTTTATTTTTACTCAGAAAGAAAAGTAATTTTTAAGAAAAAAACCTAATTTCTTTAAGGCTTTATTAGTATAGCATTACGTATTTATAAGTCAATAATATTTTTAAATTTTTTTTATATATTTTTAGTTATTTTTAAGCTTAAAAAATTTAGAAAATACTAATTTTTGAAAATATTTAAATATATCACATTAGCTATTTTATATTTTTAAAATAAAAAATATTGTAATTTAAAAATTTTATAAATTATAAAAAAAAATTATTTTATTTTTTATCAAATTTAAATTAATCTTACCTTATATATTATATTATACACCAAACATTAATAACATATATTCCATATATTAACCTTTACTATATGATATTAAGTAATATCATCTGAATAACTTAATTCAATCTTTTTTGTTTTAAATAAATTTTTTATTTCATTTTCTATTTCATCCATAACTTTAGGATTTTGAGCTAAAAATAATTTTGCATTCTCTCTACCTTGCCCAATCCTTTCACCTTTATAAGAATACCAAGAACCGCTTTTATTTATTACTTCAAGTTGTGTACCTATATCTAGTATGCTGCCTTCTTTTGAAATACCTTTACCATACATTATATCAAATTCTGCAGTCTTAAAAGGTGCCGCTACTTTATTTTTAACAACTTTTACTTTAACTCTACTTCCAACCATCTCTGCACCATTT
>Ga0315298_1009184_pt1 | contig 12308 bp, 12 predicted proteins | sample WHS_1_MG_FD_203077 | JGI IMG/M metagenome (GOLD analysis project Ga0315298, IMG submission 203077) | Extremophilic microbial mat communities from Washburn Hot Springs, YNP, Wyoming, USA - WHS_1_MG | ecosystem: Environmental > Aquatic > Thermal springs > Hot (42-90C) | place: USA: Wyoming... | reverse complement strand
CGGCTCGTCCGGAACTATATACGGTAACTATAAGCCGGTTCAAACGTATTACTTAGTAGAGGTCTGCAACGACATGTATCTTCCACCGAATGTGAATCTGAAAAGCAACACGACGCCAGTGTTGGGTAACATTGCGGGTCAATTGTTGCGAGTAAACTTGACGGGAACTTCAACTAGCATAAAATTAGGCCCGGTCAAGGACTATGTGCCACAACAGGTATACTTCAAAGCCGGAACCAACCTAACCTTCGTAGCGGATCACTGGAATTCGATCTACAATCAAACGATCGAACTAAAGGTTCAGGGAAAAAAACAGACTTTCTACGGACTTCTAGGATCGAATTCATCTACAGTAGTCGTCAATAAACCCTCTGTTAGCTATTCGTATTCTGTGGGCACAAACCTCGGTAATTACTTCACTCTTACTGTTAATTCACCCATAGAAATCGTGAACGAACAGGAGTGGGCATATGGTGGTGTCCCTGCCGGTTAGGGGTGATAGCATGCTTAACAAAGGCCTTTCTAACGCGGTTTCAGTCTTAATAATAATAGTACTATTAATATCTTTAGCGATACCTCTTCTATATTATCTCATAAACATATCTCAAGCTAATATCAACAACGCGCTAGTCTCGAACAACTATATCTACTTAAAGGATCTACAGAATAAACAGGTGACCACCGGACACCCTTCGTTCTATTATAGCGGTAATTATATAGTTGTCGAGTACACTAACGGTACTTTCGTACCTCAAACTAATTTTACAATCGTGGGTATCCTATACTTAAATAGTAACGGTGTGTGGGTGAATATAACTAGCTTAAAGTACCCCATCGTGTTGAGCAGCAATCGAGCTCTACAACTACCGTCTTACGTACAAGGTAGACCTATAATTATCGTGACCTCTCTAGGCAATGTTTACTTCCTGCGACCCGGCTCCGCAATAGGGCCTTATTCCTCTACAGTAAGCTCTGGTGGAGTAGAAATAATAACTCAAACTAGCGATCCCACGATCATCTCTACCAATGTCACTACTAACATCACCGGGACCTTTAATAACTACACAACACCGGTCAGTTTTCCGATCATAACAAGTACGTTTGTAGTAAAGGCGCCGCAATACGTGTACTATCAGGAACCGAACGGTAGCGTCATTACGTATGTGTTTAAGAATTGGGCGCTATTAGGTAAAGCCGCGGTAAACGGGACCAACACGCTCGGAATACGTGTGACTCTAGAGGGCAATCCACTAGTATTGATAGCGAACTACACTCCGTTACGGTCGAATATTACATTAACTATACAAACCACCGATAAAAACGTAGGGGTGAGCGTGTCCGTTGACGGACGTCCGTACACCGTGTACGGAAGCGCTACAATACAAATCCCCGCCGGTTATTTCAACGTGACAGTGTTAACGCTGCAGTTCAACGACACTTCGCAAGAAGGGAACGGCGTCATTAAATATTACACGTTCGAGAACATAACGTATAACGGAAGGACTTACCTCACTTATTCAGCGATACTGTTCGCTCCTCCGAATGCGAATGAAACGCTCTGCATTAATTACGTCAATAAATACAATTACTATAATGTAACGTTTAAAGACTATAATCCGCCGGGGCAGGTGTACGTCGTACTGAACGGCACGGTGTATAATTACAATCAATCCTATTGGATAATCGGCGGTAACTACAGTGCCAATTACACGAGCATACTCAGAGGAAATTACAGTTATGGCGTAAAAACTTTAGAAATCGTCACTCCGCAAGGTTCTCAAACCTACAATTTCCCTAACATACCATCGTACTTATATATAAATTCCCCGATGACGGTAAACGCTACCTACGGAAAAACGTATCAATGGTATCCGTTATAGGTGAGAAAGGATGAAGGCTCAGTCAGAATATATCGGCTTTATAATACTAGTTATCATAATGGTCATAATATTAGTTCCGTTATATTTGTTGCTAATGAATTACCAGGTACCCTCAGCTAAGAAATACGACTACGCTGGTATAATAAACAAGCAAGTAAACGGGGAAGGGATATTGATTTTCTTTAATTCGACTCCGACCAAGACACCTTATCTAATCGTTTTAAAAGGAAACAGTAATTACACGTTAACAGCCGTGTACTACAATGAAAGAGGCATATGGCACAACATAACCTCGGTCGTTAAAGCGGTTAAATTCACGGCCTCTACGCCACAGACTGTCGGAGGGCTACCCCAACCCTTGATATACAACTTCTCACTGCCTCAATACGTGTGGGACTACACCTTAGTCTTGGAGGTTGAAGGCTTCAACACAACTATCTTCGCCACCGTATATCCGAACGAGACCGCGTTGGCCCCATGAGTTTTCACACGAAAGGTTTACGAGTTAGAAAAACGAACCTCTAAAGGAGCAATTTATTTCGCCAATTTTCTAGCTATTACGAACACTATCGTAACGATGGTTATCAGCACTAAGGACGCCCCCCAGGCTACGTCGTTCAAGTTCGGGTAGCCGCTGAACGCGTAAGTATATATCAATACCGGTGTTCCGGTAACGGGCGTGGTGAGAGACTGTAAGTAGAGGTTCGCCGTGGAGGAAGTGAGGAAAATCGCGGGGGCCGTCTCGCCTATTATTTTAGCGAAGTCTATCAACAGACCGTTTATTATCCCTCTTCTTCCTATGCGCATGATCAATTTCATCACTTGCCAGGTGGCAACTGCTGTATTAGGTGAACCGGAGAGTTTACCGTGAAAGATCGTTTCGATATACTATCGTTGCACCGAATTGAAGAGTAAGGCTGTTCATATGAAATCCAACGTTGCATAAAAGACTAATATGCATGTACAAAAGGTATGAACATGGTCTCACAAAACGCAAAGAAGCTTGTCCTCCTAGTTCTAGAATTGGCTGGCGGACGTATAATCACGGATACAAGGATGCAGAAGCTCGCTTTCTTAGTGAACCAAAAGGTCTTTAATTGCGTAAAATTCGAAGCGAATGATTATGGTCCATACTCTAAGGAGATTATGAAGGCTGTGTATAAACTAGAGAACGAGAGAAAGCTTATCTACGTCTGGGATAACGATGGTTTATCTAAGTATTATTTGACAGAAAAAGGTAAGAAAGATGCGGAGAAGTTGTTGGAGCGGTTAAAAGCTGAGGACGAAGATAAACTGAAGAGAGCCATGGAAATCATCCAAAGACTTAAGGATGACCCAATCCCATATTTAATAGCATATGTTTATAAGTATTATCCAGAGTACGCTGAAAAGAGTAAGATCAAAGATAAGGTTAAAGAGTTGATCCGATATTATCATCTTTAACTTTGCATTCTTCCACTCTGTATACTTGGTCATAGGGGATACTGACCAGGATTCCACCCTTATCTCTAATTAATACACTATAAGTGATTCCCTCCAGACTCCCACAGTGCTTGTTTCCACTATCATCTACTATGCATAAACAAAGAGAAGGTTCCTTTATGAGATTGAACAATCTTGATTCTATCTCGTCGCTGGTATCAAAGAAGGAAACTTTCAGTCTCTTATTGTTTGACCGGAGAGAAATAGTACGCAATAAACTCGCTAAAACTAACAATAGGAAGAATGATATTATATAAACCACGATTAGTACGGCACCCAAGAGTGTAAAGCCCTTGCTTACAAAGGATAAGGCTAAAGTTGTAAAGAATACTGCGATAAATATCAATGAGAAGTACCTTTCTGCCAAGACTAGAGTCCCCCAATATAATGCCTTCCACCTTAGGGTTAGGCTATCTATATCTACCATGATATAAGCAGAAATCTCATCTATGAGCTTCCTTATTTTTTGGTTTCTTTTAATCCAGAATAAAAAAAGAACATAGGATATTAATATTCCCAATTCAATGGAGATAAGAATTATTATATCTATGAGGTAGCCTGAATCACTACCAAAGATCAAGTCTAGAAGTAATGAAAGAATGAAGAGAAACATGGATATCAAAGACAACACATTAGCTACCACACCTATGTACCTTACTTCTAGGAAGTGACGCAAGGGACCGTAAACTGTTCCTATTAATCTTAACGTATTATTTTTCTTGGTCCTTTGCTGGATAAAGGTTGTGAACAAATAGATCAAAGTAGAAACTGATAAGGTTTCAAGGAGTGACGTGATTTCCGTGGGAAATGTCGGCATCGACTAAACGTTTAGCAAAGAAATTTAAACCGTATAGAGAATTTCCAAGTAAACTCTCATTTTAATGAGAAAAATCCAACTAGTATGTATAGCTACTATTAAGCATGTGAAATGAAAAACAGAAGAGTGAGAGCTCAGGCCAAGAGCGTCTCGTTACTTTTAGTGTGTAAATCCTTTTATTTCCTACTCATAGTAGAACAATATAACTTGACACCAGAACGAGATCATCTAAGGAGCTTCTTACAATTCTCGTCGTCTATGAGCCTATATTTATCATCGAACTGACAGGTGACGAATTTCGGTTCTAACTCTAAGCCTTTATCAGTAAGGACGTTGAACCCTACTTCTCGAGCCACTTCCACAGCCGTTTTGAAATAACGTTGATAGGTGCTCAGTTTAGCTGCCGGTCCGCATTTAACCTCAATAAAATAATAATACATTCCAGAAGGGTAGTACGCTTCTATGTCGTAACCGTGTTGATCCACTGCTACTATTTTAAAGCCCTTGCTTCTCAAAACACATTCGACGTAACCCTCACAGTCGTGTTCAACCTTTAAGTAACGCTCACATGGATCCGGCATCGGAGCGTCTCAGGCGTGTATCTCATGCGTGTATAAATTAATGTATTTATCAGACTCATAGGACAAATCTCTGCATTAGGCCTTGAGGTAGAGCTAGTAGTAATAGAAGCGAGCTCTTACTCTATATATATCCAACTTTCAATTTCCTATAGTTAATTTCAGAATAATGAATTCGCGGTCTACGGAAAATGCTAATTTGAATAACTATGATGTTGGTCAAAGAAATAGGGTGGCAGCTAACACTATCCCCGTTACAGAAATCATCATGCCGACTGCAACTCTTTTCGTTTCCAACTTGTGAGGATTGTTGAAGAAGTCGGGGGTAATACCACCGTACATGAAACCTAAAACGGCAGTAACGGTCATAACGCTTAATGCCACTGCTAAAGAAACGTATAATGGTGCAATCTGGTGAAAAACGTACTTATAAACGAGAAGTCCCAGGGAGCCTAATGCGACCCCTTCGCCATAGTATCCTATAATGACCTTCCTTACTCTCTTTTTCACATCCTCCTTTTTTACCATACGATAAATAGTAAAGAATCCAAGAATTACTGCAAACGTGAATGGTATAGTACTAAAAGCTAAATAATAATAGAAATTTGGTTCACTAATGAACATTTTCAACACCACTAACGATTAGTAGTACCCCGCTAGTCCACAACCTATAAAAAAACTAAGCCTACTAATAATGGAGTTCCAACGCTAACTCCGGCAGAATCTAATGTAAGCCCCCGCACAAGACCTTTAACACTAACTTTGAATATTCTTCTCATATTTATCAATTAAATTTATCTTAAACGTCTTTTAACTTTTACCCTTGATTGATGTAAAAAGTTTCAGTAGGTAAGAACGTAATAGCATGTTCAAAATTCAAGAGTTAATACTCACCATTAAAGGGCGGAATGCCCTTAATGCACAGGAACTTCGTATATGTCGGTGCTCCGTCCTTAGGAATAGTGGCAAAGCTGTACGTCAATAACGGAAGTATAGTCTGGGAGACATGACTACCAGACCTAAAGATACCTCCAACGCTGCCTGGTGAACCTAGAGGAGGCCCAACCTATTACCACGGACTGGTATGGGTACCGGGTGGAAATAGAGTGTATGTCTTGAACCCCAAATACTGGAGCCGTACTGTCCATGTATTATATAGGAGGGAGAATGGGAATAGCGAACCCCGTAATAGCTGGAGGAACAATGTGCTTGTCAAACAGCTACGGATGAGTAGTTGCAGTGCCGCTGAGCCGAATTTTCCCAGGCTGGTACAGCTACTGGCAACAAAACAATAACTAATATCATTTTTAAAAAGCAAAATGAAATAAATATATATGATGATTTTTTCTTTCATTCTAACCTTCTCTTTCTGCTCATTGCGGTAATTATCAACCCCATTTCTCTTCCCAGGAGGCTGACTAAGATAAGAGAAAATCTTCTTTCTCTGGCCAAAGTAATCGTCAGCCTAGATACCTTAAGATTCGATCTAGAAACTCCTAGAAAATACCAAGCTAAAGATACTCGCTGGATTATGAAAGGAAAGAATAAGGAAGAAAAAGACAGAAGAGAAGTGAGTTATTTTAGATTATCATCTAGCCTTAATGATATATTTAAACTGTTTAGTATATAATACAACATGTTTATACTTAATAAACAGTTTATATCTTCATAACAACTGTTTAAACTACTTTAAATTTATAAGGAATGATACGGACGCTTTACCCATGCCTGGAGGTAAGGGTCTAAAGAAAGAGATAGGTCTAAAGTCGCTGATCGTAATAGGAATGTCCTCAGCTGTGGCAACTGCCATATTCTTCAGCCCGCTGGAGATGTCAGCAGTAGCTGGTCCAGGGAGCATGTTCTCCTGGTTGTTGGGAATGTTCTTTTACATAACGATTTCAATCACTTTTATTGAATTATCTCAGAACTATCCAGAGGCAGGAGGTCCATCTAGATATTCCATATACAGTCACGGTGCAGTAACGAACCTGATAAACGCCATGGCAGACCTTGTTTGGTACATTTTCATTCCTCCAATTGAGGCTTTCGCAACCCTTGAAGGCCTATCATTCATATTTCCTTCTCTCCTATCTAACGGAGTACCTACCATCGAAGGAGCGATAGTGGGAGTCCTCATAATGCTTGCATATATTCCTTTCAATTATTATGGAGTTAAAACGTTCGCAAAGGTGACATCAGTGTTCGGAACTATCAAGTACATAGTTTATATCCTTCCAGCTTTCCTGCTACTGTTTGTTTATTATAACCCGGCTAATCTAACTGCGTATAACGGGATATTGCCCTTTGGAGTTTCTGGAGTTTTCGCAGCTCTGCCTTACGCCATGTTCGCCTTCGGAGGGGCCAGAGTTATCGCAGACCTAGCTGAAGAGGTGAAGAATAAGGCGTATTTGATATATGCTTTAATCATTACTGTAGTAACTGAAGGTATAATATACTTGTTCTTCAACTTCGTCTTCCTGACCAACTTGGACTGGTCAAAGGTAGGAGTTACTGCTGGAAATTGGGGTGAATTAAGCCATGTACAAGGAAACCCCTTCATTGTCTTGGCATCCGATCACGATGCGCAGATAGCTCTGATACTTCTTTTAATAGCAGGAATTGTAGGGCCTTTCTTAACCGGTTACGTCTACATGGGAGCCGGTGCTAGAGTGCTCTTTGCAAGCGCAAGGTCGGGATTCGTGGGAAAAAAGATGCTAGAACTTCATGAGAAGTACGCTATACCGTATTGGGCTCTGATAGTGTTCGCAGTTGTAGGATCTGCGATAGCTTTTCTCTTCGCCCCAGTACCTTCAATTTACGGACTAATAAGCGACGCTACCGTAGCAGGCTATATAGGTTTCGCAACTAATCCTGTGGCATTAATGGTGCTAAGGAAACAAGGAGCTACCAAATACAAGGTACCTGGTGGGTCTATCATAGCCCCTATAGCTTTCGTAGCTACAGGACTAGTTGTGTTCTGGAGTGGGTGGCCTGCAGTACCGTATTCAGTGTTGATAATTGCTGCCGTAAGTGGTGTTCTAGGTGTGATAAACAAGGTTAAGGAGGGGTTGGCCGAGTCTCTTTGGTATATAGGCTATATAGCTTTCCTTACGTTCATGACGTACATAGGATCTGATGGAGCGCTGAACTTGATAAGTTACGACATGAGCACGATTATAGTAGCTTTAGTCTCCCTGCTGGTTTTCTATCCTCTAGGTATAGTACAAGGTCTGAAACAGAGGAACTTCGAGGTACATAAAGAAGCTGCAAGCAACCTAGAAAGTGAGGAAGAAAAGCAAAAGCGATCTCGAAAGGACGTTTCTCTTCTCTACATGAGAGATGCTCCCACTACCTTTGGAAAAGAAGGACGGAAGGGTTACGTTAGCCCAATACACTCCATTAAAATTAGTGTAATTTAGGTGAGCACGGAACCTTCCAACTGTTTCCGTCTGCCCGCTCCAATTAATTTCCGTGCCCACCCAAAAAAGCATTATCATCAACGTCCTATTAATAAAGCACAAATAATTCAAATAATTCATTTTAGATTTACAAAATTGTTATCCGCGCTCATGACGAGTTACACAAAAATTTTTAGGCTGGATAAGCTATCCATCTTCAAGCTGGATAGGCTATCCAGGTGAGCTTGAAAATGATGAAGATAATTGCTTTAATATTGGGTATAATCATAATTGTAAGTTTACTGTCGATTTTTTATTATTTTAGTAATCATAGCAGTACAGCGATATCTGAAAACAGGACGGGCAATATCAGAATAGTAGTCTTGGCCCCAAGCGATACTCAAATCCTGATTAGTCTTGGATTAGGTAAATATATTGTAGGAATGGATCGTTATTCTTATGAATTATTAAAATATCTTAACATGACTAATTTAATTCCAAATAATGTCACGGTGTTTAATCAGATATATCCGCCAAATATTTCTGGAATATTACTATTACATCCTACTGTAGTAATTGTAGAAAAAGGACTAACCGGCAGTTACCTACAGCAATTAGAAGAAGCAGGACTTAATGTGTTGGTGACTAATAACGATTACGCTGCGTCGTTTCCACAAATAGAGAATACAATACTACAAATAGGAAAATATTTCAATCTAACTCAAAACGCTGAACAGCTAATAAACTGGATGAATGAGAGGATTTCGGAGTTTTCGTCCCCTGGAAACGTTAGCGTGGCTTATTTGCTGTGGGTTTACCCTAATTTAAACTTTTACACTGTCGGTGGAAACGTCTTCATAAACTCGATTATTACTCTCGCAGGCGGTGTAAATGTTTTCTCAAACTACTCCGGTTATCCTAAACTAACTCCCAGTAACTTAATACTTTCGAAGCCTTCAATAATAATAGCTCAAGAGGAATATAACTTAACTTATACAAATTATTTGATCTCACAATATCATTACATTAATGAAAGCAAGGTATACATACTGGGCAATTTTGCCACATCTCTGCTTAATGAACCTGGACCTTTGTCAGTATATTCCATTAGAATGATAAACATGATAACTAAAGGAGAGACTCCAAGATATATATCAGACTCGTGGATTATGGCTAACCTTAATGTAACATTACCGGTGTTTTAGAATGAAACTGATAACAGTGATTTTTATAACATTATTTCCATTGTCTTTTTTCCTTTCCCTAATTTATGGAGATGTCGAGATCCCCATATCTCAACTACTTCATCCAAATAGCATTTATGCGTACATTTTGTATGAAATAAGATTACCCACGATACTTTCAGCCATATTTATTGGTATAATTTTATCCGTATCTGGTGCAATTTTACAAATGCTTTTAAGAAATCCGCTAGTAGACTCATACATAAGCGGCACCGCATCTGGAGGAGCTTTTGGAGCCGTGCTGGCTTATTTCTTATTACTTTTTAATTTACCTTTCTCGTGGATTGTCTTCTTTCAACCGATTATAGCGTTTTTAATGGCTTTACTTGCCACTTTAATTACTATAATAATTGGGAAAAGAAGCGGTTTTTTAGGGCTCATAATTGGCGGTGTATTGGTTTCCTTTGTGTTCTCTTCCTTAGTCACTGTCCTTTTGTCATTCATGATCTCGAAATACCCCCAAATACCGCCGCTCACGTTCTGGCTGTTAGGCGATATTAGCGTAATAGGCTGGTTTGACGTAGTTGTTTTAGCTATCCTATCTACATTGCTACTCTCTTTAACAATACTTAACTCAAGAATTATCGATTTGTTAGCGATAAGCGATGAAATATCTTACGCCCACGGTTTAAATCCCAGTAGCCAAAGAATACTTTGGCTAGCGTTAGTAAGTTTTACAGTAGCTTATTGTGTTTCAATAGCTGGTACAATAGGATTTTTAGGTTTAATAGTTCCGCATATAGTCAGAAGGTTAGTAGGGGGGAATACAAAGGTTCTGTCTATCTATTCCTCATTGGTAGGCTCTACAATCTTAATGTTGAGCAACCTTATATCTCACGGATTATTAGGTTATTATATTCCCCTGACCGCTATTATGTCTCTAATAGGCTCACCGATAATGATAGTGGCATTAGTGAGGAGAAATGCTGGTGCTGAAGAACATTAACGTCAACATAAACGGAAAGAGAATTCTGTCAGACATCTCTTTTTCTGCAAATCACGGTGTAAACGTAATTATGGGACCTAACGGTAGTGGGAAAACCACACTATTAAGAGCGATAATAGGAATGGTAAAGTACAGTGGGGAAATTAGGGTATCCGGCAGCGTTTCATTCGTTCCGGCAGAGTTCTCATCCCCTCAGATGAACGTGATAGACGTTCTTTTATCGGGTAATAAGAAAGCTGATTATTTATATTTTGTTAGGGAACTAGATATAGAAGAGCTTCTCAATAGAGAGTTTTCCACACTGAGTTCAGGTCAGAAAAAATTAGTTTTGATAGCTAAAGCTTTAGCTGAGGGAGAAAACGTGGTCATGGACGAGCCGTTATCTAATTTGGATATAAAAAATAGATTAAAGCTAATGAAAATAATTAAAAAATTTAAGAAAACTTTTCTTATAACATCCCATGAATTAGATATAGTAAATTGCTCAGATAAGATAATTCTTCTTAGTGAGGGCAAGTTAGTTTACGACGGAAGCGCGAGCGACCTCTCAGAAGATCTAATTTCTAGTGTGTACGGTGTAAAGATAAGAAAGGTCGAAATAGACGGTGAGATATACTTCAAGCCCGTAGAGCATTCAGTGTAATTATCCTTTACGATTTCGTTTAGTCTTCCTACTTGACTAACCAGATTTTAATGTAAGCGAATAGTAGTTGCTTTTAATGAGAGTTTCAGGAGTTAAAGGAGGAGTAGGTAAGATCACAATATCGTTAAATTTATCTAAGCGACTGTTTTAAATGGTGAACGTTTATCTTTTTATCAAACATTCGTATATCTAGTGAAAGAGGATTTAGGAAAATTTCAGCTGAATTTTGAATGGATGAAAATATCGCCGTGCTCTTCCGCTTGTTAGATAGCTATAAAACTTGGGAGGGGGTAAGTTACTTGCCAGGGGGTAAGTAAATGTTATTCGACCCGAGGCCGAAGGATAATTTGAAAGACTTATTCGACAGAGAATCGGAAATCTCGTTGCTTAAAAATTCGTTAGACTCACCTTTAATCGTTGTTGTCGGACTTAGAAGAACAGGAAAGACGTCGTTAATAAAATCAGTTTTAAATGATACTAAATCAACCTACATTTTTTTAGATATGAGAAGGTTTGAAAATAAAGACTACATTGTATACAAAGATTTCATTAAATCTCTGGAAAGGGAAATAAACGAAATTACAAGAAAAAATAAGGATCTCCTATCTCATCTTCGCCACATACAGGGAGTTCAGGTAATGGGGCTTTCAGTGAGTTTCAGTTGGGGAAAGGAAAAAGTCGAGATATCCGACGTGTTTTCGGAACTAAACGATTGGGCAAGTGAAAAGGGAAAAACTGTGCACATTGTAATTGACGAGGCACAGGAGTTAATGAAGCTCAGAGGATACAGTATTTTACCTTCCATCGCTTATGCTTACGACAACTTAAAGAATTTGAGTTTCATAATAACCGGTTCGGAAGTCAGAGTCAGAGATAAGTTCTTAAAATTAGAAGACGAAGATTCACCACTCTTCGGAAGGACACATGTAGAAATTAATTTGTTACCCTTTAGCAAGGAGACGGCGATTAGGTTCTTAGAAGAGGGATTCAAAGAACAAGGAATAAATTTCCCAGATTCAGAGAAAATTTTCGACATTCTAGGAGGAAATCCGGGCTGGCTGACTTACTTCGGTTATATCTACATAAAGCACGGGAGAGACGAAGAAAAGGCCATTTTAGAGACGAAGAGATACGCAAGAAGGTTACTCTCTAAGGAATTCTGTAACTTCATAAGAGAAGGGAACAGAGACAAGAGGAGGTATTTAAAGGTAATAGAAACCTGCAGGAGAGGATGCAGTTGGAAGGACGTCAAAAACTCTCTAGAAGCTTTGGAGGGCAGAGAGATAAACGACGGAACCGTGAGCGACATAATAAATAACT
>Ga0315298_1009183_pt1 | contig 12309 bp, 11 predicted proteins | sample WHS_1_MG_FD_203077 | JGI IMG/M metagenome (GOLD analysis project Ga0315298, IMG submission 203077) | Extremophilic microbial mat communities from Washburn Hot Springs, YNP, Wyoming, USA - WHS_1_MG | ecosystem: Environmental > Aquatic > Thermal springs > Hot (42-90C) | place: USA: Wyoming... | reverse complement strand
TTCGCGGCGTACGCTGGACACACATCTTGACATCTTTTACACCTTGTACAAGCGTCGAACATTATTCCATGTACGCCTCTCCACTCGCTCTTTTTCTTAACGCCTACGGCAATTTCTGTCTCACCACCTTCTATCACCTTCTCTAACTCAAACGGCGTTGTGAGCTCGCCAAGTGGCCTCTCCGTCATTAGGTAATTCGCGTAGGCTATGTACATGTGACGTAGCACCACCACAGGCGAAATGGCCATGAGTAGAAACGCAGTTGCTACGTGTATGAAGTACGCGGCTACGTACACCTCATGAGTGGGCGTCGGCACTAGATAAGAGAAGGGAGACCATGGCGAGGGGCCCCCGAGGTAGTAATCTACTCTGTACCTCCTCATTACAACTCCCGTTATTGCAATTATGAAGAAACCTAAAAGAATCAAGATGTACTGAGTTGTTAATTTCCTGTATCTATCTCTACTTGTGTATAACCTGTAAATGCCGGCTAGAGATGCATATATTATAAACACGGCGGCGACGTCGAGCAAAAATCTCATGACTAAGAAAGGCAAACCGCCATACTCCAGACCGGCGTAATGTACCACAGAGACTATTATCGTGCCTACTAGAGAGATGCCGAGGCCGATTATTAACAGTAGGTGTATAGTACCTCCAAAGATCTGCGCCGTCAAGAACCTATAGTGCGAGAGGAACTCCACTAAGAAACTAAATACCTTGTCCAACCTAGTAAGCGATTGTCTAACTATTACGGGGAGCCCTACTCCTTTATACGTTCTATGGAGGCCGTATAGGAGCGCCGCTACGGAAAAAACGGCAAAGGAATAAACCACGATATATGTGAACTCCGGCACGCCGAGGTACTCCACATATCGTGCCATGAAGAGCGAGGACGGCAGATATTAAACAGTTGACACAGTCACTAAGCTACTGAAATATAGCTAATTCAAGTTTTTACATATAGCCATAAATGGACAACTACTGCACCTCGCCTCTGGCGGTTTATCCATACTTAAAATCTTTTTTATATTTGCTAAAAGCTCCACTGCACTGTCGTCTCTTTCGACGCGTTCTACCTTGTTTCTATACACGAGGTAGCCGTAACGCGCCTTGAGGAGGTATATGTATATCTGTAGCTGTTTTCGGTGAGCCTCCTTAGTGGCCATCCCAGTCTTAACCTCCACCGGTATATACTCCCGCCCCCGTTTAATCACGACATCTACCACGCCGACTAGATCCCCGATCTCCACCTTGTATTCAGTCATGACGTTGCTAAAAACGGAGACGGCCCTCTCATACCGCTCGTGCAACAACCTCCCGCGGACCAGCGAGACGGCGGAGTTCTTAGTAACGAGCTTCAGGCCGAGCTTGTACTGCACCCACAGAAGCCTCGGGCAGTACTCGAAGTCGTTAATCACAGACGGCGAGATGCGCTTGAAGTCGTATCTATACGCATAGACGTCTGGGAGAAGTATTAACACTTCTTGCTCTTTTCTCATCTCTGCCAACGCGCTCTCCGCGTCGAGGTTGTCCAAGTCGTCGCAACTGACGAGGCTACAAATCGGCTTAGGCAGAAGGAGTTCCATCCCCCGCCTTGAGCACTCTGCCGAATATCCTCGTCGGGCCGTTTCTGAAGATGAACACTCCCCCGTCAATGTGCCAAGGCCGCGTTAGTTCTATCTTCGCCACCCCGCTGTCTCCCACCATGAGCCCCTCCTTGTCTATCTCTTTTATATACGCGTTAGCCCTAATGGCTTTGTAGTGAAAAACGCCGGAAAACCCGGCCTTGATCACCGTCGGGTGTCTAAGCACCAAAACGTCGGCTACAATTTCCCTAACCCCCACGAGCGGCCGCCTAGACAAGACCATGCCCTTCTCAACCCCCTCTATCTTGTCAAGCGCTATGGTGACGAAGTTGCCGGCCTTGGCGGACTCCACCGGCGTTCTGTTTAGGTGTATGGACTTCACGACGGCAGAAACCCATTTGCCGTCGCTATAGGGCCCCACCCAGACCTTGTCGCCGACTCTCACGACGCCTCTCTCCACCAGCCCGCCGATGACTATGCCGACGCCCTTCACCAAGTATGTGTCGGAGATGTACATGAGGAGGTCGCCGTTGTGGTCCCACTTCCTTCTCCTGGGCAACAGGGAGAGGAACCGGAGCAACAGGTCAAGCCCGTGGCCGGTCACGCTTGAGGCGAAAAACACCGGGGCGATGCGGCCGGTGGAGATGGCCCTAGCCGCCAGAACCACGTCACCCACATCTCTCACTACGTACGGTATCTTGCTGACCCCCGGCATCTTCAAAACCCTAACCACCTCGTCTACAGTCCTCTGGAACACCTCTTGAGGCGCGATGTCTATCCTCGTGACCACAACGAAGACCGGTATCCCCAACGCCACCGCTATGCCTAGATGCTCCTTCGTCATCCTCTGAACCCCCGAGTTGGCCGCCACCACCAACATGACGTAGTCCGGCTGAGAGCTGAAAAGCCCCCTCAACGCCGTCCTCAAGTACCGCTCGTGGCCCCCCACGTCAACGAGGAGCACCAGCTTGTCAGACCTCCTATACACCTCGGCCTCGTCGAGCGGATCCACCAGTCCGTGGTTAACCACCGAGTCGCCGCTGAAGCCCATAAGCCTCAACGAAACCGCAGAGGTGCGGCCCGTCAAAACCTCGTGCTTGTACCGAGACGCGTAGGACCTGGCAAGGCCCTTCCCGTCGTCCAGCCTCCCGGTGGTCAAAACCCCCACAAGAGTCGACTTGCCGGCGTCTACGTTGCCCAACGCCGCCACGGTCACGGTGGGCGGAGGCTCCTCCCGCACAGCCACCCTCACCAGAACCTCCGCCACCTTCCCCCTAACCCCCTCCGACACTCTCAAGATATACACCGCGGCGCCCGCCCGCTTAGCCACCTCCCGAAGCGTCCCCAACGCCTTCAACAACTCGTCATCTGGAAGCCCCAGAGGCCTCCCGTCATCCGCGACGCCTATTAAATAAACCGCCTCCCCGCCGCCCTCCAGGAGGCGCCTCTTCATCTGGCCAGCCAACCTATCAACGTCGCCGCTACCCAAGGTAAGCTTGTACTCCACATTTCCCTCCTCGCTTTCAGAAGGATAATCCACAAACGTTGATGGGGGTATTTAAAAAACTACTTAGAGAGGCAACAAGCCGAATAGATATATCCCAAGCGCTATGTTTGTAAGTATTATGGCATATGCGAAGACCACAGACAAGGTGTTGAGCACCTCTATCAATGGGTTTAAGCGAGGGGCCGCTTGTGTCTTTAAACGGGTCGCCCACGTTGTCTCCCACGTTATCGGCGATGACGCCTGGGTTCCTCGGGCCGTCTTCAGGAATGCCGGCCTCCACCTTGCCCACCAGATCCGCGCCTAGATCCGCCGCCTTGGTGCATATGCCGCCGCCGACTCTCATAAGCAGAGTAACGAGACTATCGCCGAAACCCAACGCCACGAGAGGCACAGCCCAGTCGTACGTCACGGCCTTAAACACCAAGTAAAACCCGAAATCAAGAGCAGGGCGATGCCGGCGAGAGACGGCCCCATGACGGCGCCGGCACGCCACGAATCTAACAACGCAACCCCCATGCCGCCGGTGCGGCGGCTTGGGCGATGTGCGAGACGGATCTGGTTGTGACGTACATGCCGAGGTAGCCTGCCAACATCGAGCCCAACGCGCCGACGATGAAGTCCACCGTGGTGAGCCCATAGGTGCGCCGCGGCGAGTCTATGGCTTATGATATAAGCATGGCTAGGACTGCCAGGGGCACCGCCAGCGTCTTATACTGCTTGAAGAGATACGCCTTAGCACATGTCGCTATGGCTTGAGAGATAAACCACATCTTTTCGTTTCCGGGGTCCTGCCTCAAATCTTTCAGAAGCGTAATGCTTCTTCACTAAAAAATATTTATTATTTTTTATTTTTAAATCTATCTATTGCCTCTTTTATTATCTTTAAAGCATCTTCCTTTCCTTTAAATTCTTTAACTTTAACAAATTTTCCAGGTTCTAGTTCTTTATAATGTTCAAAGAAATGTTTTATTTGATTTAATATTGATTCTGGTAAATTTATTATATCTTTTATATTTGAAAATCTTGGATCAATTTTTTCATGGGGTACTGCAATTATTTTTCTATCAATTCCTTCTTCATCTTCTGTTATTAATACACCGATAGGCCTTGCTCTTATTAATACTCCAGGTATCAACGGGTCATATGTAATAACTAGGGCATCTAATGGATCTCCATCTTCTTCCAAAGTTTCTGGTATAAGTCCATAATTGAATGGATAGAACATTGCTGTATATAATATCCTATCTACCTTTATTACTTTTTCTTCCTCATCGAATTCATATTTTATATTGCTACCCTTTGGTATCTCTATAAATACATTTATATCTTCGGGAGGCTGCTTTCCGACTTTCATCTTATTATAGTCTATTATCTCTTTATAAATTTGATTTCCTTATTAAAAAATATGAATAAAATTCTCTATGATAAATTTAGAGGAGAAGCAAATGAAAAATCAAAAAAATTGAATTTATTTACCACGGATTATAAAAAGAATGTAAAACTATTGAAAGTTGCAGCTGAAATTCTATCAAAAAGATTAAAAATATGTTAGCTGGATATATAACAAGATAACTTAAAAATTACAAAGCTCATGATGGTAGAACAAACAATAACATATATAGGAAATAAGCCATTTATGAACTACGTGACGGCAGTTGCTATGCTATTTACAAGCCACGGAGCAAAGGAAATTGTAATAAAAGCAAGCGAATGATATATATCTAGAGCAGTAGATGTAGCAGTGGCAAATAAGAAAGAAATTTATGGCAAGACAAGTTGATATAAAGTATAAGTATAGATTCTGATGAAAGGCAAGTAGACCAAAGTGGTAAAAAGAAGGGATATCAATAATAGAAATCGTACAGGTTAAGAAACTATAATCATTTATATTTTTAATAATAATTTAATATAGCGGGGTAGGGCAACCACGAGTGCTTGGGGGGCTACACTACGGCTTTTACTGTGTCTACGTATTGAATACGTATACGCAATATTTTAAAGTAGTAGAATTACTACCTCCGTGCCTCTTGAGCGTGTTGTGGAATTCAGGTTGGCGTCTCAGGTGGATCTGCTACCTGAAGTAATATACTTTATCGGCAAGACAGGCGCTGCCATGTTTGAGGAGAGGCCTGAAAAGCTTCCGAGGCCGCGCGACCCCGCCGCACTCCAGAAGGCTAAGAAGATAGATGAGTTCCTGAACCAACTGTTGTTCTATGTACAGCCGCAACAGGTAGCGTTGCCGCTGACCACGCTGGAGTCGCAGCTAGATTCGGTGCTGGAAAAGCTGGAGGCTCTCTTCAAGGAGGTTTCCTACTACACCCGCTTAATGGACGAGTTACGGGTCAAGCTGGCGGTGTCTAGAGAAATTGCCGGGGTCAAGACGGCTGTGTTGCCGAGGACTGAGGCGCTGGAGGTCTTCGCGGCGTTGCCTGGAAGGGCCGTGAGGGAGGCCGTGGAGATGGCCAAGTCTCTGAAAGCCACGGTGGTGCAACAAGGCAACGCCCTCATCGTGGCGGTGGAGCGGAGAAACGCGCCGCAGCTGAGAAACGCGCTTGAGAAGCTGGGCGTACGCGTGCTCTCTCTGCATGAGGTCGCCGACATGGAGCCTCCCAACGTGTTGGAGGAGAGGCTGAGGAAGGCGGAGGAGGAGCTGAAGGCGGCGGTGCAGAGGCAGAAAGACCTCATAAACTACGCATACACCCTCAGAAACGCGGCGGCCGCCGTCGCCGAGACCTTCAACAAATCTGCAATAGACGAGGGGGCGGAGACGGGCCATCTCTTCGAGTCCTACGAGAAAGAGATAAAGAGACTTGAGGAGCAGTTGGCTAACCTCTCCAAGATCAGGAAGGTTCTGGAGGCCCTCTCCAGAAGAGGAGGCTTGAAGTTGCCCGAGGGGTTTAAGCTGGTGGTCGACCCAGAAACGCCCATAGCCGCCCCGCATATGTTGCAGGAGATCAATGGGGTTAAGGTGGCGCTGGTGAGGGGCGAGGCGAGGGGGGTTGAGGTTCCTCCGGAGTACCTCTCCGACATAAAAACCGGCAGGGAGCTTGTGGAAAACGCCATAAAGTCCCTGGAGGCGTCCCTCCAGAGGCTCAGGAAGGAGCAGGAGATGTTGGAGAAGCTGTATCGCGAATACTCGATATACGGCGACGGGAGGTGGGAGGAGCATAAAGACACGGCGTCGGTCATATTCTACGTGCTTGAGAAAGACGTGAAGAAGATAGACGACGCCCTTGCGGAGTTTGTGAAGCACAACCTCGGCAGGCTGGACGTGGTCAGGCGGACGCGCTACAAATACTTCGACGCCGTGCCCGTGGAGAGGAGACCAACGCTGGAGAAATACCCCGCGCCTATTAGGCAGTTCACCAAGATCGTCTACATGTACGGCGTGCCGAGGCCAAACGAGATAAGCCCCGTGCCGCTGGTGGCGCTTCTCTTCCCAGTCTTTTTCGGCTGGATGTACGGCGACCTCGGCCACGGCTTCCTCCTCTTCCTCATGGGCCTACTCCTCCTGAAGAAGCTATACGGCGGAAGGTACAGAGACTGGGGGATAATATGGGCGTTGACAGGTCTCGTCTCCATGTTTTTCGGCGCCTTCGTGTACCAGGAGGTGTTCGGCTTCGGGTTTAAAGAACTAGGCATAAAAATGCCGACTCCGCCTGTACTACACCTCTTCGGCGAGGGACACGAGCTGGTGACGACGGAGGGCGTACTGGCTGGGATCAAAGCGGCGTTTATACTAGGCTTCTTCCTCATCTTGCTCGCCTTCCTTTCCAAATTCGTAAACACGTTGCTGAAGGGGGAACCCGACGTGGCGGTGGCGGTGGTGTTGCCGCAGGTAGTGCTCTTCTTCTCGCTGGGTATGGTGTTCTTCTCCCTTGTGAAAGACGCGTTGCACCTGGGATTCATGGCGCCGCTTCTCCAGCTCCCGTGGCTCTACATCTTCGTGGGGGCTTTCATATGGAGCGCGGCTGGGACCTTTGCCTTGAGGGCTAAATATAAGCACCACGAGGAGGCGCCTCCCATCACCGAGGAGTTTATAATGGGCTTCGTCGAGGGTTCCCTCGGCGCGTTGGCAAACATACCGAGCTTCGCCCGTCTCGTGATCCTAATACTGATACACGGCGTGTTGACAAAGCTGGTAAACGGCGTTGCCATTACGCTCGGACCCGCCGGCATCCTCTTCGCCGTGTTTGGCCACTCCCTAATAGCAGCCGCCGAGGGCCTGTTCTCCATGGTGCAATCCCTCCGTCTCGTGTTCTACGAGACGCTTTCTAAGTTCTACGAGGGCAGAGGACGCCTCTTCGCTCCTCTGGCTCTGCCCTAATGGAGATAATCGCCGAGGTCACCCCGGTCAGAGACAGAACGAAACTTCTGAAGAAGCTGGAGACGCTCAAGCCGTTGGTCAACAGAATAGACATACCGGAGGCCCCTGGGGGCAAACCCACGGCGCACGCCCTAGCCGTGGGCGCACTCGCCAAACAGATGGGGTTTGAGCCCATCGTGCACATACGGCTCCTTGACGTGAACAAGACAGGTCTGAAGTCTCTACTCGGCGGAGCCTACCTGCTGGACATAAAAGACGTGGTGGTGTTGCAGGGGGACCCCCCGGCCGAGGGCAGACCCGTGGGCGAGGTATCCACCGAGGAGGCGGTGGAGGAGGCGAAGAAGATGGGGCTTAGAGCAGGCGCCCTGCTGAGCCTGAGGAGAGACCACAGAAAACGCGTGGAGACCCTCAGAGCCGACTTCTACCTAGCCCTGCACCTCACAGACGCCAAGCAACTGGAGGGGCTCCCCCCCATCGTCTACCCCTACGTCATGGTGAGAACAAGCAACAACTCCGAGCTGATTGACAGGCTTAGACAAACCGCCGTGGAGCCCCACGAGGCCTTGGCGTTGGTGGAGGCGCTGGAAGGGGCGGCGCCCGGAGCCGTCATCTCGGTTCCGGGAGATTTCGACGCCTTGGTAGGGCTACTGAAACAGATAAAAACACGCCGTGGCTAAAAATCCACAGACGTGAAGCCTTAAAGACAAGTCAAAACACGCCGCAGTTAAAAAGCCTCCGGTCTCTGTACCCGACTAGGTAAACCCCGTTAACCAGCATGTTGAGCCCGTATACGTAGAAGTGGCATAATGACTTCGGAACAGCTACAACTCTGTTCCCGGCCAGCACCAGAAAGGTGTTGTAGGTTTCGCCGACTACGACGCCTCTAACGCCGTAGGAGCAGCGATATGTAGAAACCTCCCTCCCCAGCAGATCTACACAACTTAGACGCAAGGCTACTTGGTCAACTCACGCTCTATTGTCAAAATCCTCGCGATGGCTCTCTTTATCTGTTTAACCCTGCCAGGTTTCTCGACGAATCCCCTCGCCCTCTGCGTCTCGAGCCTGACCAGCTCCGCCCTGAGCTGGTTAAGCAACTGACGCCTCTCCTCCGGCTTCATATCTTTCAACGCCGCGGCCTTTAGTTTCTTTTCAGAAGACATAGGGTGTGTGTAAACCCGCAGTTTTTAAGGTTTCTGCTGTGTCTTAGTTACCGCATGGTGGTCGGCGTTCTTAGTAAAGAGCTTGAGGCTGGGCTTGTACTGCATCCACAGAAGTCTTGGATAGTACTGGAAGTCGTTTATCACAGACGGCGATAGATAGTCCTGTATAAACAGCGCGGGGGACATTCTGTGGCTACCTGCAGCTCGTCTCTTCTAGCCACTTCATTATGGCGTCTGCGAGTTCTGTATAGATTGCGTTTTCGCTCAGATATACGTTGTACTTCACGGCGGCGCCGCCCTCCGATATGGTCAAGTCGGCGGCGACTAGGCCGCTTGGAGTTCTCCTCAGCCCCTCCCAGCTGACGCTGAGCCCCTCGGCCCCGAGTCTCACGGCTTCAGCCAGCTTGTGGTTCTTAAGCCTATCGTCCCCCTCAAGCAGTGGAGGACCGTAGCGGAAGTATAGGCGCGCCAGCCTGGCCGCGCCGCCGCCAGACGCGGCCACGCTGAACCCCCTCCCGTCCCTCACCTCCGCCTTTATGCCGTATGCCGCGAGGGTGGCCGTCCAGAGCCGGGCTACGGCGCGCTTGCCGCTTGCCAGCTCGACTATCTTCATCGCCGCGGATACGTATCCGTCTCCGCCTATTGCGCCGGAGATTACAGCGCCGAAGTATCTCGGCGTCGTCTCGTCTACGCCAAGCCTCTCCGCCTGAATAAGCAGAAGAGCAGGCGCCACGACCTCTCTTGCGATTTTGTCGTCGTCGAGCTTATTCTTCAGTGCCTCCAGCTCACTCCGCACGCCTCCGCCCAGCCGCTTCACGGCGGCCTCCACCACGACGTCCCAGTTCTCCGCAACCCACCGCTTGAGGTCGTCCCAGCTCTTCACATGCTTAAGGCCCTTCAACTCCGCCTTGGTTCTCAGCATGTGGAGCCACCCGCCCACCGCGCTCCTCTTAATCGCCTCGTCGAGCTTCTCGAGGGGGGCTTCAACCACAACCTGCAACTTCGGCCCCCCAAGAGTCAAGGACATGCGGAGCTCCACAACAGACCAGCCAAACAAGGCGTGAGTCTCAGCCAACTGCCACAGATGAGAGGTGGACATCCGCAACACCCTCTCGCCCTTCTTTCTGCTCATCGCCACGTCGGAGGCAACCCAGCCCAGCATGTACGGGAAGCGGTCCTCCACGGGCAGACGCCCCCCAACCTCCTCCGCCGCCTTCACAGCCGCCTCAAGCTCCGGCTTGAAGAACACCTGCCACCTCTCCACATCCTCGAACTTCAAGAAGTAGACTATGCCCTTCCCCACCTTTGAAATCCAGAGCTCTATGTCCAGCCCCTCGAGTCCACCGCTTTCCTTCACGCTGTAGAGCCTAAACACGTAAGACGACTCGTCCCCCCTCTCGAGTATCAGCGCCAGTTTGCCGACCTTTGCGAGCTCCTCGATGAAGTCGCTGTAGTGGTCGGCGCCGGGTTTTAGGAACAGGCGGCGGAGGGCCTCCGCCAACATCTCCTCCACCGCCACCGGTCTCTTCACCTCCGCCCTCTCGGCTTTGACATACGCCGTTCTCGGCGTGTAATAGATGAGTCGGGCAGACCCACCCACCTCAAGCCAATACCAAGCCGCCACGCCGAAGACGCCCCTCCTCCCCAACGCATACTCCCTATACGCGATTAAAGCCGCCAAAGCCTTAACGCCGAAGCTCACGCCGCTGAACATGGAGAGCTCCTTGTCCTCCGCCTCCGCCAGCCTTCTGGCCACGTCTTCCTTCACGTTTATGAGGTCTCTCAGGCCGTACTTGACTGCATATTCGTTCAGCCGCTTCCTGAGGATTTCCAGCGCATTTTCGAAGGCCTTGCCCTCTTCCTCGGCCAGCTGTGCTAGACGGCCGAGGTCCGCCATGTACGCAACCCGCTTAAACGGCCACTCGCCCACCTCTCTCTTCTCCACGGCCTTCTTAGCCGCGGCCTCTCTCAACGCAGATCTGTAAACGCCGAAGGCCTCCTCCAGCGCAAGGACGGCGTAGAAGAGGGCCTTCTCCTTCCTCTTATCAAGTTCTTTATACGTCTTGCTGTACTTGAGCTTCTCCTTCTCAGACTCGTTCGGCATAATCAACACCCTCAGCGACTCCCAAGGTTGCGGTAGCTTCTCATTCTTGTCGATCGCCTCCTCGGCAATTTTCCTGAACTTCTCGTATGGGTCGGGCTCCTTAAGCATGTTAAACACCTCCTCCCTAGAGTACTCCCTAACGCCGCCAGGTATAAACGGCGGCATGCCCATGGCGAAATGCGCCAACTTCTCCAGCTCCACAAGACCCCACATATCCAACGCGATGTTTAGCGCGATCACTCCAGCCGCCATCAAGAAGAGGTATGCTTTGTGCTCGTCGATCCAAGCCAGCACCCTCGTGACCGCCTCAACGAAGAGCTCAACAAGGCGCTGAACCGTGACCTTAACCTGCTCAAATACTTCTTTAGCCGCCTCATACAGCGCCTTGGCGGCCTTCTGCAGGTACTGCACAGCCTCTCTGAAGCGGCCCACGTCCACAAGCACCACGGCGGAGACCACCGACGAAACCATAACCTCTGAATACAGCCCGTGATACACGGAATACAGCGCCGCCGAGAGCCGGGCTGAGGCGGCTTTTCCGCATCTACGCCACATCCCCATGCGCCGGTTTAAAAACAACTATACGCAAGAAAAACAGCTGAGGATTAGAAGAGAGACGATGGAGAGGCTTAGGGAGCAACCCCTATACCTCTATCATGTACGGGTGGAGGATGCTCATAGGTCTCTGCCTTATCACCTCAACCATCCACGGATATCTACGCAGTGTTTTGGCGATCTCCACCAGCCTATCCCTAAGATCCAGCCACTTCTTAACCCACTCCACGCCGAATGCTTGTAACTCCGGCCACTCCCTCAACAACTCTTCAGCCGGGTCGGGCGGCCGGTGGCGAGAGACGGGTCGGAGGCATGTATTTCGCTCACCTCGTCGAAGGCTTTTTGCGCCCAAAACAGCGCCGTGAAGGAGGTCAAGCTGGAGCTGACCTTCAGCAGATACGAGACATACGAGGAGAAGACAAGAGAGGTGTACAAACCAAAGGGACTACTGGCCTACGTCGCGGCGGCCAGGGAATACGTGAGGATACTCTAGACGAGACAGACTATACCGCCATCTCTAAACCAACCCTTTGGCCAACCCCTTTCCCCGCCGTCTTAAACTATATTTCTGTTTTACAGCTGGGGCTTCTGGCTGGGCCGGATGAGGCGGCTGGGACAACTCCGGCCAGCGTCAGAAACACCGCCAAGAGGATAAGGGTGTGCGGTTTATTGTTGCGCCTCAGCAGGCGCCGCCGCCTCGGGTCTTGTGGGTGGTTTGATCTTGTACTCGTCGCTGTACCGCATAGTCGCCGGCGTGATCCTCACCTCTATGCCGTAGATGCCCGGCTTCAGAAGCACGTGGACCACCGCCCGCCTCACCCGTTGCTTGGCGTCGTAGCCGATCTTGTAGAGCTTCCCGAAGGTCTGCTTCTCGAACTTAGCCCTCTCCGTAGACAGCTTGCCGCTCACCACGATCTCAAAGCCCTTAGCCCCAGCCTCCGTCAACTGCCTTATGGCCACAAACATGACCCGTCTAAACCTGACGCCCTTAGCCATGGCGTTGGCTATACGGTACGCCACAACCTTGGGGAACATCTCGGGCGCCTCGATCTTGGAGACGTCTATCA
>Ga0315298_1009181_pt1 | contig 12310 bp, 9 predicted proteins | sample WHS_1_MG_FD_203077 | JGI IMG/M metagenome (GOLD analysis project Ga0315298, IMG submission 203077) | Extremophilic microbial mat communities from Washburn Hot Springs, YNP, Wyoming, USA - WHS_1_MG | ecosystem: Environmental > Aquatic > Thermal springs > Hot (42-90C) | place: USA: Wyoming... | reverse complement strand
ACACTTTATCTGTATTATCACTACTTCCCGAAACAACTTTACTTCCAGCGGGACTGAAAACGACTGAGTTTACACCACTACTATGATTCCCAGTCCAGAGTAATGTACCTGTTGATGCATCCCACACTTCAACATTAGCAGTATAGTACATACTTCCCGAAACAACTTTACTTCCATCGGGGCTGAAGGCAACTGAGTTTACTCTATAACTATGATTCCCAGTCCAGAGTAATGTACCTGTTGATGCATCCCAAACTTTAACTGTACTACTTCCCGAAACAACTTTACTTCCATCGGGACTGAAGGCAACTGAGCTTACAACACCAAAATGATTCCCAGTCCAGAGTAATGTACCTGTTGATGCATCCCACACTTTAACTGTATTATCACTACTTCCCGAAACAACTTTACTTCCATCGGGACTGAAGGCAACTAATCTTACAGCATCACTATGATTCCCAGTCCAGAGTAATGTACCTGTTGATGCATCCCACACTTTAACTGTTTTATCATAACTTCCCGAAACAACTTTACTTCCATCAGGACTGAAAGCTACTGATTTTACATAATCATCATGATTCCCAGTCCAGAGTAACCCCCAGGATTCTTGAGCATACAATACTTTAGTGCCGAAAATGAATAATATTGCAACTAATAATAATTTTACCCGCATAATTTAACCTCATTATTATTAATTGAATTTAATATATTATATAGGATTTATTAAATGGTTCTATAATGACCTTCAAGCCCTTGAATTTCTTCAATATTTGTATAATATACTAAGATTAAAATAATAAAGGTAGCCCTATAAAACAAAAAAACTTTAGAAACATGACAAGAAATTAAATTGCTATTTGCAAAAATTATGTATTAAGTAATATCAGAGAATTGAATTATAAATGCATATTTTTGCACTAAGAAATTTACCATTTGAATCGAACCCCTGTTCGCCTCTGGCGAAATAGTGGAATTGTGACTCCTGCCTACGCTAAAGCTTCGGCAGGCTTGCCTCGTTTGAATCGAACCCCTATTCGCCTCTACGGTAAAACTAAAATTCTAAACAAAGTTTATCTTTGATTAAAGATTTATCATTGCCTTAGTTTACAAGAATAGAAAAACTATCTGTAAAAATTGCTCTGGACTTATCACTAACAATTCTTCAAGAGTATTCATCTGATCAAAGACATTTAGGAATATCATTCAACAACATTATAGTTTTACTCTAAAGACAGGAATATTTCCTTACAGATATTCTTTGTCTTGAAAGTTCTATCAACTTTGTTGGAATTTAAGGATTAGCTTTTCGGCTGGGAAAACATTTACTTGGCGGATTTGTTGAGAAAGTTCTTTCTTGGCGGGCTTATAGTCATTTAGAAACATTCCCTTGAGGCTAAGCATACTCATGTTCTGAATTGTTTAGCCAGAAGGGTTTTCATTAAGCATGCTGTGTTCACTTATATAATTACTATTTTATTTTTGTTAAAAAGGCATATTGTTACTTAAGTCTTTAATTTAACGACAATAATAATCCCTTAACAAACTTGATAATCACCTAAAAAAATTATATTGATTTACTCATTCATAAGATTCTTAGTAATACTTCCAAATTGTTCAAGTGCTGATAGCAAGTTCTCTGTAATTTCTTGAGCAAGAATATCAGGGTCGGGCAAGTTTTCTGAGTTTTCTAGACTTTCATCCTTTATCCAAAATATATCGAGATTAACTTTATCTCTTTGTATTATTTCATCATAAGTGAAAACTCGCCATTTACCATTGGGATTATCTTCACTCCAGGTTTGTTTCCTTTCAAAACGATTTTCGGGATTATAACATTTTATAAAATCGATTAAGTCTTCGTAACGAAGAGGATTTGTTTTTAATGTGAAATGCATATTGGTTCTTAAATCATAGAACCAGACTTCCTTTGTCCACGGTTTTTCGCTTGCAGGTTTTCTATCAAAGAATAAAACATTCGCCTTCACTCCCTGAGCATAAAAGATTCCGGTTGGCAATCGAAGAATTGTGTGTAAATCACACTCAGCTAAAAGCTTTCTTCTAACAACTTCACCTGCACCACCTTCAAACAATACATTATCTGGAACAACAATTGCAACTCTTCCATTTATCTTTACTAGAGACTTAACATGCTGAAGAAAATTTAATTGTTTGTTTGAAGTAGTTGTCCAGAAGTCGGGTCTTTCATAAATCAAAGATTCTTTATCAGCTTTTCCTTCTCCATTTACTATTGTAATGCTGCTCTTTTTGCCAAATGGTGGATTTGTTAAAACTAAATCATAATTAACTATTGGCTCAGCAACTAATGAGTCACTAACTTCAATTGGACTTTCATCTCCACCGATTCCATGTAAATAAAGATTCATCACGCACAATCGAGCGACACTATCCACAATATCTTTCCCGTAAAATGTATTGTATTTGAGAAATAGTTTTTGGTCTTTATCAAGCTGATAACTTTTTGAAATGTAATCATAAGCCGCTAAAAGGAAACCTCCAGTTCCGCAGGCTGGGTCACAAATTGTTTCGCCTGGTTTTGGTCTAACACATTCAACAATTGCTTTAATCAATGGTCGTGGAGTGAAATACTGTCCGGCACCACTTTTTACATCTTCAGCATTTTTTCGTAAAAGTCCTTCATAAATTTCACCTTTTAAATCAACATCCAAACCGAGCCATTTTTCAGCGTTAATAAGTTCAATCAATCGTTTCAATTTTGCCGGGTCTTGAATTTTATTCTGTGATTTTCTGAAAATGACCCCGAGCAATCCTTTCTCTTTTCCGAGAGTTTCGAGAATATGACGGTAATGCACTTCGAGTTCATCACCATCTTTCTCAACAAGACTTTGCCAATCAAGTCCAGCTGGAATTGTCGAAGTTTTATTAAAAGGTGGTTTTGTCTGTTCATCTGCCATTTTAAGAAATAAAAGATATGTCAATTGTTCGACATAATCGCCGTAACTTACACCATCATCACGGAGAACATTGCAATAATTCCAGACCCTTTGAACAATTGCTGGAGCTTCATTTGCCATAATTTATCTCCTTTTGAGTTTTAGTTTCTTTACTTTATCTGTTAATACATAATGCACTGTTTTAGGAGCACCTTTGAATTCTACAAAACCTAATTTTCTTAATAATGCCATATCTCGTTGCGCTGTTGCTCTTTCAATTTTGAACTCTTCTTTTATAACATTCAATGTTAACGATTTAATCAATATCATATACAGCAGTTCATTTACTAAGCGCATCTTTACAGCATCACTTACAGCATAATTTACAGTACCAGTTACAGTGCCACTTAAAGGTATATTTACAGTGCCAACCTTCCAGAATGTATTTATAACATCCTCAATAGTTTCAAGTCTTTTAACTTATAATTCATATCCACATTCAAAGTTAAATATCAAAGTTCTTCATTAAGCAATTTTTTACCTTTATCAGTCAATACATATCTGCCAGTTTTCTTTGAACCTTCAAATTTAATGATGCCTATCTTTTTTAACAAAGTAATATCTCTTTCGGCAGTTGCAGTTGAAATTTTATTTAATCTTTCTATAATCCTCCTCGTAAAAAATCCATATTGTTTAATATACAATATTTCTTGTAGCAACCTGTTTTTTATTCCCTCATTTATTCCCTCACTTATTCCCTCATTTATTCCGAACTTTATTCCGAACTCTTCATGCCTTTTCTCCTCAACAAAAGGCTTATGTCTTGGTCGTTTAAAGGTAACATTGAAGAATGTGTCAAAATCAAATTTCACAGGAGGTAAGCCTGCCTCTTTGACTAATCTTCTAATTTTGGAAATACCAGTCCCCATCTTTTCAATGTACTTAATCCTATGAAGCAAGTTTGCAATATTTGGATTTCTTAAAACACTTCTCTTGCCAAAATCTTCTGGTTTTAATCCCTTCGGTAAACCTCCAAAGTTCGTGATTTCAATTCTATCATCAAACATTTCCACCATAACATTTGAGCCTTTTTCAAAATAATCACGGTGGGCAACAGCATTTATGATTGCTTCACGAAGAGCATCATAAGGAATTTCAGGTATTTCTCGCCTCTGAGGAATACCTGTCATTTCATACCTGACACGAATATATTGTTTTAAGAAATTCATCGCACTATCAATGTTGAAGACTATATCTTCGTTAAAATCTTTTCTATCAAGCACTTCAACTTTTTCGGTGCCTTTATAAAGTGCACAAGTTACGCCTGCATGAGGATAAAAATTCTGCAAATTTTTGGCAAAAAATAAAATTCCAGTATTATTAAAGATAAGTTTACCTTCTTGTTTTTCCGCTACACCCAGGTTTACCAATAAAGTTGGAGTATCAACAAATTTAGTTATGTCTCCAAGTTTTAAGAATTTCTCAAATTTATTGTGATCAAAATGTTTCTTATAATCGAATTTTAAATTTACCAATTCATCAAAGCGAATTTTACCCTCAGATTTAATAAAAGCAATGATTTCATCACGATTTAACTTTTGAGAGTTTGGTCCTACTCTTGTATAAAAACCTGCTGAACATCTATAAGGCTTATCATCACCTTCTCTCACATTTATTATTAGAATGTTTTCAAACTCTTCAAAGATAATCTTGATAGATGGATCACAATTATTGGCTATATCTTGAATTTGGGATTTAAGTGCATTATCTATACTGACACCTTTTATTTTCTTATCATCGGAGATTCCCAAAAATATTCTTCCACCCGAGGCATTGGCAAAAGCAACTATTTCTTTGTCAAGTCCCGATAAGGATTCTTTGAACTCTATTTTATAACCTTCGCCTTCTTCTAATATTTGTTTTAATTCTTTAGAATTCATAACTGCAAACTCTTTCTTACTCTTTCCAGTAACTTATCTGCTGGTTCATCATTTGGATCCTGAGGTACCAGTTTTCCTTCAAAGGCTTTTTTTAGAATACTCTGTCGTAATCGCTCTGCCTGTTTAAGACTATTATCAATCGCCTTTTCCACCTCATCAGCAACAGAGAAGCGGCGCTCAATTTCTTCCACAATCTTTTGCTGTTCGGCGAGAGGGGGAAGGGGTAGAATGATTTTAGATAAAATTTGTGAATTAACGTTTGGTTGACCTATACCTAATTGGTTCGAAATAATTTGTTTCCAATACTCATAAGATTGAAAAAAATTATAAACGTATTCTTTGAAAACATTTTTTGAAAGAACTATACGTATTAAATACGAAGCAAAGATTGATTTGGGGATTTTGCCCTTAATAAGAAAGCTCTTGCCAACTGTTGCACCAGTTCTTGCAAAAACCAGATCACCTTCATTTAATAGATATTTTTTTTCTTTATCTGGTTCTATTACACAATATGGGACATTATTCCAGTCAACATTATTTTCCTGAATATCAGTAATTCTTAACATTTTTGGGCCAAGAGGTTCATTTTTTGCTTTTGCTGTATAACCATATTGTATATCATCACTTATCTCTCCCACTCTCACCCACATCCATCCTTCTGGCAATGTAGGGAGTTCTGATGTATCGATTGGTGGCAATTCTTTATACTTCTTACCGAGTTTTTTCTTTCGCTCCTCTTTTATTCGTTCAAGAAGCACGGATGCGGACTCAAGTTTATCCCTGTTCGCTTCCCGCCATTCTTCTGTAAGCATTCCTTCAAAGGCGTATTTCAAGACAGCCTGACGATAGCGTTTGATTTGCTCCTTTGCCTTCTTCAGTGCATCCACGCCAGCATCAAGCTTGGTAAATAACTCTTCAATTTTTGAAACTATGCGTTGCTGCTCGGGGAGAGGAGGCAAAGGTATTGATAGATTTTCGATTTTTGATTTTGAGATTGAAGAAAAAGTACTTCCAGTACCAATTTTCGAAATCTGATTTTCTATTGACCGGAAAAAATATAAAATGAACTTATGTTGTTCACGATAATAATATCTAATAGCAGCTAGACCACGACCTATACAACATTTTTCGTTGCAAATGTTTGTAGGACCTACTGGTGCTCTTACTGATAAAAGTATATCTCCAACTTCTGCTATTTTTTTTGGTTTTGAACACCAAACTCTTGGAATAGGATATATTTCACCAAAATCAAGTTTACCTTGATAAAATGGTAAACCAATTTTTTTATCATTATATGTTGTAGATGGGGGCGATTGTCCCATTATTATTTCACAAATATCAGATAACCTGACTATGCGCCACAAATTAGGATATGACTTATTCATCTTTTTGTCGCTCCAGATGCAGTAATTTTTGAAGAAGTAAATATAGCAGTTAATTGATTTGCTTCTTCGAGTAAGATTTTAATCTTATCATGGTCACCTAATTGTAGTTCAAGGGCTATTTCTAACCAATACAAAGTTTCATCTGCTTCTTCTTCCACAATCGCAATTTTATTAATAAAATCTTTTTTGGATTTAGCTCTACAAGCACTTCTATAATTTGCACCTACAGATGTTGCAGATCTAATTAATTGTTTACCTATAACAAATCCTGTATTAGTCTTTGGAAAAGTCTCAGCCAAATTAACTATCTCAATTGCAAACTTTTTAGTTCTATCTTTAAGTTGTTTGCTATTCATTTATTTGAATCAAAATTAATTATCAAAAATGTGTCTCATATTTTATCCAACAAATAAAAACCCTACAAATCAAAAATCTCAAATCATCAATCTCAAATCAAAAATCCATCAATCAAAAATCCATAAATCAAACAGTTAATTTGCTATTTAACTCATTTAAAATACTTTCCAACTCGTTTCCAAAGATTTGATACGCTTTGATTAGTCCTCCTTCTTCGAAGAAAGGTGAAAGTTCAAAATCATCCTTATTGATTGCGAGTGAGCTTGCAATGTGGTCTTTAATCATCTTTAGCCATTGTAATTGTTCAGCAGTAAACCGCTTGCCTTTTTCTTCTTGTTCCTTTAACCAGCGATGAAATTTTTCATCTACTGTCTCAGGGAAAGGTTGAAGTATATCTGTCTGACCAATTGTAAATCGAATAAGTGAAATAATATTTGTTAAAAGTTTTTGTGGGCCAGCACCTCTGACTTTTGATTTTTCAAGTTGTTCGTAAGCAAGCCAGACCTGTTCTGGAGTAATTCGATAAGGTGGTTTCTGGATAGCTTCAGCAAGTTGTTTTATCTGTTCATAAGTCAAATGTCGCTTTGCATAAGGTTGATTATAAATTATTTGAAGTGCTGTAATCTCATCTTTATTTTCTTCAATGAACTTTTTGAATGTATTTACAATTGTTTCTGCTTGTTCTTTTGCATTAGGATCAGCACCAGCGAAAATAACAGTGTCTTTGCTTATTGTATCAATTATCTGTTCATTTTTCTTTTTTACTTCAATCAATAATTTTCTCAAATCGGGATTATCAAAAGGCTTGCAAACTTCATCTGCTAATTTTTCAAATGCAGATTTGATTTGCTCTTCTGTTGGTTCATCAGTATTAAATTCTTCTTTTGCCTTTTCAATTTGCTTATCCTTATCAATTGCATTGAATAAGTCTTTTACAATTTCACGCAAAGATTTACCAGCAATCTTTTCAATTTCTTTTTTCTCTTTTTCATCGAGTTGTTTTTCAAGTCGAGTTAATCTATTAGCTAATGAAGTTATTGTATCTTCATCTCTTAGACCAAGTGCAATGTCTGTGATAATTGTTTCAAATTTTACAGATGGTTTTCTTTCAAGTGGGCGTGAATCGGTTTTATCGCTTTCGCAAACTCCAACAGCATCAACAATTATGAAATGAGTTTTATTATTAACATCTGGAGTGACTGCTTGAAGTTCAGTTGGATTAATTGACCTTGTCCCTCTACCTTTCATCTGTTCAAAGTAAGTTCTTGATTTCACATCTCGCATAAAGATCAAACATTCAATCGGCTTAATGTCTGTGCCAGTTGAAATCATATCTACAGTTACAGCAATTCGAGGATTATATGAATTTCTGAAATCCTGAATTAAATTTTCCGGTTTTTCACCTGTTGTTCGATATGTAATTTTCTTACAGAAATCATTTCCCTTGCCGAATTCTTCTCTGACTATATGAACAATATCCTCAGCGTGTGAATCGTCTTTAGCAAAGATCAAAGTTTTTGGGACTTCGCTTCTGCCAGGGAAAATCTCAGTGAAAAGTTTTTCTTTGAATGTTCTTATTATGGTTCTTATCTGATCAAGTGCAACAACGCTTCTATCCAAATCGGAAGGATCATATTCCAGATCTTCATCGAGCAATTCCCATCGAGTTTTTCTTGTGAGTTTATTTCGCTTATCTATGTAATATCCAGCTTGAATGAGACTTCCTTTTTCAGTTATTTTAGTTTTTATTCGATAGACTTCGTAAGGCACATTTACTCCATCGGCTACTGATTGCTCATAAGTATATTCTGAAATAAGATTTTGATTGAAAAATCCAAGAGTTTGTTTTGATGGAGTTGCTGTAAGTCCAATTATAAATGCATCGAAATATTCAAGTACCTGTCTCCATAAATTATAAATTGAACGATGACATTCATCAGTAATTATAAAATCAAAAGTTTCAATTGGTACTTCTGGGTTGTAAGAGATTTCTTTTGGTGCACGATTACTTGAGAAAAGTTCAAAACCTGACATTTCTTCTAAAGTCTCATCAAGTTCAGCTTCACCTTTTAAAATTGAATAGAGCCTTTGAATTGTTGTAATGCAAACTCGACTTACACGGTCAATTACATTTGAAGTAAGATGTTGAATATTGTAAAGCTCAATAAATTTTCTTCGGTCGTCTGTTGTATGGAATTGTTGAAATTCTTTAAGAGTTTGTCTGGCTAAGTTATTTCTATCAACCAGAAAAAGTATTCTTCGAGCATTTGCATATTTGATTAATCGATAAATGAAATTAATAGCAGTAAAAGTTTTACCACTTCCCGAAGCCATTTGAATTAAAGCACGAGGTCTATTTTCAGCAAAAGATTTTTCAAGATTTACAATTGCTTCAATTTGACATTCACGAAGTCCTTCAGTAATTAAAGGTGGTAGATTTTGCAATCGTGATCTTAAAGTCTCTGATTGGTTCATCCACTCTTTCAAAGTTTCGGGGCGATGAAATGCAAAAACTCTTCTTGATCTTGGTAAAGGATCTTTCTTATCACGAAAGAAAGTTTCAACTCCAGTACTTTCGTAAAGGAAACGAATTTCCTCTTCACTAATATGAAATTTTTCTGGAATGCTTGAAGAATATCTTTCCGTTTGTTCAGCAACACCACTTAATGTTGTTCCTTCTGGTTTTGCTTCAATCAAACCAACTAATTTTTTATCAACAAATAAAGCATAATCAGCATAACCATTTTCAAGAGGAAATTCTCTTACTGCAACACCAAGATTTGAGCTTAGACTGAAGCGAGGATAATCTTGGACTGACCAACCGGCTAAAGAGAGTAATTCATCAATCTTTTGTCTTGCGGATTCCTCGGGTTTCATAAAATACGAATTTTGCTTGTATAAAATCGTATTTAATGAAGATTTTATCAATACTCAAAATGAGGAAGCGTTCATTCATCTGATACATAAGTAACAACATATTTAATTCTTCTCTTTGAATTCAACCCTCACAAACTTTTTAGCCGATGCGCATTATTGAGCTTATTTTAATCTTGCAATTGTTTTCTTAATAGTTCATCTTTCTGTTGTGACGAGAGATTGTTTCAATCTCCATCAAAGAACTTACTTGATACGGATTACATTTCACAGAGCACGACTTAATTGTTTTTCTCATCAATCATTGGCTGGATGGATATTTTCAGTATTTGCTGATGTTACAGTTTACCATTTGGAGAGAGGAATGTTTAGTAATTTTTTCTACCGCATGTATACCATCCTACTAATTTTCTTGACAAACGGAAAGTTATGTTTTATTATTGTTTCTGTAAATAATAATTTTTTATGACCTACGGAAATGAAATATTTAGAGTTTAAAAATGCTGTTAGGGAGTTCCCCATAATCTCATTGACCCATATTCTTAATCTCAATAATGGAACTCGGACTCTTAAAAACCAGTTAGTTGGTTGGCAAAAGAAAGGTTTGGTCATCAAGTTAAAGAAAGGACTATATGTTTTAAATGAGCGAGACAGGAAAATTGAACCCTCCAGAATCTTCCTTGCCAATGCTCTGTATTCACCATCCTATGTTAGCACAATCTATGCTCTTGGGTATTATGATTTAATTCCTGAAAAGGTAGTTGATGTGACATCTGTTACTACCAAAAAGACTGCGAAATTCACAAATCCTTTTGGTACCTTCATTTATCAGCACTTAAAAACCAATTTATTTTTTGGCTTCAAAAAGATTGAAGATGAAAATGGCTTTCCTGTTCTTATCGCAGAGCCAGAAAAGGCATTGCTTGATTTTATTTATTTGAATATACAGGACTTTAAAGGTAAAAATGAAGATGTCTTCAACCTCTCCTATAGGTTTCAAAATTTAGATATATTGAAAAAAAGAAAACTGATGGATTTTGCCGAAAGATTTGAAAATGATGTAATGCTTGATGTAGCGAAAAATTTATTAAGTTTCATGAAAAGACAGAGATAATTTATGCTTGATTTAATTAAGCAGAATATCAAAGATATCCCAGACAATGAGACGAAGGTTCATATAACCAGAGAACTTTTACAATTACTTATATTAAAGATTATTTCTGATAAAGATTATTTTAAGAATCTTGCCTTTGTTGGTGGGACATCATTGAGATTTCTTTATGGCTTAAGGAGGTTTTCAGAAGAACTTGACTTTTCATTGATTAATAAAAAAGGCTATAAATTTGATAGTTTTCTGGAAAAAGTTACTTATGAGTTAGAAAAATATGGTCTTTCAGTTGAGATTAAGAAAGGTGCAAAAGAACCTGTCCAATCCGCCATGGTTAAATTTAAAGATATTTTGTATCTCTTAGGATTATCTAGGCAAAAGGACCAAAGACTTTCTATTAAGCTTGAAATAGACTCGAATCCACCGAAAGGCTGGAATACAGAGCTATCTTTAGTGAGCAAGCATTTTGTTTTTACAGTCTTACATTTTGATATCCCTTCTCTTTATGCTACAAAGATTCATGCCTGTTTTTTTAGGAAATACATTAAAGGAAGGGACTTTTATGACCTTCTCTGGTATTTTGGGAAAAAAGTTATGCCTAATTTTGAACTTCTCAATAATGCAATAGAGCAGACAGAGAAAAAGAGAATGGATTTGAATGCGAAGAATTTTAATGACTTTTTAGAAGAAAGATTAACAAGTATCGATTTTGCAAAGGTAAGAAAAGATGTGGAGAGATTTATAGAAGACAAGAACGAACTCAAACTATTGGACAGGGATATAATCTTAAAGCTTCTGAATAAGGAGTTTATAAGTTGATGGGTTAAGAAGTTTATGAGTTAATAAGTTACAAGTTGGAGAGTTAATTAGAAATGATACCACAGTTAATTGTTAATGGAATTATAGCTGGTAGTATTTACGCTTTGATTGCAATTGGATTTACAATTATATATCGAACTGTTAAATTTTTTCATCTTGCCCATGGTGTGGTTTATACAGCAGGGGCTTATCTTGCTTACACTTTTATTAGCTCACTTGCCAATCAACTTACTAACTCATTAATTGTTTATATCACCTCTTTTCTTTTATCCATAATCCTTTCTGGTATTCTTGGGATTGCTATTGATAGATTGGTCTATTATCCATTACGAAAACAGAATGACAATTCGTCCTAATCATGCTTGGTACGGTTTCAGATACGCTCAATTCATTAAAAAACAATAATTATGTGAGATTAAAACATCACATAAGTATTTTTAATAACCTTCTTGAATACATCATTAGTTCCCATTATCATATTAGCTTCATAGTTATCATTAACGATATCATAGGCTATATTGGTATTTATGCTATCCAACAAGGAGATAATTCAAACTCACTAAGTTAACTTTTCTTATTGCATGAGAAATTTCTTTGTTGATGCATTCTCACCAAAGAGGAGTTGTATTTAGTATAGTATTGAGAGAGGGTTTTGTGGCTATGAATTTCTACTTCAGTCAATTTTTCTTTAAACTAAAAAAGCCTTGTAGCTTCTTTAATTACAAGGCATTAGGTTAGTGGGCGCTGAAGGATTCTGCCAAAGGCATTCCTTCGGAAGAACCTACGAACCCCTGCTTTACCCTGTGAAAAATCTTAATTCATAACTTCCAGCTAAATTCTAAAAATCTTGAATATAAAATTTCTCTCTATAAAATGATTTCAGTCAATATTTCTTTTTCCGAAGGATTGGATAGA
>Ga0315298_1009179_pt1 | contig 12312 bp, 7 predicted proteins | sample WHS_1_MG_FD_203077 | JGI IMG/M metagenome (GOLD analysis project Ga0315298, IMG submission 203077) | Extremophilic microbial mat communities from Washburn Hot Springs, YNP, Wyoming, USA - WHS_1_MG | ecosystem: Environmental > Aquatic > Thermal springs > Hot (42-90C) | place: USA: Wyoming... | reverse complement strand
CGCCCCGGCCGCGTCACAACCCGTTCGAGGTCTCGCCCCCGAGTATTTTTGTTAGTAGCTGTAGGTCGCTCCCAGCGTGAAGTACCGGCCCACGGCACCACCCTGGTCGTACGCCGGATCGTACGGGTAGAAGTACGTGCCGCCGCCGTACGTCTGCATGTCGACCGGCGGGACCTTGTTGAACAGGTTCGTCACCGCCGCATGGATCTGCAGGTGCGAGCTGATCTGGTACGCCCCGTAGATGTCGGTCTGCAGGTAATAGCCCACCGAGCAGAACTGCGAGTTCTGCGGGGTCACGCCGTTGAGGAAGCGGGCGTCATACCCGATCGCCGTGTTGCACGTCGGAATCCCCGATGAGGGATCGGTGATGTCGAAGTGGCCGACGAAGTTCAAGCTCGGGGAGATAGTGAGCGCCCCGCGCTGCCAGCTCAGCTGCAGGCTCGCCCGGTCCTTCGGACTGCCGGTGTCGCCCGAGACGCCCGACGGACCGTGGGTTCCGGCCAGCTCGTACGTCTGACCGTTGAAGGTCAGCTGGTAGGTCAGCAGGTGCGTCCAGGTCGCATCCACCGTGAAGCGGCCGTAGTAGCCCGCGTCATAGTGCGCCCGGATATCGATATCGAAGCCGCTGGTGTGCGTCGCGCCCGCATTCACATACGGATACGAGAGCGCCAGGATCGTTCCGACCGGCGTGACCTGATTGACCAGCTCACCAGAGGTACACCCCGCGGTATAGGTTGTCGGACAGTACGGCTGGATGATTGGCGCGCCGCGCAGGATGCCGCTGTAGTTGGTCAGACCTCCGGCCTCGAATGCCGAGATGATGTCGTTGGTCACCTTGATGTTGTAGTAATCACCGGTCAGGCTCACCTCACGCAGCGGCTGCAACACGATACCGGCCGTCCAGTTGGTCGACTTCACGTTCTGCAGATGCGGATTGGCGGCCTGGAAGCCGGTCACCTGGATGCTGCACTGCGTCGAGTAGTCACCAGGCCCGGCGACGATATTCTTGTTGGTACTGGTGCTCGGATTCGGGCACAAGGTCGGATCGGTGAACGCACCGGCACCGAACAGCTCACCGGAGGCGCCGCCCTCGGCAGCCGACGGGGCCCGGAAGCCCTTGCCCCAGGTACCACGCAGGGCGATCCAGTGCCACGGTGCGTACTTCACGCCGAACTGCGGCGTGAACGCCGAACCCACACCCTGGTAATGGTCGAAGCGCCCCGCCGCGTCCACCTCGAAATGCTTGATCGGCTTGCCGTCCAACTCGAGGAACGCCGCGGCATCCTTCTCGGTGCCGATCACGTAGATCGGTCCGCCGCCTTCGGTCTGCGCACCGGACACCGCCGCCGGCGGCGCGTGCTCGTCCTGCACCTTCTTGTACCACTGCACGCCGACGGCGAGCTGCAGCGGCCCGCCGGGCAGCTCGAACAGCTTGTGCTGGCCGTGGATGTCCACCAAATCGAGCTCGCTCCAGGGCGTCGTCTCCATCGCAGGCGCGAACAGCTGAGTCCCACTGGAGCTGCCGAAGACGTAGCCGTTGTTCAGCGCACTCTGCAGTGCCGCACTGTTGATCTCGCCGAGCAGCTTATAGTCCATCTTGGCGTACATGGCGCCCGCGGTGGCATCGATGCGCCAGCCCGCCTCGCGACCCTTCAACGTCGCCAGCAGCCGGTACGTATTGGTATTGGTCAGCGTCGAGACAGACCCCAGCTCCGGGAAGTCGTACTGGAAGGCGAGCGGCTGTCCGAACCAGGAACACTTCTCTGCATCCGTCGCCGCATTGCACGCAGTCGGGTACATCGGATTGGTATTCGGCACCGTGATGATGTTCGGCGTCACCAGCGCGGACGCCGGCACCACGGTCAGCGGAATGCCCGGACCGAACACTAGGTTGCTGACACCGGCGACGTTGCCGACCCCGCCGGAATACCCGGTCTTCTCCTGCGAGGAGCTCTCGAACCAAGACGCCTGAATGCCGAGCGTCCAGTTGTCGCTCAGCTGCTTGGTGAACTTGCCGAGCAGGTCGACGCGGGTCGTCGAAGGCTGCAACTGGGCATTCGGATCGATCGTCAGGCACTTGTTGAGCGCCTGGGATTGGGCATCACAACCCGGCAGATAATTGACGATGTTTCCGGTTGCCGGATCGATGAAGTACCCCGTGCCCGACTGCGGGTAGGCGAAGATCGGATCCAGGGCCGCGGCCTGACCTACGTTGTTCGCACCGCCGAACGTACCGCCGAACGGCGTGTAATCGATGTTGTCCCAGAGCCCGTGGCGGTTGCGCGCCAGGATCTGGTCCTGGTGACGGAAGTCGCCCGAGATGTACCAGTTGTAGCCATCTTCGGCGAGACTGCCGTGGCCGCCGATGAAGCCGATGTGCTCCATCGTGCCGTCGCCGCGTTGGGACGTGCCGGTTTCGGCGCTGACCTTGAAGCCCTGGTACTCCTTGCGCAGGATGACGTTCACGACACCCGCGATGGCGTCCGAACCGTACACGCCGGAGGCACCGTTCTTGTCGATCTGCACGGACTGGATCGCCGTGAACGGAATCGACGCGAGGTCGACGAAACTGCGCTGATTGTCATCGAGCAACGGATACGGAACGGTGCGCTCCCCATCGATCAGCACGAGGGTGTCGCCCACCGATAGACCGCGCAGCGACACGCCCGAAGCGCCCGCCGCAAAGGCAAAGCTGAACGACTGGCTGAGCGTGCTCGCGCCGTTGGCGCTGATGTTCTTCAGGATCGAGGAGAAGTCCGTGTAGCCGCTCTGCACCATCTGCGCGGCGCTGAGGATCTGCACCGGACTCGGCGTCTCGATGCTGGTCCGGCTGATCAGCGAGCCGGTGACGATGACCGTCTGCAACTGTTGTGATTTCTTGCTCGTGCTGGCGGTCGGTCCCGTGGGGGACGTCGCGGCCTGCTGTGCAATCGCTGCGAAACTTGTCAGTCCCATCGCGGCCACGGCGCTTACGGCAAGCGCGCGCGCCACGGCACTCCTGACGCGGTGATTAACGCTCATGTATAGACTCCCACTGCGGCGATCGATGCCGCCTGATGTTCGGTTGTTGTATGTGAGCAAGTTGTCCGACGTTCCTTGTTGCAGAACTGTTCGTCCAAGGCCCCACCCCATTGTTGGGATTGTGCCGCGAGGATATACCGCGTTTTGCAGCTCGTAAAGATTGGCGCAGCCGACAACGCTGCCATAACTCATTGATTAGATAACTACTTCACGCGGACCGAACGCCCGGCGTGCAGTCAGCATTGACTTCCGGGCAGCGTCTGCGGCGGGTGCTTGTGATTCGGCTGTGGTGAGAAATCGCGCAACTGACGCCCATTTGTTGCCCATGAGCAACAGACAAAGCTCACAGGCTCGTCACGCGCACCATTCTGGTGCATGAAGGCGGGAGGTTTTCCTGGAATGCGAGGCGATGCAGCGCGGTGACTCACCCGTCGGGCGCACCGGTCGGCCACGGCTGCCCCGCGGCCGGAATCAATCGAGACTGAACAGGCTCTCGAGGTCGTGCCGCGAGAAGGCACGGAAGGCGATGAGCGTCTCGGTTCGCGTTACGCCCGAGACGGAGCGGATGCGCTGCGCGACCAGATCGGCCAGCATCTCGTTCTCCCGGACGCGCACGACGGCCACCAGGTCGAAATGGCCGGCGACCGAGTAGACCTCGGAGACCCCGTTCATCTCACTCAGCGTCTGCGCCACCTCGACGGTATGAGACGGTTCGACGTTCATGAGTATTATCGCGGTGACCATTCTGTGTTCGGATGCTGAGATCCGCCTCCTGAGACGCACGCCGTCGCGCAGGCCCAGGGGCCGCACGCCCCCGGCGCTGCGCGAAGCGCAAGATTGTAAGGGGCGCCTGCTGCGCCGGACAACACGGGTGCGTTGTTGCGCGCGCGGCTGTCCCCGCAGAGCCACTGCCCAGGGGCGGCAGAGTGAGCGCCAATCCGGTGGGCAGATGCCTCTGACGACACCTCGCCACCGCCATGACGAGCCGATCGACGTCCTGTTCCGAACCGTAGAATTGGCAGCTGGCACGCAGGATGTTGTCCCGCGGGTCGGTGCCCGGTCCTCGCCAACGAGCCGCACACACCATACCGCGGCGTCATGCGAAAGCATTGCGACCCTCGCACCGCGGCGCGCATCTTTTCCCGGTGCCTCACTCGACCACCGCGGCGCGTAGTCGTTCGAGATCGTCATGACGCGTGGCAACATCGCTGCGCTCGGCCGCGCATCGCAGGTCGCGCAGCACCTCGAGCGCGCGCAAGAGCACCGGCAGCGGTGGGCCGCTGGCCGTGAGGTCCTCGAGTCCTTGCGGACCGAGTTGCGCGGCGGGCTCCGTAATGAATCGTCGAACCAATCCGTCGTGATGCTGCGCAGCGTAACGGGCGAACAGCTCGCACAGTTCGAGATAGGCGCGTGCGTTGCGCTGGAACCAGTCTGCGTGCCGATACTCCGGCAGCAGTTCGAGCAACTCATCGAGCAGACTCTGGTGCGTCATACACTCGCGCAGCCGCGCCTGATCGGCCGGCGGCATGAACAACATCTTGTCCACGAGGAGCTGCGCGTAATACGGATCGTTGGCGCGGCACACCCCGAGCAGCAGATCCAGTTCATTGATGCCGGAGAAGTCCCCGGCGTTGGCGCCACGGTACTCCTGGCGCCCGACCCGATAGGGCTTGTAGTAGGGCCGCACGGAATAAAAGAAGCGCTCGACGTCGAGCTGCGCCATCAGCCGCTCATTGATGAGGAGAACCTCCTCGAGACAGCGGCGCGCCGCGGCGAACATCCCGTCAGCCACGGGACTGGAGACCCCCAGGTGCACGATACTCGTCAGGGCATCGGCGGCGAGCTGCAGCGCGAGGATGCCGCGGGTGTTCTCGTCAATGAACAGGAACTCATCGCGCAGCCGGGTGAAGCTCTTGCGCACCCCGGCGCGAGCGCGATTACGGGTCGCGAGGTGGCTGGTGGCGAAACGCGGTGCCATCCCGAGCGATGCACCGACGTGCAGAGCCAGCGCGGATGCCTCGGGGAACGGCGAGCGCTCCTCGCGCGCCGGGTGGGTAAGCTCGTGGCGGCGCAGAGCGGCGAGGTACATCCCAACGTTGCCGAGGACCGCGAACGCGCTCTCGAAGCCCTCGCCGGTATTGCCCTCCTTGAGCAGCGCCCGCACGAAAACCAGACCTTCATCCCGCAGCGCAGTCTTCAGATCCTCGCCGACGCCGGCCAGCTGGCCCCGCTCGGCCTGCGCGAAATAGCGCTCCTCGAGCTCGGTATTGAGATCCACGAAGGCCGTGCGGATCCAGTGCTCGAATGCCTCCGCCCTGATGCTCATCGCCCCATCCCCCCGAGCGTGCCGCTGCACAGCGCGCATTGTGCGGCCAGCGCGCCGGAACATTGTTCCGATTGCCCCTCCGCCGGGCACCGCGCGCAGAACAGCGATCTTTTTCCGCGCCCCGCCGCAGTCCGCTGACCGGCGGGCGCCGCGAGATGCGGCACGCGGGGCATTCATATGAAGAGTCCGGCCGCAACGCGAACCGGGCGGCGATCGACCCCGGCGGCTCAACCCACCGCGCAAGCGGACGCCTGCCGGCCAGCGATGGCCAGACCCCGGAGCGGCATCGATTCGCGTGAGAGCATCAGACCCCCGCGGTCAGGTGCAAGCCCCATCGTCGAGCAGGCCGGACGTGAAGCGCGCAGAACGCATGGCCGCGACCCGGCCCCGCCGAGCGAGGCGATCCGACCGCGCGGCGCTCGGTTCCGATGCGCAGCCCTAACGAACCGCGGTCGCGCGCAGGTCGCTCGAAACAGCGAAGCGCAGGGTCAGTGCCGGCGGCCCATCAATGGCCGACCACGACCTCACTGATCTGGATGACTGGCGCGAGGTCGGTGTAGTTGGCAATGTCGGCGAGGATCTCCTGGGCATGCGGTCCGAAGCCGGCTTCGAACGCGTCCACCGAGTCGCAGAAGATGTGGCACAGGGCCACGTAGATCGCCGGGGCATCGGCGGCGCCGCCGGAGAGCCCTTTGTCGATCGTGTAGTAGCGGCAGCTCGACCCCATCAGCCGCTGCACCAGCGGCATGTGCCGATCGCGGTAATACGCATGATCGAAGCGGGCGCCCGGCTGATTCGGATACATCACGCTGACTTTGATCATGAGCGTCTCCTCGGACAACAGCGGCCGGTTCGGGCGCGCCCGGCATACTGCGGCACGGACGGGCGCGCAACAACCACCGTATCGCCGCTGCGCGGCCGGAGCGCACACTGCACCGCGGCTGTACCGGAATCAGAACACCGCCCGCACCGGTCGGGCTCAGGGGATGGGGAAGAACTCATGCGTGATGCGCACCGAGGCCGCGGGCGTGGCCAGCAGGTAGACCCGGGCGCGCGGGTAATCGAGGATCAGTGCGCGGGCGGTCCCGAGCACATTCATGCCGATCAGCAGCGCCGGTCGGTGCTGCAGATGCCACACGCTGAAGATCGGAATGTCGCTGTAGACGACGGCCAGGTTGCGGATCGCGGCAGGCCCGAGATAAATCGGCGGGGCACGGGCAACCCCGCCGCTCGCGACCTGCCGGGTCACGCCGTAGACCGCGGCGAGCATGGCGCTCTTCGGGTCGCGCAGCAGCGCCTTGCGCAGCGCCCCGTTGCCGAACGTATCGGCCGAACCCGTATCAATCACGGCTTCGACCGGCACATCCGCGACGCGAGCGGGGATCACGAGCAGACCGCCGACGGTGCGCCGGGCGGGAATCTTCAAGAAACTGCCGAGGATGCGCCGGTTCGAGCGCTCGATGGTGACCTCGCGGCGATGGAAATCAACCACGAGGCGCACCGGCCCGAATCCGGCCATGCCGAGAATCCCATCGAGGCCGATCATGACCGGACTGTCGCTCACCGGCATGCGCAGGCCGTGCTTGACGATGCCCCCGACCCGCAGACGTCGGATCAACACCCACGGCAGCCGCTCGATTCCCGTCGTGCCCTGCACCTGCTCGCTGCCGTTCCGGCGCATAGCCAGCCCCAATTCGCGCACCAGTCCGGGGGAGACCATCGAACTGTCGGCACCGGTATCGACGAGAAAATGGAACGGCCCCTCACCGTCGATGCGGACGGTGACGACGATCCGATCGGCAGCTCCCGGCCGCGCCGGCGCGGCAAACGGCAGCGGCGCGGGCGGCGCAGCCGGTATCGCCCCCGCTGCGGCGGACAGCCCGAGCAGGGCCCACAACGCCACTGCGCAGAACATGCGGGACTGAGCGCTCACCACAGACCTCACGGTCGACACAGGGGCACCCTGGAGCCGAGTAGTATACGCCCAGGCCCCCGCAGGCGAGGCACGCTGCGCAGCGCAGCTCATGCCACCGCCGCGCCCCGGTGTCCGCCTTCCCGGGCCGCGCATCGGCTCACCGCGGGAAAAACTCCTGTCGTCGCGCCCCCGACACGGGGCCGCAGTTCGGCGCTTCTGCCGGTAAAAATCGCATTCGCCGCTTCATTGCGGGCCCCTGGGCAGTCCGTTAAGCTGACCTGATTCGTTCCGCCCGCGTTCCGTGCACCCATTCCCAAGAGGTGATCGCGCATGCTCCACGTCGATGCCGACTCGCGGCTCGTCCGCGGCAAATCCCTGTTCGTCGCGGTCGCGGCGCTGATGTGTCTGCCCCTGGCAGCGCACGCCGCCCCGCTGCAGAAGTTTCTCAACGGCACGCTCACCTGGCGGAACATCGGACCTGACATCGGCGGCCGCGTCGTGGCGGTCGCCGGCGTTGACGGCAAACGCAACCTCTTTTACATGGGCGCCGTCGACGGCGGCGTTTGGAAGAGCACGGACTACGGAGTGCGGTGGCACAACATCACGGACGGCAAGTGGACATCCGCGAGCGGCAGCGTCGGAGCGATCGCGGTGGCCGCCTCGAACCCCAAGGTGATCTATGTCGGTACCGGCGAGGCGGACATCCGCAACGACATGGTGACCGGCGACGGCATCTTCAAATCGACCGACGGCGGCAAGACGTGGAAGTACGCGGGTCTCTCTGACACGCGCACCACGAGCGCCATCGTCGTCGACCCGCACAACCCCAATATCGTCTACGTCGCCTCGATGGGCCATGTCTTCAAGCCCGACGCCGAGCGCGGCGTCTTCAAATCGACCGACGGCGGCAAGACCTGGCACAAGGTGCTCTACGTCAACGCCAAAACCGGCGCGATCGATCTGGTGATGGATCCGCACGATCCGAACGTGCTGTACGCGACGATGTGGCAGGCGCAGCGCACGCCCTGGACGCTGATCGACGGCGGCCCGGGCAGCGGGCTGTACAAGAGCACCGACGGCGGCGCGCACTGGACGAATCTCTCGCACCACCCGGGCCTGCCGCACGGTCTGCTCGGGCGCATGGGCGTATCGGTCGCCGCCAGCAACCCCAACATCGTCTACGCCATCATCCAGGCGAAGCATGGCGGGGTGTTCCGCTCGGCCAACGGCGGAGCGACCTGGTCGCGCGTCAACCGCAGCTGGAGCCTGCGCCAGCGAGCCTTCTACTACATGTCGATCTACGTCGACCCCACCAACCCGAACACGATGTACGCGCCGAACGTCGACGGCGTCTGGGTCTCGCGCAACGGCGGCAAAGCCTTCTCGCTGCTGCATATGCGCCACGGCGACAATCACATCGTCTGGATCAACCCGCAGCACCCCAAAATCCTGCTGGTCGGCAACGACGGCGGCGCCACGGTCTCAACCGACGGCGGCAAGACCTGGAGCACCGAGCACAATCAGCCGACCGGCCAGTTCTACCACGTCGCGCTCGATGACGCGTTCCCGTTCAACGTTTACGGCGCGCAGCAGGACGAGGGCTCCTTCGAGGGACCCAGCGCCTCGATCGACGGGGCGATTCCGGTGTCGGCCTGGCATTCGGTCGCGCTCGGGGAGAGCTCGTTCGTCGCCCCGAAGCCCGACAGCCGCTACGTCACCTACGGCAGCGACTACTACACCGTCATGCAGAGCTACAACCGGTTGACCGGGATGCGCCGCTCGGTCAGTCCCTCCCCGCTCTACATGGACGGCGGCGATGCCGCGCGGATGCAATACCGCTTCGGCTGGACGCATCCGATCTTCTTCTCCCCCGATGACCCGCATGAGCTGTTCCTGGCCTCTCAGTACGTCATGGTCAGCCACGATCACGGGCGTACCTGGAAAGTGATCAGCCCGGACCTGACGCGCAACGACCTGGCGACCGAGGGTCCGCCGGGCGGTCCGATCAACCTCGATCAGACCGGCGCGGAAGTGTTCCCGGACATCTCGGCGCTCGCCGTGTCGCGGCTGAACGCCCACGTGATCTGGGCCGGCTCGCAGGACGGACTGGTGCACGTCACCGTCGATGGCGGCAAGCATTGGCAGCTCGTGACCCCGCCGCAGCTCACCCGCTGGGCTGAGATCACCTCGATCGAGCCCTCGCACGTCGCGCCCGGCACGGCCTACCTCACCGCGTCGCGCTACATGTGGGATGACTACCATCCGTACGTGTTCAAGACGACGGACTATGGGCGCCACTGGACGACCCTCACCCAGGGATTGCCCAACGATCAATACGTGTTCGTCGTGAAGCAGGATCCGGCGGACCCGCAGCTGCTCGTACTCGGCACCGGAAACACCGTGTACGCCAGTCTCGACGGCGGCGCTCACTGGACGGCACTCGCAGTCAACCTGCCGCACGTGCAGGTGCGTGATCTCGCCTTCGACCCGCGCGAGGGCGAACTGGTCGCCGCGACCCACGGCCGCTCGTTCTGGATCCTCGATGACGTACCGCTGCTCGAACAGATGACGCATTCGGCACCGCCGTCGGGCGGCGCAACGCGCCTGTACGCGCCGGAAACTGCGTGGCTGACGCACGCCTACGGCCAGGACTTCGGCGCCGAACACCGCGAGTCGGTGGGCACGAACCCGCCGTTCGGTGCGACGGTGTTCTTCCACCTCCCGGCCGGGTATCACGGGCAGACCCCGGTGAGCGTGGCGTTTCTGGATGCCCACGGGGAGCCGATCGCGCACTACACGCTGCACCTGAAGCCCAAGCACACCCCGAAGCTGCCCGCCACGGTGCGTGACAACCTGCAGCCCTCGCAGGCCAAACAGCTGGCGCTGCAGAAGATGACGGCGGTGACGCCCGGCTTAAATCGCTTCCAGTGGAATCTGCGCTATGCGGACGCCACGGAAGTGATCGGCTGGGAGCCCCCGGAGGTCACGGACGGCCTCTCGGCGAGTGCACGCGGACCGCTGGTCAATCCGGGCCGTTACACCGTGGTGCTGCACTACGGGAATCAGGTGTACCGGCAGTCGTTCGAAGTGAAACTCGATCCGCGCGTGCACACCACGCCGGCCATCCTCAAGCAGCACCTGGCGCTGCAGCTCGCGCTGCACCGCAGCGTGGACGTGCTCGACCGGGACATCAACGCGGCGATCCTGCTGCGCCGGCAGCTGGCCAAGGCCGTGGCCGTGCACAAGCTTAGCGCCGCGGCCGCAGCCCCGGCGATGAAGGCGCTGCATGATGCGGTGCACGCCGTGGTGCAGCGTCACGTGCGCTCCAGCGAAGGGGACGTCATGCACAACATGCGCCTGCGCAGCTTCCTCGCCTACCTGCAGTCGAGCATCGGGCTCGACTACCGGGCACCGGATCCGGCGCAGATCGCGGCATTCAACACACTGGAGCAGCAGGCTCAGCAGGGCGAACAGCGGCTGCAGGCCGCGAGCGCCGCGGGACGACGCCTGCTCTGAGACGTCCTGCCGGCAGGAACCGGCCCGCCGCACCTTTTCCGGTGCGGCGGGCCCATCGGCAGCGCGGCATTCGATCGTGCGCCGTGCTGCAATCGCCGGCACTCCGGCCGCCGGCTCAGCGGTTGCGCAGGACCCGCCAGGTCACGGTGAATCCGTACACCAGGATCAAGACCACCAGGAGCATCAGGACGAGCCCGATGGCCTCGCGCAACGGCGTTCCGCTCGCCGTCGAGAGATAGGTCCAGGACGCCGACACGATCAAGCCGTCATAGGCCAGGTGCGTCGCGATGCTCCAGCGCAAGCCGAAGGCGATGCGGATGTAGGCGAGCCCCACACCGACGAGAAACTGCGGCAGCACCAGCACGAGGGCCCACCAGGTGAGCGTACTGGAGTACACCTCGGCGTGCTCCACGCCGAACAGCACGCACGACACCCAGAACACCCAGATGCCATGGCGCCGGAAGAACCCCAGCACCACGTCGCGCGCATAGACGTACAGTGCGAGACTCACCAGACTGGCCGGCACGAGCGCCCAGAACGGCGCGAAGTAGTGGCGGATGGTGCTGATCGCGCGCGGATGCTCGAGGTTGATGCGGATGCCGAGGAAGGTGTAGCAGAGAAAGAACGCCAGTCCGATGAATACCGCGGGCGGGGCTGTGGAGAGAAACGCGCGATAGGCGAGTTCCTCGAGCAGCGGCGCAACGAGCACGATGGCGGCAGCCGCCAGCGACGGGTGCGTGACGAGATAGGCCTGAAACGTGTCCGGCGCGATGCGCCACCCGAACCAGTGCACCAGCAGGTCATCCAGCCGGCCGCCGAGGAAGCCGAGCACCAGCAGCAGGCTCAGCCAGCCGAACCAGGTCCACGCCGTGAGCCGCCGCCGCGGGCGCTCACGCAGGACCGGATGCGCCAGAAACGGCAGCAGTCGGCCGTAGGCGCCCGGCACCGCCTCGCTCGTGACCTCGGATCGTGTATGGGGTGATTCCTGCACGGCACGACTCGGGCCCCGTTCGGTGTGTTAGGGCCGTTCCCTCGATGCAAAATGATGTACCACGACGCCGTGCGCGCCGCAACCGCAATGCTCGGCACCTCGCCTGTGCGGCTTGATTCGCTTCGGACGCCTCGATAGATTTGCAGCCGTGCGCGGGACTGCCGGCGCGCGTCCCGGCGAAGCCGTTCAGCGGCACGGACACCCGGTCAGCGGCGCCGCGCATCGGCGGCGCGACGGGCACTCAGTGGGAGCGAGAAAGGAGCGATGCCATCGTGACGCGGCCCGGTCCGCAGGCGGGCGAAGTCGAGGCGGATCACTGCGATGAGGGGTGTGTCCGCGAACTGCGCCGGCGCCTGCATCCCGCGCCCCGGCCGAGGTGCGATGGCCGACGGCCGCTGTAGCAACCGGCCCTCGTACTGGTCTCGCAGCGGCGATCGCCGATGCCGATCCGGCGTCGCGGCACCGCCCATAGATACGTCCGCTCCCACCCTGGACACCCCTGCCGACGATGCACGATCGAACACCTCACCCCGCCGCTGCGCA
>Ga0315298_1009177_pt1 | contig 12313 bp, 8 predicted proteins | sample WHS_1_MG_FD_203077 | JGI IMG/M metagenome (GOLD analysis project Ga0315298, IMG submission 203077) | Extremophilic microbial mat communities from Washburn Hot Springs, YNP, Wyoming, USA - WHS_1_MG | ecosystem: Environmental > Aquatic > Thermal springs > Hot (42-90C) | place: USA: Wyoming... | reverse complement strand
TATGAAGCCCAGAGAATTGAATAAAAGTAAACAAGAAAAAGGATATTTTGTGGGTAATGTCTGATAAACTATTGGTGGAAGGGAGGTGAGATGTGTGAGTGTCAGAAGAGTTTGGCGATATGCGGCTTGTCTGCTTATTTTGGTTGTAGTTTTGGCGGGTGCTGCTCTTGTTCAGCAGTCGGCGGTTGCAGCCAAAGGTGATAAAGCACCTAACTTCTCGTTGAAGGATATAAACGGGAAAGATTGCAAACTCTCAGATTACAAAGGTAAAGTGGTAGTTATCAACTTTTTTGCTAGCTGGTGCCCGCCTTGCAACGCGGAGGCTCCGCGTATAGAATATAACGTCTGGAGAGAGTTCAAAAACAAGGGTGTTGTGGTTCTTGGACTGAATGTCTGGGACAAAGGCGATATCGAGAAGGTCAAAAACTTCGTCAAGAAACATAAACTTACTTACCGTGTGATGATAGACAAAGACGAGAAGGTGTTTAAAGCGTTTACAGCTCCTGAGCAGCCGCGCGGCGTGCCTACTAATGCAGTTGTGAATAAGAATGGCGTTATTACCTACCTGCAGGCAGGCTTTGATGAGAAAGCAGTTAGAGCTGCTGTAAGAGACGCGCTGAAATAAGTAATGGATGTTGCTGGTATGATGTGAGTTGGAGGGTTTGGCTTGACAGCCTACCCTCCATTTGTTTGGATTGTCGGCGTGGCGTGTTTTGCTGCTATTGTGCAGGAATAAGCTGGTTCGGCATCAAACCCTAATCTTGGTATTTTTCGTATTTTAGGAGGCTTGTATGGATTTTTGCGCGCGTTTGGAAGAGAAAATTGAGAACATAAAGAATTCTCGCAATGTTCGCTCTGGGCTGCTTGATAGATTGATCACTGAGATAAACTTTGCGAAGGATTTACTGTTAGTATATCCGGATAAAGCTGCGGAATGGAAGCCTATAATTCTTGAAGCGGCTGAGACGTTGGCGTGTTCGCTGGATGGGACGAAGTCTGTTGAGTTTGAGAAGTTAGCCGGTGAAGTTGAGAGTATTCTTGCGCCGATTGGCAAAGCTGCGAAAGAGTTTACTATATACTGCGTTGGACATGCGCATATAGATATGAACTGGCTTTGGCCTTGGCAGGATACCGTGAGCGTTACGCATGACACGTTTACGACGGTTGATAGGCTTATGGATGAGTTTCCTGAGTTTAAGTTTTCGCAGAGTCAGGCGTCAACTTATATGGCGATGGAAGAGTATTGTCCGGAGGTGTTTGAGAAAGTCGCCAAACGGATGCGCGAAGGGCGATGGGAATGCACTGCAAGCATGTGGGTGGAAGGCGATAAGAATATGGCTTCCGGCGAGATAATTTGCCGGAATATGCTTTATACTCGCCGGTATTTCAAGGAGAAATTTGGCTTGCCGTACGATGCGGTGAAAATAGATTGGGAGTGTGATACGTTCGGTCATCCGCACACTCTGCCGGCGATACTGAATAGAGGCGGGGTTACACGCTACTATAGACATAGAACGCGTCCTGAGCATTGGCTTATTTGGTGGAAGTCGCCGGATGGGTCAAAGGTGCTCGCTTACTACGATAAGGCAACGTATAATGGTCCGATTGACTGCTCTATGCTTGGTTATATGCTGGATTTCTACCGAGACACGGGGCTTAAGGACTTCCTTTTTGTCTATGGCGTTGGAGATCATGGCGGTGGACCCACCAGACGCGATTTGATGCGCGCTGCTGAGTACTCAACATGGCCTATATTCCCTAACGTTAAGCTTTCAACCACAGATGAATGGTTTTCGGCAGTCGAAGGACAGGCTGCGAATATACCAGTTGTAGATGATGAGCTGAATTATGTGTTTGAAGGGTGTTATACGTCTCAAAGCTCGGTAAAGCTTGCGAATAGAGTGAGCGAAAACATTCTGCCGGAGGTTGAGGCAATATCGCTTGTGGTTGGAGCTGCCTGCGGGTTCCCATATCCTTCTGAGCATATTCTAAAAGGTTGGCGGCTTGCGATGTTCAATCAGTTTCATGACATTTTGCCTGGTTCTGGGGTTCATGCAACGTACGAATATGCGCAGGGGCTGTTTCAAGAAATACAGGCAATCTGCGGTGCGATACGCACTAGGGCATTAAGATCGCTGGCTTCGTCGGTCAACACTGCTGTTGTGAGCGCGCAAGAAACAGGCGGCAGAGCGATTGGAGATGGAATCGGCGCTGGGGCAGGCGATCCGAGTTTGCCAGGAGGCGTTAGCGCTTGGAACGCCGGCGCGGCAGACTGCGAGCCGGTGCTTGTGTTCAATCAACTGCCTTTCCGTCGGAAGATGATGGTTGAAGCAAAAATCTGGAACAAGAGCTTTCCTGTAGGTCGCATTGTTGTTAGGGATGATGCCGGAAATGAGAGCGCTGCGCAGGTGGTAAAACAAGGCGAATACTGGGGGCATAATTATACTCAGATTGTTTTTCAAGCGGATGTGCCGCCGCTTGGCTATCGAGTTTACACTGTGGCAAAATCAGCGAAACCTTTGGAGGCTTCGGGGGTTGAGCTTACTCATTCTCCAGGCGACTGGCCATACACGCTAGAATACTTGGAAATCAAGCCGCCGGTGGTGCTCGAAAACGAGTATCTGCGTGTTGAGATAGACATGGCGTCGGGCGCAATCAAGAGTTTGGTTGAGAAATCCAGCGGCTACGAGTTTGTTCCAGACGGGACGCTTATCGGATTTTTAGAGCTTTACAATGAGGCGCCGCGTACGATGTCGGCTTGGGAGATAGGGCAGATTGCGCGTGTTACGCCGCTTATCTACGATGGCAAGCTTGAGATAGTGAACCGTGGTCCTAATCGCGCTTCGGTTCGCACAACTCGGAAGCTCAACGATTCTGTTATAAGCGTTGAGGTTGGATTGGATGCCGGAAGCAGGCTTGTTGATTTTACTGTGGATGTTGATTGGCTTGAGCGTGGAACTCCGGAAACAGGCGTGCCGATGCTTAAGATGGCTTTTCCTGTCCGTGTTTCTAATCCAAGAGCTGTTTACGAGATACCTTTTGGCACAATTTCTAGACCTGTGAACGGTCAGGAGGTGCCGGCGCTTAGATGGGCGGATATTGCTGGAGGCATGGTTGGCGCTGAAGGAAACTGCGGCATAACATTGTTTAACGACTGCAAGTATGGGCACAACGCCAAAGATAATGTGCTAAGGCTTACACTGCTTAGGTCGAGCTTTGACCCAGATCCGCTCCCTGAGATGGGCAAGCACAGTATGCGCATTGGAATACTGCCGCATTGCAAAGATTGGACGGTGGGTGAGGCGTTTAGATATGCGGCGTCGTTTAACCTGCCGATGAATGTTGTCAGCACCGATGTGCACGAAGGCGCGCTGCCGCCGTCAATGAGTTTCGCCGAAGTGCTTACCAGAAATGTTGTGTTGGCGGCGGTAAAGAAAGCTGAAGACGGCGATGGTATCGTCCTGCGGCTTTATGAAGTCGAAGGCAAGGACACCGAAGCTGTGGTCAGATTGAGTGGGCTTGCGGCGTCAGGCGCGGCTGCTGTTGAAACTGATTTGATGGAGCAACCGCTACCTTTGAGCAGCGCTCGCATAAAAGGTGAAGAGGTTTCGGTCAATATACCAGCTTATGGCATAGCTACGGTGCTTGTGCGATAACAGTTAACAGGGAGATTGTGAATGACACTAGAGCCTAGAATATCTTCGATTGTTGAAAGGCTTCGCAGTCTGGGCGATGATTTGAATGCCGAACGTATATGCGCGCAGATTGAGTTTGCAAATGGACTGATTGAGCTTTATCCAAGTTACGAGTCAGAATGGAAGCGTCTTATGGATGAAGCTCTTTCGCTTGTTGAATCGGCAGACGACGGCTGTTTGGCTGAGATTGTAAGCCGATTCGAAGAGATTTTGAGTCCCATTGGCGAAGTCGCTAAACAGTATGTGGTTCACTGCGTTGGACATGCGCATATAGACATGGATTGGAGCTGGCCTTGGGTTGAGACAGCCGCTATTTGCCATGACACTTTCACAACTGTGAACAAGTTGATGGAAGAGTATCCGGACTTCAAATACTCTCAGAGTCAGATATCAATATACCAACTGCTCGAAAAGTATTATCCTGAGCTGTTTGAGACTGTCAGACGCAGGGTGCGAGAAGGCAGATGGGAAGTGGTGGCTGGAGCTTGGGTTGAAGGCGATAAGAATCTGTCGAGCGGTGAGAGTCTGTGCAGACATATACTTTATGCGAAACGTTGGCTGCGCGAGCACATGGGGCTTGCTTACGATGCTGTGAAGATAGATTGGCAGTGCGATACTTTTGGGCATGCTCATACGGTTCCGGCAATTTTATCAAGTGGCGGCATAACTCGCTATTATCACTGCAGGACTGGTCCGGAAAAGTGGTTGCTCAGGTGGAAATCGCCGGATGGGTCTAGTGTAATTAGGTTTCTTGATAAACAGTGGTATGGTGGACATGTTGCGCCGAAGGTGGCGAGTTATCTACTTGATTTTGCCAAAGAGACTGGGCTTAAGGAGCTGCTTTTTGTCTATGGCGTTGGAGATCATGGCGGCGGTCCAACCAGACTTGATTTAGCGGCTATTGTAAGAATGGACGACTGGCCTATATATCCGAGGTTTAAATTTTCTACTACTGATGAGTTCTTTTCGGCTGTAGAACAGTTTAGAGACGAGATACCTGAATATGACGGTGAGCTAAACACCATTTTCGAGGGCTGCTATACATCGCAGAGCAAGGCTAAACTGGTGAATAGACTCGGCGAGGCTATGCTGACTGAGGCTGAGATTGCGTCTGTTGTTGCTGGAGCTGCGGTAGGGTTTGAATATCCAGTCGAAAACCTGCGCAGAGCTTGGGAACGGGTGCTTTTCAATCAGTTTCATGACATATTGGGCGGCTCAAGCGAGCATGAGGCTATGGAAGAAGCGGTGGCGCGGTTTAGAGAAGCTGAGGCGGAAGCTGGAGCTGTTATGACAAGAGCGTTTCGTAGAATTGCTGCCGCCGTGGACACATTATCTGTTTCGCCAAAGACTTCGAGTGTAGGCGATGGAGCGTCGCTTGGATATGGCGCAGGTGATTTGCCAAAGACGGGGCTTATAAGCACTTTTAGCTTTGGAGAGAAGGATGTAGAGCCTGTAATAGTTTTTAATGCGCTGCCGTTTTCGAGATCTGAAGTGGTGGAAACTAAGATTTGGGGCAAAGATTGGCAGGTTGATAGAATAGTTTTCGTGGACGACTCTGGGCGAACGGTGCAAGGGCAGGTGGTTGGCAGAAGCTCTTACGGCGGGCAGGAAGCGGTGAGCGTGGTTTTTCCGGCGAACGATGTTCCTGCCGTCGGCTATAAAACTTTCTTCGCGCATGCTGCTGATGTTGCGCCGGTGCCGTCGGGCGAAGTTCGGATGTCGGTTGGGCTTGGAGATACTAGGATTATAGAAAACGAACATTTGCGTGTTGAGATTGACACAAAGTCCGGGGCGATTAAGAGCATTACTGATTCAGAAGGCAGGGATTATGTGCCGCCTGGCGAAATGACTGCCGTGCTTGAGTATTTTGTCGAAGAGCCGCACAACATGAGCTCGTGGGAGATTGGTCGGATAAGCAAGTTGGAGCGGCTGACCTCCGGCGCAGCGATTGATACAGATGAAGTTCACCCGTTCCATGAAGGCAGTGAAGGACTAGGGATGGTTAGGCATTGGACGCATCAGCAGGTTGGACCTAACCGCGCCGCTGTTCGCACTACAAGACTAGTGTCTTCTTCGCAAATAATCACTGAAATTGCGCTGTCGGCTGGCAGCAGATTGGTTGAGATTTGCCTGACTGTTCACTGGAAGGAGATGGGCAGTCCAAGCCTCGGCGTGCCGGGGATTAGAATGGCGTTCCCGGTTAATGTTTCAGAACCTGAGGCTGTTTATGAGATACCGTTTGGCAGCATAAAGCGTCCGTGCGACGGTAGAGAGGTTCCAGCGCTGAGATGGGCTGATTTGAGCGGCGTATCGGCGGATGGCGAGCTGTGCGGCGTTACGTTTATTAACAACTGCAAGCACGGACATAGCGCCGACGGGAACACGCTTAGAATAACACTGATTCGTTCAAGCTACGATCCTGACCCTGTGCCTGAGATTGGCACTCATCACATTCGGTTGGCGATTGCGCCGCATGCTGGCGGCTGGAGGCAATCGTCGGCGGCGCGAATTGCTGCGGCTTTCGACCAGCCAATGAAGGTTCTAAACAGTGATTTGCACAATGGCTCGCTTGCACCTAAAGCCGAGTTTTGTCGGATTATCACGCCTAATATCCAGCTAGCAGCTTTAAAACGCGCTGAAGACGAAGATGCGCTGATTATCCGTCTGTATGAAACTGATGGGTTAGACACCGAAGCCGAAGTCTGCCTTTCTGGTTTGGCGGCGTCTGGGTGCGAGGTTTTGGAGACTGATACTCTCGAAATCCCGCGTCTGCCTTTGTCTGCGCGTATGGAAGGCGATATTCTCAAAGTTGAGGTTCCAGCATACGGGTTTAGGACGGTGATGGTAAAAGGTTGGAAAAAGCCTTGAGTTGGGAATCTGCGATTACCGAGATTGTTGCGGAGCCGGGCATCACTTTGATTATCGGCGGCGTAGATGTTGGTAAAACCTATTTCGCCAGGATGCTTGTAAACGCTGGTGTGGAAGCTGGGGTTCCTACGGCTGTTGTGGATGCAGATGTTGGACAGTCGGAGATTGGTCCACCCACAGTTATCAGCATGGCGCTTGTTGAGAATAGGGTAGAATCTCTGCGCGAGTTAAAGCCGCGAAGGATGTATTTCGTCGGCTCAACAAGTCCTGTCGGCAGGCTGCTGCCTGTTGTTGTCGGCACGAAGCGGATGGTGGATGAAGCAGTGATGCGCGGCGCAAAGCTGGTGGTTGTGGATACGTCGGGATTGGTCTCAGGCGCGATTGGACGCAGATTGAAGATGTACAAAACCGATATTCTTCGCCCCAGGCATATTGCTGCTATATCGCGCAAACACGAGATAGATACTATAATCTCTTTTCTGGCGAAACAAGAAAATCATCAACTTTACAAGCTCAGCGCGCCTGATGAAGTGCGATCAAAGCCTGTTGAGTTAAGAATAGCTCGCCGCCGACTGCAGTTTTATGAGTATTTCAAGAACGCTGACAGCCATAAGATTAGGATGGATGATGTTGGGTTTCGTGGGACGTTGTTTGGCACTGGGCTTAGAATCTCGTGGCGCAACTTTAGAACGATAGAACGTGTGATTCGCGCCAGAGTTCTGCATGCAGAAGTGGCGTCGGGCGCGGCTTATGTTGTTGTTGAGTGTAAGCCTGAAGGGCTTGATATAAAGGCGTTGGCAGAACGGTATGGAGCGCGTGAATATTATGTGGTTTGCGGGAAGGATTTCGTTAATGTGCTTGTTGCGCTGTGCGACGCTGACGGCGAAGTGATAGATTTAGGGTTGATCGAAGAGATGGATTTTGAGCAGAGACATATGCATGTGATAACGCCTGCGATGACTGTTTCGCCAGTTAGGCTTGTGGAGTTTGGAGCGATGAGAATACTAAGAGACGGCACGGAGCTGGGGCATATTAGGTTTGGTGAGATATGATAAAACTTATACTTGTGCGTCATGGCGAAAGCGAGTGGAACAAGACATGCCGTATACAAGGCCATTCCGACCCTGAGCTTACCGAGCTGGGAAGAGAACAGGCGTATTTGACGGCTGATAGATTGTCTGGCGAATCTGTGAAGGCTGTATATTCTAGCGATTTAACCCGCGCGCGTGCAACGGCGGAGATTATTGCACGTTCGCATGGACTAGATGTAACAGTTACTGAATTGCTCAGAGAAGCAAATTTGGGTAGGTGGGAAGGACTGACTCAAGCTCAGGCGGCTGAACAGTATCCGGAGGAATTTCGCGCTTACAGAGCCGATCCAGTGGCGAATAGGCCGCCGGGTGCAGAGAGACTCGAAGCTGTTATTGCGCGCTGCCGCGCGTTCGTTGACGCCATTACCAAACTGCATGATTACAAATGCACGATTGTGGCTGTGGGGCATGGAGGCTCGGTTAGAGGTGTTATCGCGGCGGTTTATGGATTGTCTCCGGATGTGTATCGTAGAATCAGGCTGGATAACGGCGGCATAACTATTTTATATCTGAAAGATGGCAAGCCGTTGTTGGCTACGCTGAACGATACGTGTCATTTAACGGCTCAGCGTCAAGAATGCGGTTTGGAAGAAGGCTGATTATTCGCTGGACGACGTATTCTGCTTATTCTGCGACTCGTAGTCTTCCGATTCATCCCAATTGTCTGCATGACCTGTGTTGGCAGTGGCTCCTATAGGCACTACATCGGTTTGGGGAGCTTGTTGGGGTTGAGCGCTGTTTTTTGCTTTGTGGCGTCTAAATAGTCTGCCAAACCACCCTATGCGTTTGGGAGCGGTTTCTTCGGCTTCTGCTGTTTGTTCAGAAGGCTTGGCAGCCTCAAACGCGGCTATAACTTTGTCCAGCTTTTCGTTGAATTCTTGTTCTGCGTTGTCTGTTTTGTCTGGCTCTTCGACAGCGGTTTCAGGCTCATCATCGTAGGAGCAGGATGGCTCGGTTTCTACGGTTTCGGTCTGCGATTCTTTCTCGACTGTTACAAACACGGCATCGGGGATTGTGTTTTGCTCGGTTGTTTCAGGTTTGTTTTCTTCGGCACTTACGGTGCTTTGGGGATTTGGATTGTCTTTGGGGTTTGGGTCATTTTTAGGCGAGTCTTCGCGTCTGCCGAATATCTCTGCCTCTGCCTCGTCTGCCAGGTCGCCGGTGCGTTTGAAAAGCTCGTTTATTCGAGATACGCGTTCGCTCCATTCAGGATCGCCCTGCTGAGGCTGAGGCAGTTCTTTTATGAGTTCGGTAAACTCGCTTGAGAGCGCGTTATTAGCTTCCTGCATGCGTTGGAGAACAGAATTGGCGCGGTGCAGCATATAGTTGAGTTCTCTCTGCCGATTAAGCAGTTCCTCAACCACATGGCTTGACCTATCGTCTCTGCGCTTTAAGTCTTCAACCTGCTGCGCCAACTGTTTGCTGCGTTCCAGCAGTATAGCTTTTGCTTTCAGCGCTCTATGGAGTCGTTCTTTAAGGTGTTCCACTACCTCGTCTTCGACCAATTCTTCAGTCCCTTCCTTGGCAAGAATTATCGAGCACACGAACATTATCGGGAACACTGCCGCAATACTCAAGTTGTTTCGGTGACTCTATATCTGCAATCGTAATCCACCTGCCAAGTTATGTCAAGCAGGCTGGTATGTTGGCATAAAGATAAAATTTCAAATTCCATTACGAGCGAAAAAGAGCGCTGCTGGGCAATAGCGAAACCAGTGGCGCTCTTTTCGTTTAACACTAATTCGCAATCGCTGCGAAGTAGATAACTGCTTTGAAAAACGCTACATCGAAGGAGGGTGAGGAGTTAATAAGCACAAAAAATAAAAGCCGGCATTGCTGCCGGCAATAGAAGGAGATGGAAAGAAAGATTTCTGCAGCTCCATAATACCACAAAAACTCGTAATTGTCACCCAATCTTTGTAGAAGATGGACGACGGCGTGTGTGTCGGCAGGCTTACGGGCTTAGTTTTCTTCGAGAAAACCGTTTGAACTGAACATCTGCTCAGAACCCCGTCTGCAATCGCCATTCAAAAAGAAGCGCTGCTTCAGCTTTAAAAGCCGGACTGCTGCGCTGGCTGTAAAAGTAACCACTGTGGTTTCAGGCGAACATATAACCGCGCCGCTTCGACTTTTCTTCTCCAAAGTTATTGAAATCAACCGCGACTTTGGCGTTTTGGAGCTGAGAAAACGAACCCCAAAAGAAGCTTTCTTTTTATTAAGGAGGTAATTGGTATGACTAAGACTCAACACGAAATCGAATTACTCCCGCATTCCATTGAGGCGGAGCAGTCGCTGCTTGGCGCTGTGATGCATTCTGATAAAGCTTTGGCTGGCGCGGTGGAAGTGCTCAAGCCATCGGACTTCTATATATCGCTGCACGGCGGCATATTTGCTTGCATTGCGACGCTTGGAATCGAAAAGAAAGGCAACATCCGCGAGCCGTTTTTGGTTAAAGAAGAAATGCTTAGACGCGGTATGCTGGTAAACGATGATACAATCCTGCTTTTGGCGAGAATATGGGACAGCGGGAGCGTTTTTGCGTTCAACTGGCGAGAGTATGCGAGCGAAATCAAAAGAACTGCGCGACTTCGGCATTATCTTGCGTTGAGCGCCACACTCTCCGAGAAAGCACGCGCTGCTCAAGCCGACCCAAACGAAATCATAGCCGAAGCTAGAGCGTCGCTTGACGAGCTTGAAACTGAAACAAACGCCGAAGACTTGATGAGCTTCGAGAGTATTTTTGATGGCGACGCGCCAAAACCTAAATGGGTGGTGGATAAACTTGTCCCTGCCGAAGGAATCACCCTAATATCCGCGAAACCAGGCGTTGGCAAATCTTGGCTGGGATATTATATCTCCCAATGCACGGCTTCTGGCGCGCCACTGTTTGGAAGGTATGATGTTACGCTTGGACGTGTCCTTTATCTGAACGCTGAAGGCGGCGAATCGCTGGTTATATATCGAAACAGAAAACTGTGGAATGGGTTGTCTTTGGAGTATGGAGAAGAGCTAAAGAAAAACCTCCCTATAAAATACTTGTGCAAGCCGACTGTGCTTTCTAGCGGTGCCGATTTCTCCAGGCTCTGCAGGCTGATTGAAGACGAGAAAGCAGATCTTGTGGTTATAGATCCGTTCATTGAGTTTTTCGATGGAGAAGAGAACAGCTCAAGGGATACTAGTGCGTTCTTTCGTGAACTGCGCAAGATTATCGAGAAGACAGGCTCAGCGTTTGTTGTGACCCATCACACACGGAAGGTTGGGTTTGATAAGCCTAACACGCCTTCGGAGTCGCCTAGAGGCTCGTCTGCTATAGCAGGTGCGCTTGATTCTCATTTGTCGCTTTCAGAACGCAGAGGAGATGAGAAGCAGATTTTGGTGCAACATGCGAAACTTCGACAAGGCGCTGAAGAGAAAAACTTCTACATCACCATAGAAGACATAGACAGCGAGACTACTGTTATCAAATATCTTGGCGAGACAACCAGCACTGTAAGCGAGTCAGAAAAGACTGATGCGGCGCTGATCTTTATCACTCAAACCTTGGAAGAGGCAGAAAAGCCGCTTGCTTGGAGTGAGATTGTGGCTATTTCCAAACAACGCGGGTTTGGAAAGGATACTGTCAATAAAGCGCTTAAGCTGGGTGTTGATGCCAATCTTATCGTAACACAGAAAGACGAAACAGATAAAAGAAAGGTGCTTTACTTATTGGCATCTGGGACTGCAGGGCTTTATGAATGCGCGTAAAGATAGCTCTAGAGTTATTTTCAGCCTCAAGTGTACGATAACTCTACTCTGCGGCGTCAATTCTCAGGTGAGGTGTAGTAACGCCGCCGCCGCCCATAAGCGGCGTTCTACCCTTACAGATTGACTGTTTGTATATAGAGATAACTCTACTCTGCTCTACTATATAGTAGAGTAATCGACAAATCGAGTTATTTTTTTCTATGCTCAGAAGCGCTTATTGACAAGAAAATGCAATGCGTTATAATACAGGTGCGGCGATGCGAAAGAAAATCGAGTTGGCGGTTTTGTCTGCCGCACCTGTTCGTTCTTTTGAAGTATGATGTCGGGGCGTAGCGCAGCTTGGTAGCGCACCTGTATGGGGTGCAGGTGGTCGCAGGTTCAAATCCTGTCGCCCCGATTTCCCCTTGACTTTTTAGGCTGTATTCATATAATTATAACGATGTGGGTAAGCCAAAGAGCCTCATTGATAGATCGTGGATTAAAACAAATTAGAAAGACAACCATTGAGCTTACCGGGGAGCAGTATTTTTTCTTGAAGGAGAAAGCCCTGGAACTTCTGAAGCAAAACCAGAACGCCTCCATCGTGTCCATTATCCGGGATCTGATTGAGAATGACCGGCAGGAGTGGATGAAGGGAAAGAAGGAAAAGAGAGGGTAACGGCTATGCGTAAACTGTCAGAGCAGGAGATTGAGAGGATCATAAGCCTCCTTAAGGAGGGCAAGCCCTTGCCGGAGCACTACAAGGCGATCCTCTTTGACACCAAGAAAGAATATGAACTCGTTTATGCCGACAAGGAGCGGGAGGAGGACATCCTTGCCGACACCATGGTCGTCCCTTTGCAGGATGTCAAGCCTTTGCAGGATGTCAAGACCTTCCGAAACGGCGAAGACGGCAACGGCTGGACAAACATGCTC
>Ga0315298_1009176_pt1 | contig 12314 bp, 14 predicted proteins | sample WHS_1_MG_FD_203077 | JGI IMG/M metagenome (GOLD analysis project Ga0315298, IMG submission 203077) | Extremophilic microbial mat communities from Washburn Hot Springs, YNP, Wyoming, USA - WHS_1_MG | ecosystem: Environmental > Aquatic > Thermal springs > Hot (42-90C) | place: USA: Wyoming... | reverse complement strand
CCCGATCCGTCTCCTCCGTATACTTCCCCTTTGTCTCAGAGAAAAACTCCCGAGTAAGCTCAACCTCACGTACCAAATCCTCCTCAGTCGCCCTCCTCCTGTCAAGTTTCACGAAAATTAGTCCACTTTTTTCACGAATTTTAGTCCACCCCCAGTTAGCTATAAAATTATCTAATCTAACTTTCTTTACCATCGTTACTCCTTTTTAATCCCCATTAACTCCTTAAGCCGATAGCTTTTGCCTTGAATAAGAAAAGGATAACAGTGATGAAGGATCCTATCCAGAATTGCTGCCGCAACTACATCATCATTAAATATCTCACCCCACTGCTCAAATGGTTTATTAGAGGTAATAATAGTAGATGTCTTCTCATAACGCTTAGCAATCAGTTTAAAGAAAAGCCCTGAGGCCTCCTTTGAAAAACTCACATATCCTAACTCATCGATAATTAGAAGATCTATCCGGGAAAGGGTATCCAAGACCTGTGGAAGTCTTCTTGATACCTCTGCCGATAGCAATTCAGAAAGAAGGTCTTCTGCAAGAGAAAACTTAACCCTCTTTCTTGCCTTTGCGGCTATCACCCCAAAGGCCACAGCCAAGTGCGTCTTACCCACCCCCGGTGGCCCAATAAAAATGATATTCTTAGCCTCTGATAGAAAATTCAAATTCGCAAGTTCTCGAATCAATCTCTCATCCACCTTCGGTTGATAACTAAAATCATACTGCTCAAGTGTCTTTATAAATGGAAAATTAGCCTTCTTTAGCTTTGTATTAATAGAGTTATCCACCCGCACAACTACCTGCTGCTGAAGAACTCGATAAAGATACTCCTGATAACTTACCTTAGCCTTAGCCGAGGCCTCAGCCTCCCTCTGATAACACGAAGCAACAACAGGTAAAGATAAAATCTTACAATACTCACGAATACTCTGATCCAAACTCATATCCGATACTCCGTAAGATCCCTCTTAAGCTCTCCACCTAAAGAGCTAAAACACTTTAAAGATGAAGAAGAATTAAACTCCACCATAACCTTAGCATTAGCACTAAGAAAACCCTTCACAAAGGCATAAGAAAAACACCTATAGCGAAGGGATTCCTCCATAGCCCTTATACAATCATCATCAGAAAAATCCTCAAAAAGCCTCCCAATCATTGAGAGATTATAATTCTGATTGGTCTTCCTCTGAAGCTTTGCCCCCAAAAGAAAATCCTCAACCCTCTCATATCCCCTAAACCTCTCCCTAAGCCTCTCAGAGACAACTAAAAAAGACTCTCGATCCTGACCCCGTATATATCCACGATAGTGATCCTTATCTATAACCACATGACCACGACCTGGCCTAAGATTATGAACCGAAATAAGCTTACCCACCTGAGAGAAGATTAAAAGCTTAAAACCTCGGCTTGCCCTAACCCAAACATCCCTACCAGCATAAAGATAAGGCACAGAATAACGATTCCCACCATAGGCAATCAAACAATCCCTCGTAACCCTCCGAGATTCCTCCTGATAACCAACAAATCTCAAATACTCCCCAGTTCTGGGACTCCTCGGCAACTCCAAAAGCTTTGACCTCTCCTCCTCAAAAAGCTCCAACGGAGCCTTCCCCTTCACCCCATGAACCCTCCGATTCCACTCACCTTCAAATAACTTCAACTGCTCAAAAAAATCCTCAAAACAATAAAAACGCCGATTCGTAATAAAATGATCCTCCAAATAGGAAAAAGGCCTCTCCACCTTACCTTTGCTCCAAGGATGACCAGGAAGTGAACGACTTGGATTAATCCCATAGAAACCCAAAAACTCCAAAAACCTCCGATTCCACTGAAAATTAGAAACCGAGGCATCATCAACAAATACCCGAGCATTATCAACCTGAATACGACTGGCTACCCCTCCTAACTCAATAAAAGAATCCTCCATCGCCTCAAACACATCAACCTGCTTGATACTAACACTGGCTGATAAAACCTTATACCGAGACCAACCCAACTCCAAAAGATGAACATAAACCCTCACCAATTCAGCCCCAAAAGCAATCCTATACTCAGACCAATCATAAAGCATCTGCTCCCCAGGCAAAGTCTCATAAGGCATAAAGACCCGATTCCCCTCCCTCTGTGAACTCAAATACTCCCAAATATACCGATAAAGACTAATCCTACTCCCCATAAACCCCTTAGAACGAAGATTCTCAAAAATCACACTCACCCTCTGCCTCTTAACCAAATAACAATCCTTAATATATTCCCTAAAAGGCTCTATAAACTCATTAACCTTCTTCTCCCTCTTATATCCCTGAAACTGATTTGAACTTAAAGCCTTCTTGACTGTTCTTCTCGAAACACCAACAAGTCGAGCAATTGACCGAGTCCCTAAATCAGGACGTCTCCTCTTTAAATTCCTTATCGTTACCCAATCTTCCATACTAATCATCCCTACTACCTCCCATCTCCAATTTTAGATGGGAGATAGTTTATCCAAGGGTGGACTAATTTTCATGAAAAAACTGGACTATTTTACAATGAAAATTTACAGGGTATGCGGGAAGCAGTATTTCTTTCATATTGGATTGAGAAGTTCTGAGGATTTTCTTTATATTGCCTCGCAAGCATAAAAAACGTCTTCTCTTTATTCCGAGGATTTCTTGAATATAGTTTCTTTTTATCTGTTTTTTTAAATAACGTTCAAGAAGCTCTTTGACTTGTTCTTGGGTGAATCTCTTGTGTATTTGGGACATAGCTAAAACCTCCTTTTTTGTTTAGTCTATATCCCTTAAGACAACCTTTGGAGAAATGCCATCATTGTGGGAAGAATGAATTGGAGCCGTATTAACCCCAAATTCTCATTAAGCATATAATTATTTTTCTAAATTGTCTTTACAAGAACTAAAAATAAAAGAGTGCACTTTTCAACTTTAAATTCATTAAAAACAGTGCACTTTTCAATTTTAAATGACATTACGAAAAAAATTATTGACAAATTGGAAGGGTTATTGTATAAAATACAAAAATTTTTAAATTAAAAAAGTAATTAGGGGGGACTGATTGCTTATCATTCCCCTTTTTTTATTTCAAACAGGAGGAGAGAGAAATGAAAAATATCTTAATATTAATACCTTTAGCATTAATATTTCTTTTAACAAGCATTGTTTTTGGAAGAATTGGAGGGGGAGAAATTATTTTTAAACCAAAGGGGGCAAAAGATGTTATCTTCAGTCATGAGAGTCATGTCTCTGATATTGGCTTAAAATGTACGGAATGTCACGATAGTATCTTTTTGACAAAAGAAAAACATAAAAAGGCTACCATGACTGATATGAGAAAGGGCTTATCATGTGGGGCATGCCACAATGGAAAGATAGCTTTCGATGTTAAAGCAAATTGTTCAAATTGTCATAAGAGATAAACTGAGGAGGTGAACCAAATGTTTGAGGGAAGAGATGAATTGGCAATTATGCAAGAAGATATAAGAAGAGAGTCCCAAAAACCGGGCACCAGATGGGCGATGCTTATAGACCTTAGACGATGCACTGGTTGTCATTCCTGTTCGGTTGGATGTATGGTAGAGCAGAAGAGTCCCCCTGGCATAAAGTATCGACCTGTTTATGAAGAAGAAATTGGAAAATTCCCGAATGTTAGGAGACGGTTTACACCCAGACCATGCAATCAATGTGATAACCCGCCATGTGTTTCTGCCTGTCCCAATAAAGGTGAAGGAAAGGCAACATGGAAGAGTGAAAAAGGTCTAAGTGCGGGAATTGTTATGATTAATTATGAGGAATGTATTGGCTGTGGCCGCTGTGTTGCAGCTTGTCCATATAAAGCAAGAGCTATTGACCAAGGTTCGTTTTTTACAGAAGGAACGCCTCGAATAGAAGAATATGAGAAATCTCCTTCCTGGGAATATAACAGAAAATGGTTTAGAGAAAAAAACCATATACCAATAGGGGTTGCAAGAAAATGCCATTTTTGTCTTCATAGGATTAAAAATGGAATGCTTCCAATGTGTGTAACCACATGTATATGCAGGGCTACTTTTTTTGGAGATCCTGATGATAAAGAGAGTTTGATATATAAAATGATAAAATCAAATAAAGTAAAAGTCCTAAAGGGAGTAACTCCATCTCTTTCATTAAATATTAAATCAGGAATGTTTAAAGGGTTAAGTGGCCAGGAAATATCACAAAAGATTGGTTATCCTGGCCATAGCCCAATCTTTTCAGATTCAGCACCCACAAAGCCAAGGGTTTACTATATTCTTTCTTAAGGGAGGGGATTAAAATGGAAAATAAAAAGATAGAAAATGGATTAAATAGAAGGGAATTTATTAAGTGTGGCGCTTTTCTTGGGGGTTCCCTTTTGGCATCTCAACTTACGTGGACACAGGAGTTAATGAGGAGAGCAGAAGCAGGCCAATTAACCCCTGAAGAAGAATATGAACTGATCAAACCTGAAAATATCATTTATTCTGTATGCCTTCAGTGTAATACAGGCTGTGGAATAAAAGTTAAACTTTTTAGAAAAAATGGTAATGCACTGGCACTTAAAATTGATGGAAATCCATATTCTCCTTTTGTTTCCCTTCCTCATACCCCTTACAAAACTTCTCCTTTTGAAGTCAACAATGTTGATATGGCTATTTGTCCAAAAGGACAAGCAGGAATCCAGACCGTCTATGATCCATACAGAATTACTAAAGTCCTTAAGAGGGCTGGCAAAAGAGGTGAAAATAAGTGGATGACAATCCCATTTGATCAAGCTATAGATGAGATTGTGAATGGTGGATTACTATTTAAACATGTTCCTGGTGAAGAGAATCGAATGGTGATAGGCCTAAAAGAGATTTATGCTTTAAGAGACCCCAAAGTAGCAAAAGAGATGGCAGAGGATGTAGCCAAAATCTTAAAGGAAAAAGATAAAAAGAGAGCTATTGAAGAATTCAAGAAGAAACATACTTCTAATCTTCATTATTTGATAGATCCCGACCATCCTGACCTTGGTCCCAAAAATAATCAACTGGTCTATATGTGGGGTAGAAAGAAGGGTGGAAGAGGAGAATTTGCTTTAAGGTTTTTTAATGATTATTTTGGGACCGTCAATACTCATGGACATACCACAGTCTGTCAGGGTTCCCTTTATTTTACATGCAAAGCTATGAGCGAACAATATCAAAATAACAAATTTGGAGGAGGCGTAAAATTTTATTGGCAGGGAGATTTTGAAAATGCAGAATATATCCTTTGTGTAGGCTCAAACCTTTTTGATGCTAACTATGGACCTTCAAATCGAAACCTAAGGCTTATTCCACGTCTGGCTGAAGGAAAGGTCAAACTAACTGTTGTTGATCCAAGATTTAATAAGGCCGCAGCAAAGGCAAATAAGTATCTCCCTATCAAGCCAGGAACAGATGGGGCGTTCTTTGCTGGCATCATTCAATGGATTATAAAGAATAAAAAGTATGATGAGAAATATCTCTCCTCTGCTAATAAGGCTGCGGCTAAAGAGGCAAATGAACCGACCTGGACAAATGCAGTCCTGCTTGTAAAGATTGATAAAGATGGTACTCCTAAGGGTTTTCTAAGAGCCCATGAGATTGGGATAGCAGAGATAGAAAAAAGAAAAGATAAGGACGGTAAGGAATATGATTTCGAATACCTTGTCTGTATGAAAGATGGAAAACCTATCCCTGTAGACCCCAATGATGAGAAGAATCCCATAAAAGGGGATCTCTTCGTGGATACGGAGATAAAAGGGATAAAGATTAAAAGCGCTTTACAGATAGTTTATGAGGCTTCAACCTCAAAAACAATAGAGGAGTGGTCAAAAATCTGTGGAATCCCAGTTAAGGAGATTGAGGAGGTTGCCCGTGAGCTCACAAGTCATGGCAAAAAGGCTGTTGTTGATGTCCACAGGGGAGTTGCACAACATACAAATGGTTTTTATAATGTAACCTCTGCGATGACAATCAATCTCCTTCTTGGGAATTTTGACTGGAAAGGAGGAATGATTGCTGCCTCTACATATAATACTACAGGAGGAAAAGAAGGCCAACCTTTTGATCTCGGGAAACTTAAGCCCGGAAAAACATCAAAGTTTGGGATAAGCATTATCCGACATGATGTCAAATATGAAGATACCACCCTCTTTTCAGGGTATCCTGCTAAACGGAATTGGTGGCCTCTTTCAAGTGATATATATGAGGAGATTATTCCATCAATTGGAGATGCTTATCCTTATCCAATCAAAGCCCTTTTTACTTATATGGCTACACCTGCTTATGCTCTACCCGCGGGACAAACAAATATTGAGATTTTAACTGATGTAAATAAGATACCGCTCTATTTTGCATGTGATATCTTAATTGGAACAACATCTATGTATGCGGATTACATATTCCCGGATCTCAGTTATCTTGAGCGCTGGGAGATGCACGGTTCCCATCCCAATATGCCTGCAAAGGTTCAACCTGTAAGACAGCCTGTAATTGCTCCTATCCCTGAAACAGTAAAGGTTTTTGGAGAGGAGATGCCATGCTCATTCGAAGCCTTAATCTTGGCATTAGCTGAGAAATTAGATATGAAGGGTTATGGGAAGGATGGATTTAGTCCTGGGCAGGATTTCACAAGGCCTGATGATTTTTATATTCGTATGGTAGCGAATATCGCTACGGATGGGACTCCTGTGCCTGATGCAGATGATAGAGAAATGAAGCTGTTTCTTGACTCAAGAAAACATTTACCAAAAACTGTTTTTGACCCAGAAAGATGGGAAAGGATTTCAGGACCAAATTGGCGAAAGGTGGTTTACGTACTAAATCGTGGGGGAAGGTTCCAAGATTATAAAGATGTTTACAAAGGGGATTATGTATCAAATCAATATAAACGCTTGATTAATATATATCAGGAAAAAACTGCAGGGACTAAGAATGCATTTACAGGGAGACCCAATCCTGGTTATGCAACATATGTCCCAATATCGACAACAATTGGGAAGCCTCCTAAGGATTTAGGTTTTGAGAACGGCTATCCGCTTCATCTTCTTACACAAAGGGATATATCCATGACCAAGTCAAGGACGATAGTTGACTACTGGCTTCTCTCGGTTATACCTGAAAACACTGTATTGATTAATAATGTGGACGCCAAGAAATTTGGTCTAAAAGAAGGGGATAAAGTTAAAATAGTATCCGAAACCAATAAAGAAGGAATTTGGGATTTAAAGAATGGAATAAAAAAGCCAATGGTAGGCAAGGTCAAGCTTACCGAAACAATCATGCCTGGAGTGATCACCTTTATCCTCGGTTTTGGCCATTGGGCAACAGGTGCTTCTGATATTATGGTCGATGGGAAATTAATCAAAGGGGATAAAAGAAGGGAAACAGGAATCCATGCAAATGCAGCAATGTGGATCGATCCGTACTTAAAGAACACCTGTATGCTTGATCCAGTAGGGGGAAGCGTATCATTCTATGATACAAAAGTAAACCTGGTAAAAGTCTAATGGCTTTCGACTAATTTCTTCAAAACAAGGATTACAAGGACTAAAAGCCGTTCCTTTCCCGTATTCTTAGGACCGATTGGAACGTCTCCTTTGCAGAAGATTAAATTGCCCTTTTTTAGCGGCTTCTCTTCCTCCCCAATTACCAGAGTTCCTTCTCCTTCTATCCCATAAAGGATCACTTCAATTGCCCCTGGATGAGGATGAACAGGCATAATTTGGCCAGGCTCAAAGCACAGGAGTACTGTTCCTACCGCTTCCCCAATATGAACTTGTTTTGGCACAAAGTTTTCTTTTGAAAACTCGGCAATTGAAAAAAGATTGATTGGCTCCATACCACAATACCTTATTCTAATTCGTTTAATTCTTTTACAATCACTTCAGGATCAATGTTATGCATCAGTGCTCCGAAGGAGATCGATTCCATTTTCATACCGGGACAGGTAAAACAACCAGAACCAAAATATTTTTCAATCACTTTAATTGCCTTAGGATTCTCTTTTAAAACATCGCCAATCACTGTGTCTTTAGTAAATTTTTTTTCAGCCATTTTTAATCTCCTTTCTATTCTGAAATTAAGACTGTTGGGGTTTCATGCTTATCCAAAGATTAATAATAAATATAAATACTGATATTGCTTGTCCAAGTCCAAATAGAATAGCCAATATATACCATATCCCACCAAGTGAACTTTCTAAAATCCATGAAATTGAAAGACCGATGAGCGTTATGTTAGCAAGCCAAACGTGAATATTTGCCAATCGCGGACTATAAAGTGGCCTTCCCATGAACCGAGGAAGGATATGATAACCAACCCCATAAATCATCATAGCCATAAAACCCAAAAGATTAATATGGGTGTGAACACGTGTTAGGGTAAATCGAATATCTGGATAGGCTATCATAATAAACCCAGTGACTACCCCTATAGCCAAATAGATTAAACTTGCCTTGACAAATGCCTTTGCAAATTTATCCATATTATCACCCCTTTCATTTATTTTTTATCCACCATGAATGAGCATAGGAAGACATCTCGTGCAAACCAAAAGATCTTCTCCGTTTTTCCTGCAGTAAAGTAAAACGGCCTGGAAGTCTGTTTTTTTACAAATAAAACATTCCTTTTCTTTGTTATTTTCTTTCTTTCCAGTCATTTCCGTCTCCTTTCATTTTTAATTTAAAACATTGTCTAAAATAATACCTTGACTTAAATCAAATAATGGTATAAAAGATCAAGGCGGCCATGTTTTATTAGATACATTCCAGAAAATTTCATTACCTCTCGAATCTTTGATTTATATTCTCCCTTATAGCATTGGGTGTTACACTTTTTACACATAGGTTTTGGATCATGAGGACATTTTAATCTCATGGTCAGACCATAAGTTATTAGTTTAGAGCAATCAGGACATAATAAAACATCCCTCTTTTCTATTTCTTTGATATCCAATAATTTAAAAGAGAAAGGATCTTTTTCTCCATTATGATTCTCTCTACAGAAGATTTCAACAAACTTTATTAATATTCGAATATCCCCTTTCTCTTTTTCTGTGATATTTTTTTTCTTGATCATATACCTATCCTCCAATTTTTGATAAAAATATATTCTTAATGGATTAAGATTTCTTTGATTTAAGTCAAAAGGATAGAATTTTGTCCTTATTAATAAGGATGGAGACGAATTTTAATTTAAACCCTTAGACCGGAAGCTAATTCTTCAAGAGATTTGTGATTCAGAATCTTGATGGTATGTTTTTTAACGTCTATAATTCCCTTTGCCTTAAGTTTTCCCAAAGTTCTTGAAAGAGTTTCACTGATTGTACCCAATTTGGAAGCAAGTTGGGTTTTACTTAAATCAAGTTTAATTTCAGTAGGATCTTTACCTTCTCTTCCTGCATTTAATGAAAGATCTAACAGATATTTGGCAACCCTCGAGGAAACCTCTTTTAAAGAAAGTTCTTCTATTAAGGAAGTAAATTTTTTCAAAAACTGGGAAAGTGAAACAATCATATTGATACTAAGCTTAGGATTTTTTTCAATTAATTGAATAAATTCCTTGCCTGAAATGAAAAGAAGTTGCCCATCAGTTAGTGCTTCTGCAAAAGCAGGATAAGTTCCTTCAAGAAATAAAGCTGCCTCGGCAAATGCATCAGGTGCGTAGACGATATGAAGAATCTGTTCCTTCCCATCAGGTCCAATCTTAAATAATTTCACTTTGCCAGAGAGAAGGACATAGAATCCTCTTGCTTCCTGTCCTTCTGAAAAAATAATCATTTTTTTAATCATTTTTTTGGGGATTGCTATAGATTTTATCTTTTTTAGATCTTCTTCCTTTAATCCAGCAAAAAGAGGACATTGTTTCAGTGTATTTAATTCCATTTGAATTAAAATCTAAAGCTTTTTATCTAAATTTTCAACTAAAAAATAAGGGTTTGTTATAAATTAATGAAAAATTGAATAAATTTGTAATCACGATATATTTAAATTTTAGACTCTCATCCATTTGTAAGGTAAGCCCTCACGGCTTGCCAAATTGAGTGAGGGTCAAGCCTTTGCCATACACTCTTAGTCGAAAAAAATTAGGTAGGATTATTACAAAAATCTTTTCAATTATGGGCTTTATCTAATAATACTTTGGCAAATCTTTTGCCAGTTTGAGTCTTGAATTCCCTATCAACAATTTCTGCAAAAGTTTTTCCATTCCCAACATAGCCCTCTTCGAAATTTACCATTAAATCGGCCTCATAGACAATCTGAAAATTAAGTGTTTCTTTTGGCCTTGGATGATGATGGTGAGAAATGATATCATAAATCTCGTCAGCTGCTTTTTTCGGAACATTAAGTTTCATTAAAATTTCTCTTGCTAAATCTGCCCCTTCTTTTTCTTGATATTCTGGAGACGAGCTTCCATACTTTTCTTCAGCTTTTTTGATTCCGATATCATGGAGATAAGCAGCTCCAAGAACAACTAATGGATCACCACCTTCTATCTTTAATATATCTTCTGCATATTGGGCCACTTTCAGTGCATGATTGATTCTTTTTAAATCCTCTCCAAAATACTTTCGCATCTCTTGAGAAATCCTTTCTCTCAAACGATTTTTCTTCTCCTCCTGAGTCTTCAATTTTATCTCATCTGGAAGTCCTTCAATGCATGTATCTCCATAAGGGCACCACTCAGCACATCCAAAATTGATCTTGGGATTAACAATTTCATGACCACAACGACATTTCCTTTTAACATCGTATTTTAAAAATTCAACTCCATAACCACATTTAGGACAAGGTATTTCGAATACATCCCCTGGTTTCCAAAACATTGGATCTTGACCTGGGCATTTCATATTTATAAACCTCCTCGTATAAATATTTCTAAATTATAGATTAATTAAAAAAAGAAATATTGACCTTGACTTAAGTCAAATTAAACCTCAATTTTGAATTAAAAATTGGGTTTTTTTTGTTTATTTGGAAGAAGGCAAGGCTTCGGTAGTTCTTATATTTATCTTTTGTATAAATTTTTTTATCTTATCAATACAATTTTAAGTAAGTCCCTGTCATTTCTAACCATCTAAATATGAATACCTGAACAATTATGATTCTCAATTTTACGGATGATTAAAATTTCTAAAATTTTTTGACTTAAGTCAAGGAATTTAATTTTTTTAATATTATAAATAAAAATTAAAAATTTCATAAATGTTTAAAAAGGAGGTTTCAGTTATGGGGAAAAAAACAGCAAGAAATATTTTTATTTGGAGCACTGTAATCTGTACAATTGTATTTATTTGGCTAACTATTGATACTCATTCTACCATTCCCAAAAGGACAAACACTGATAAACTTACCGATGAAGTTGTTTTAGGCAAAAGGGTCTGGCATAAGTATAACTGCAATGATTGTCATACAATCCTCGGCATTGGTGGTTATTATGCACCTGATATGACAAAGGTTTATTCCTCACGAGGAGAATCTTGGTTAAAAGCCTTTTTAAAAAATCCGCAAACTCCTGATCCTGAGAGAAGAAAGATGCCAAATCAAGGTCTCTCAGAGGATGAGATAAATAAACTCGTAGCATTTCTAAAATGGGTGGATGGAATTGATACAAATGAATGGCCTCCAAAACCTGTAAAGGTGGCTAAGGCTCCAGGTGTTCCAATTGAAGAAAAAGCTCTCGCTTCAAAAGGGAAGAATCTTTATTATCAGAATCGATGCGACCTCTGCCACAAGATAGGAGGTGTTGGAGGAACTGCTGGTCCTGACATTTCTAAGGTAGGAAGTAAACGTGATAAGGAGTGGCTTACCACACAGATTAAAAATCCAAAAGCCAATAATCCCAATACCGGTATGCCAGCATTTCCAAACCTCTCAGAAGATGATCTTCAAGCAATTGTTAGCTTTTTGATGGAACAAAAATAATTATTATCTTTGAATAAGGAGGGAAAGCCAATGACTTACGAATCTCAAAAAATTGCATTAAAATATTTTGTCATTTCAGCCATATTTTTTGGTCTTCAGGTTATTTTAGGTATTCTTCTAATCCTAAAATACATATGGCCTGATCCCCTCATAGGGATTCTCCCATTCAATACAGCTCGTGCCATTCATACAAATCTTTTAGTGGTATGGATGATCTTTGGGTTCATGGGTGGAACTTATTATGTTGTCCCTGAAGAATCACAGACAGAAATTTATAGTAAAAAGCTTGCAAATCTTCAGTTCTGGCTCCTATTACTTGGAGGTCTTGTCGCTGTAATTGGTTTTCTTTTGGGCTGGACTGCAGGTAGACCCTTACTCGAATTACCTGTTG
>Ga0315298_1009175_pt1 | contig 12315 bp, 10 predicted proteins | sample WHS_1_MG_FD_203077 | JGI IMG/M metagenome (GOLD analysis project Ga0315298, IMG submission 203077) | Extremophilic microbial mat communities from Washburn Hot Springs, YNP, Wyoming, USA - WHS_1_MG | ecosystem: Environmental > Aquatic > Thermal springs > Hot (42-90C) | place: USA: Wyoming... | reverse complement strand
TGACTCCCTAGCTTCCCCTCACTAATTGTAGGGCGATATCGCTGCTGGTCAAAATGTTTGACTAACCTGCTAAAAGATGTTATTATTTTTCAACCTGCTCAAAAAGGAACTGGCAACCATATCCTGACAGTCCTTGAGCTATCTGTTTAGCCTGGATGGATACTACATAGGGAAAAAGCGAGTGAGAAAACTCTTTGACTGGTACGAGCGGCTGGGCAGGAAGCAAAAGCTGCTCTCTTTACTGCTTGCACTGGTGATACTGACTACTTTATGCCTATACTGTTTGGGTCTTGGTAGTTTGATCGTGCGTTGGCGGTGGGGTGTCCCGACTCCTCTTCCGGCGTTTACTCGTACACCTACACCTACAGAGTTTCTTTCTCCTACTCTAGTGCCATTGGTTACCAAGCCGCTGCCTACTATAACTCCGTTGCCTAAGCCAACGCTATCGGCAACCCCTGTATGGACACCCTCTTCCAGTCCTCAGCCTACTGCTACTCCCACCCCGACTGTTACGGCTATAGCAGTGCCAACGCAAACCGCCACACCCAGCCCAACTGCCTTCTCCACTCCCACCAACACACCGGTGCCCACTCAGACGCCGACAGAGACAACTGCACCTACTGCTTCACCAACAATGACGCCAACAGAAATTCCTACCGCCACACTCCAGCCCACACCGCAACCAACTCCGTTGCCTACCGATACGCCCATACCTTTGGAAACACCAACCATTATCACCTTAGATACGCCCGAATCTCCTGCTACACCAACAGAGCCTTCGGCCGTTATCCATGTATACAAGTTTTGATAACCTCATTATCCATGCTACAATATTTTTTCGGTCTATGAAAATCGCTTCGAGGAGGAAAATGCGTGCAAATAAAAGAGTTTCTGAAAAAGCTCTCTGAAGCCAGCGGCGTCTCAGGCTATGAAGCAGGTGTACGCGAACTGGTGCGCGAAGAATTCTCGCAGTATGCGGATCAAATACGCATCGATACCATGGGTAACCTGATTGCCCTCAAGCGTGGTGAGGCCACACAAGCTCCCCGTCGTAGCATCATGTTGGCCGGACATATGGATGAAATCGGCCTGCTGGTCACGAAACTGGAGAAGGGGTTTGTGCGTTTTTCCACTGTGGGCGGATTTGACCTGCGCGTTCTGCCCGGGCAGGAAGTCATCGTGCATGGCCGACGGGACCTGCCTGGGATTATCGCTACTCGCCCTCCCCATGTACTATCTCCAGAAGAACGCGAACAGACCATGCCGTTGGATAAATTGTTCATCGATGTCGGATTGCCAGAAGAGGAATTAGCCCAACTGGTGCGCGTGGGTGATGTGATCACCTTGCAGCGCCAGTTCACCGAACTGGCGGGCAACCTGGTTGCTGGCAAGGCATTCGATGACCGAGCTGCTGTAGCATGTATCGCTTATTGCCTGCAACATCTCGCTACAATGAAACATTCCTGGGATGTATACGCCGTAGCCACAGTACAGGAAGAGGTGGGACTGAAAGGTGCCTTAACTAGCACGTTTGGACTCATGCCCGATATAGGCGTCGCAATAGACGTATGCCATGGGAACATGCTCGGTGTACCCGAAGTAGATACAGTGAATGTCGGAGGGGGCCCAGCAATTGCCTTCGGCCCTAATATCCACCCCTTGCTGTACGCCCGCTTGGTAGAGACTGCCAAAGCATTCGAGATCAGCTACCAGCCTGATCCTACACCGGGCCCTAGCGGTACCGATGCCTGGGCTATGCAAGTCACACGAGAAGGCCTTCCGACGGCCCTGGTCTCCATTCCCTTACGCTATATGCACACTACTGTGGAAACGCTGTCGCTGAAAGATGTGGAACGGGCAGGCCGATTGCTAGCCCTTTTCATCGCCAGCTTGGATGAGGCTTTTGCCCAGGCACTTGGTTTGAAGTCCGAATAGAAGGGCGGGATGTAAGCCCTTGTTTCTCAATCTCCTTCAGGAGGACGAATGTTGCTACTGAAAGAATTATCCGAAGCATGTGGAGTATCAGGTAATGAAGGCACTGTACGCCAGGTAATCCTGGACGCGATTCGCGACCGCGTGGATGAGTACCGTACGGATGCCTTAGGAAATCTGATCGCACTGAAAAAAGGCAATGGAAAGACCACCCGCAAAGTCATGATTGCTGCACATATGGATGAAGTGGGCTTGATGATCATGCATATCGAAAAAGAAGGCTCGCTGCGCTTTCACCCGGTGGGGGGTATTGACGACCGTGTCCTGCTAGCCAAAAAGGTGCTCATCGGCGAAAACAAGGTACCGGGAGTAATTGGCGCCAAACCTGTCCACCTCCTGGAGCCCAAAGCTCGCGAGCAGGTGGTCAAGTTCAAAGAGATGAGCATTGACATCGGCGTTTCAAGCAAAGAAGAAGCGGAACGCCTGGTGAAAGTCGGAGATTATGCGGTCTTCGACGTCCCCTTCGTGGAACTTGGCGGGGCGCTGCGCACAGTCAAAGGCAAAGCGTTCGATGACCGCGCCGGATGTGCGGTCCTCATTGAGCTGCTACAAGATCGCTATCCTGTCGACCTCTATGCTGCTTTTACGGTCCAGGAAGAAGTGGGCTTGCGTGGAGCACGAGTCGCTGCTTATTCCATTGCCCCACATCTGGCTTTTGCACTAGAGGGAACCATCTGCGATGACTTGCCCAAAAAAGGAGACACCAGCCCCACGACGGTCTTGGGCAAGGGACCTGCCATTACCATCATGGATCGCTCGGTCATCGCCGATCGTCGTCTGGTAGAATTGCTGATAGATACCGCCGAGAAAAACGGCATCCCCTATCAGTTCAAACAACCCGCGCTGGGTGGCACAGATGCGGGGGCTATTCACCTCTCACGGGAAGGGGTTCCCTCAGCAGTGGTAGCAGTGCCTTCGCGCTATATCCATTCTCCAACGTCCCTGTTGAGCCTGAATGATCTGGAAAACACCGTCCAACTTATGCGCCAGACTCTGGCCAGGGTCAATGACCTAGACCTGACGCGCTAATCCACTACCTATATAGGAGGCATAACCAGTGAAAGAACTGATCAAAGAACTGACCGAAGCGTACGGTCCCTCGGGCAACGAAGACGCTGTGCGCGAAACGATTAAACGGCATATCGCGGGACATGTCAGCGAGATGCGCGTAGACGCACTGGGCAATCTCATCGCCCTGAAAAAGGGCCAACCACAGAGCGGCATTGAACCGCGCAAAATCATGCTCGCGGCACATATGGATGAAATCGGGGTAATCGTCAGCCAAATAGATGAGAAAGGGTTTCTCCGCTTCGCTCCCGTTGGCGGAGTAAACCCACTGACTCTCTTAGGCAGTCGGGTGATTTTTGCCGATGGGATGATAGGGGTGATCGGGCGAGAGAGGCCAGAGAAACCCGACGAATTTCCCAAAATCGAAAAGATGTTCATTGATGTCGGCGCCCCTGATAAAGAGCACCTGACCAGAAAGGTTGGCGATATGGCTGCTTTCTTGCGACCGCTGGCAGACCTAGGCCAGCGCCTCACTGCCAAGGCGTTTGACGACCGCATTGGCTGTGCGATCCTGGTGCAGACGGCGCAAGAATTGGAGACTACACCTCACGACGTCTATTTTGTGTTTACTGTGCAAGAAGAGGTGGGCTTGCGCGGTGCGCTGACTTCCGCCTTTGGTGTGGAGCCGGATGTAGCCATTGCTGTAGATATTACCACCACGGGTGACACCCCCGAGGCATACCCCATGGCTGTCTCATTGGGAGCTGGCCCCGCCATCAAGGTGAAAGATCGAGGGATGCTCGCCCACCCAGGTGTCAAGAACTGGATGGCGGAGACTGCCGAGCGCCTGGGTTTGCCCTATCAATTCGAGGTACTGGAGGCTGGTACAACGGATGCCATGGCCATCCAGACCTCACGCGCTGGCGTAGCTGCTGGCGTACTTTCTATCCCCACCCGCTACGCGCACACCCCCTCGGAAATGGTGGACTACAACGACGTGCAAAATGCCGTCAAATTGCTGGTAGGATTGCTGAGCGGGCCAGTGAAGATTTAATGCTTGCGTAAGGAGAAAGTATGGATTCCACAGAGAAGCTTTTCCAAAACCTGACCGAGGCGGCTGGTGTTCCCGGATACGAAGGCGAAATTCGTGCAGTCATCCGTCGCTATTTAGAGCCCATGGCCAAGATTGAACAAGACAAATTGGGCAGTATCATCGGAGTGAAGCGCGGCAGCAGCGATTCGCCACGGGTGATGCTCGCTGGCCACATGGACGAAGTGGGCTTTATGGTCAGCCTCATCACTGATGATGGCTTCATCCGCTTTGTCCCGCTGGGCGGCTGGTGGAACCAGGTCATGCTGGCTCAGCGTGTGGTGATCAAAACATCAGCCGGTGATGTCGTCGGGCTGCTTGGCGCCAAACCCCCGCATCTTTTGGAGGAAGAAGAAGCCAAGAAACCGGTAGAAAAGAAAGATATGTACATAGACATTGGAGCAACCAGCGCAGAAGAAGTGAAGGCTTGTGGAGTGCGCCTGGGCGACCCAATCATCCCCATCTGCCCTTTTACCGTGCTAGCCCCAGGCAAAACCTACATGGCAAAAGCCTGGGATGATCGGCTGGGCTGCGCCCTCTTTATCCAGGCTCTCGAGCGATTGAAGGACCAGCCTCATCCGAACACGATTTATGCCGTAGGCACAGTACAGGAAGAAGTGGGACTACGTGGCGCCAAGACCAGTGTCTACAATGTCAACCCAGATGTAGCCATCATCCTGGAAGTGGACATCGCCGGAGATGTCCCAGGCATCAAGCCCGAGGAATCAGCCATCAAATTGGGCAAAGGGCCAACTTTGCTGTTGTACGATGCACGCATGATCCCAAATCTCCGCCTGCGTGATTTGGTGATCAACACAGCGGAAGAGAACAACATTCCCTTGCAGTTTTCTGCCATGCGCGGCGGCGCTACGGATGGCGGGATGATCCACTTGCACAATGAAGGCGTTCCTACCGTAGTCCTGGGAGTCCCCACGCGCCACATCCACAGCCATGCAGGCATCCTGCACCGCAGCGATTATGACCATGCGCTGGACCTTTTGGTGAAACTGCTTATGCGTCTAGACGAGCAAACGGTGAAAGGGCTGACCCTGTAGAAACAAAACACTCTAGATACCCGGTTTCTGAGCGAAACCGGGTATCTTGCTATCCATTCCCATGATGAGGAGGGGCCATGTCCAAGACTTGCTTCATTGTCTCACATACGCACTGGGATCGTGAGTGGTACGAGCCATTTCAGCGCTTTCGCTTGCGCCTGGTGCGCCTGATGGACAAGTTGCTGAACATCCTAGACAATGACCCCCAATACCGCTATTTCACGCTGGACGGGCAAACCATCGTGCTGGAAGACTATCTCCAGATTCGACCGGAGCGGGAAAATGACCTGCGCAGGCACATACAGGGAGGGCGGCTTTTGATCGGCCCTTGGCACGTCCTGCCAGATGAATTTCTGGTCAGTGGAGAAGCGCTCGTGCGTAATTTGCTCTTGGGAGATCAGGTAGCACGACGCTTCGGCCCAAAAATGATGGTTGGTTACACGCCTGATCCTTTCGGGCACATCTCGCAACTGCCCCAGCTTTTGCGCGGCTTTGGCATAGACTGTGCCGTTTTGGCACGAGGATTGGGCGACGAGCCTGTTGAATTGCTCTGGCAAGCGCCTGACGGTAGCACTGTCTTGCTCTTCCATCTACGCGATAGTTACGACAACGCCGCTCGTCTTCCCGTACACGATGCACAGGCTCTAGCCAGCGAGATCACCCGCTTGTATCACAGCCTTTCCCCCTATAGCGTAACTGACTATGTGTTGCTTATGAACGGTGTAGACCACATGGAACCAGTGCCTGAGCTTCCTAGAGCTTTGGCTGCCGCACGGGAGTTGTTGCCCGACATAGAGCTCGTTCATGGCACTTTGCCTATGTATATAGACGCGGTCAAAAAGAGCCTCCAGTTTGATCCCACCTCATGGAAATGTGGCTCTGACAAACTGCCAGTTGTGCAGGGCGAACTGCGTTCGTCCAAACGCCACCATCTGCTGTCCGGTGTGCTGTCGGCTCGCATGTGGATCAAGCAACGCAACCACCACATCCAGAATTTGCTGGAGAAATGGGCTGAACCGTTTGCTACATTTGCCGCTGCCCTTGCGTGCAAAGGCAAAACATTCGCCGACCCGTCCAGATCCATCATCTGGCAAGCCTGGAAGTACCTGCTGGAGAATCAACCCCATGATTCCATCTGCGGCTGCAGCATAGACCAAACGCACCGCGAAATGGTCACACGCTTCGATTGGGCGGAGCAAATCGCCGAAGAGATAACACAGCAGAGCCTGACAGCGATTGCCAATCAGGTGGACACCCTCGCCCCAGAATCGCGCCTACCTCATCCGCATATACCGCTGATCGTCTTCAATCCGTTGGCTGCAGCACGTACAGACCTGGTACAGGCAACGGTCCAGGTCCCCGGCAGCCTGGAGAATTTCTTAGTAGTGGATGAAAGGGGACAGCCAACTCCGCACCAGGTGCTGACTCGTAAAGACGCCGAGTTTGCCGCATTGCAACTGGGCCGTGACGAAGTGTTGGGACTAGCCGCTATGGTGGAAATGGTCGCCACACTAGGGCTCTCCGTAGAAGAAATCCATATCAGTAGCCAAGGGCACACAGCCAAAATTGATGTTACGCTAATGGAGCATGGGCACACGGATGCGGCGCTTATCGCGCATGCCCAAAGTGAGATAGAAGCCATCTTAGCCGAGGGCAGAGTAGAGACCTTTTTCGTGCGCGCTCATCAAGCGACCAGGATCGGTTTTCAGTTCGTCGCACAGGATGTCCCCGGTTGTGGATACAAGACGTATTTTCTGGTGCCAAATCCATCTACAACCTCCACATGGGTGACGACCGAAACAGCCACCACAAAATTGCACATGGAAAACGAATTCCTCGCCGTGGATGTCAATCCAGAGGATGGCACGCTCACCCTCCTGGACAAATCCACCGGTATGCTCTACCCTGGATTGCACCGCTTCGTGGACGGTGGGGATCGTGGCGATGAATACAACTATTGCCCGCCCGAAAGGGACCAGCGGATTGCTACGCCTTGCGCTCCGCCAGAAATTACCTGGCTCGAACGTGGTCCGGCTCGTTGGACCATCCAGGTTCACCAGCGCTATCTATTGCCCGCAGCGCTGACCGAAGACCGCAGTGGGCGCAGTGAAGAGAGGGTCGAAGTGCCTATCACGAGCCAAATCAGCTTGTGCGCCGGTGTACCACGCTTGGACTTTTCGACGCGGGTGCGCAACTGTGCCCGTGACCACCGCCTGCGCGTCCACTTCCCAACGCCAATCTATACGGACTGCTCCGAGGCAGAGAGCACCTTTGACGTCGTGAAACGTCCCTTAGGTGTGCCCGCAAACACCACAGATTGGATTGAGCAGCCAGTTCCAACCCACCCACAGAAAACCTTCGTGGACGTCCATAATGGCAAAATTGGCCTGATGGTCGTCAACCGTGGTTTGCCGGAATATGAGGCACTGCAAGAAGAGGATGGGAAGGTCACCATTGCCTTGACGTTGTTGCGCTGCGTGGGATGGTTATCCCGCGATGACTATCCCTGCCGCAAAGGCCATGCTGGACCTGCGCTGGAAACGCCGGAGGCGCAATGCATGGGTGACTATGTCTTCGAGTACGCACTTGTACCCCACGCTGGCACATGGCTGAACGCGTTTGAGCAAGCCCATGCTTTCAATGCTCCGCTGCGCGCAGTGAGCACGGATGGCCATGCCGGCACCTTGCCTTTGGAGCAAAGCCTGCTCACTCTGGAAGGTAAGGGGCTGGTGCTGAGTGCCGTAAAAACTGCCGAAACAGGAGATGGCTTCATCGTGCGCTTTTACAACATTACAGACGAACCAACAACAGCCCGGCTACGAACCAGCTTACCAGCCAAGGCAGCCATGCGGGTCAACTTGGCGGAAGAGGAATTGGAGCCACTCCATATAGACCATTCAGGAATCCTTGCCATCCCAGTGAGGGGCAAACAGATTATCACCGTGAAATGGACGGGATTTGAAAATGGGTAGGTTTTCCCCTTGGAGTGATAAATAGCCAAATCTAGCACCATGCAACTGACTGAGTTTGTTGAGTACCTGAAAAGCAAACGCGACTATCGTCAGCAGATTGTCCACGTGGAGCGCATCCCGGCCCGCGCGGCGCGCTACGCTAGCTTGAAACGGCCTTTGCCAGCCGCACTTGAGGAAGCCCTACGCCAGGCAGGAGTGGATAAATTGTACCTGCACCAGGCAGAGGCAATCAATGCCATCCGCGATGGGCAAAATGTCATTGTGGCTACTTCCACCGCCAGCGGCAAGACCTTGGTGTACAACGTGCCAGTGCTGGAATCCATCCTATCGGATGGACGATCGCGGGCGCTTTACCTGTTCCCTACCAAGGCACTGGCTCAGGATCAACTGCGCTCGCTACGACAGTTAACCCAACACTCCTTGCGCCACCTTTCCTTTGGCACGTACGATGGCGATACTCCACAGGGGACACGCAGGCGCTTGCGCCAGTCTGCAGCCATCCTGCTCACCAACCCAGACATGCTGCATGTGGGTATCCTCCCCAACCATTCGCTCTGGTCCAACTTCCTAGCCCATTTGAAGTACATCGTGATTGATGAAGCCCACGTCTACCGCGGCATCTTTGGATCGCAGGTGGCTTGCGTGTTGCGCCGATTGCTTCGCCTATGCCGTTTCTATGGCGCAAACCCCCAATTCATCTGCTGCTCCGCCACCATTGCCAACCCTGCAGAACATGCCCAACGGCTTACCAGCGTGCCCGCCGTAGTGATCCACGAAGATGGTTCGCCTCAAGCAGGGAGGCAATTCGTGCTCTGGAATCCTCCCTTTGTGGATGCGGCTCACACCGCGCGGCGCAGCGCCAATATCGAGGCTACCGCCCTCTTCGTAGAGATGGTGCGCCATGGGATCCGCAACATCACCTTCACCAAAGCGCGTAAGGTAGCAGAACTCATCTTGCTCTATGCCCGGGACATCCTGGCAGAGGAAACGCCGGAACTGGTACCATTGATCCGCTCTTACCGCGCAGGATATCGCCCCGAACTGCGGCGTGAGATCGAGCAAGGCTTGTTTTCGGGGCAGCTATTGGGCGTGACGGCAACAACGGCTTTGGAACTGGGCGTAGATGTGGGGCATTTGGATGCGACGGTATTGGTGGGCTATCCGGGGACCATCGCCAGCACTTGGCAACAGGCTGGGCGTGCCGGTCGCGGAGTGCGCGAAGCACTCAATGTGCTCATTGGGCTGGATAACCCGCTTGACCAATACTTTATGCGCCATCCAGAAGCCCTGTTCGGTCGCAGCCCGGAACACGCCTTGGTCGCACCAGACAATGTGCACATCCTGATGAAACACCTGCCATGCGCTGCCTATGAACGGCCACTGACAAGCGAAGATGAGGAACTGTTTGGTCCCGGCTTCGCCGAAGCGATGGTGCAACTGGAGCGACAGCACATCCTGGAATACCGCAACGAGCGCTGGTACTTCCAAGGCATCGGCTATCCCGCAGAAAAGGTCAGCCTGCGCTCCATCTCTGGGAACAAGGTTGCCATCCTGGATGAATCGCAGAACTACTGCTTGATGGAAGAACTGGAGGAAACGACCGCTTTGGCACGTGTTTACCCAGGCGCCATCTACCTCCATCAGGGCGAGTCGTATCTCATCACCCACCTCGACCTGAATACAGGCATTGCCTACGCCTCGCCAGTGGAAGTGGATTATTACACCGAGCCCCGTGAAATAAACCAGGTGAGCATTGTGCGCGCCTGGCAGCAGAAAAAGATGCCCACCAGCGAGGTATACCTAGGCGAACTCCTTGTGACCCAACAGGTCATTGGCTATAGACGGCTACAGCAATTTACGGACACCGTGCTTTCGGAAGAGCCCTTGGACATGCCGCCACAATCCTTTACCACGACAGGGCTATGGTTTGACATCCCCCAAGCCATCAGACACATGGTAGAGAAACGAGGACTGGATTTTGCGGGTGGTTTGCACGCTATCGAACACGCTGCTATCGGCATCTTGCCACTCTTTGCCATGTGCGACCGGCTGGACATCGCTGGACTCTCCACACCACTCCACCCAGATACCGGCTGTGCCCAGGTCTTTATCTATGATGCCTTCCCGGGCGGTGTGGGCATTGCGGAGAAAGGCTTCGCTTTGCTTCTGGAATTGTGGAAAGCAACCCTAGCCGCTATCCAGGAATGCCCCTGCCAGGACGGATGCCCCAGTTGCATCCAGTCCCCCAAATGCGGCAACAATAACGAACCATTGGATAAGGTTGCTGCTATCCTGATCTTGCAATCACTGCTAGGCACCCAGCGCATATAGCAAAAACAAGACAAGCCAGGCTTCTCGTGGAAACCCGGCTTGTCCGCGCTAGCAAAGCAAAACTTACGAGATAGTTAACATCAGGTCAACCAAATCTTCAATGGGTTTCGCTGACCCCTCATTCTTTGCCGCGGCAGCGGAGCATTCTTTGGCATAGTGCTTGAGCAAGAAAAGGCTGGCACTCTGCGCCGCTGCGCGAATGGCGGCAAGTTGTTGGATGATCTCGGCGCAATCCCGTCCTTCTTCCACCATGCGCTGCACGCCCCGTGCTTGCCCTTCGATACGCCGCAGGCGCGAGAGCATTTCCTGTTGCACTTCCTGAGGCAGAACCATGTGTTTCACTCCATGATTTAGAGAGCCCACGGCCCTCACCTGCGAATGCTTCAACCCCCTGTCGGCGCGCACGAAGCATCGGAAGCTGCCGCACTGGTTGCGGAACCGCCCTTGCCAAAGAGCGAGATCGCTTTTGCTACGCGTCGGCTACCACACCGTGGGCAGCGGATGTCTTCAGTGGCGGACATGGAGCGAAGCCATTTCTCAAATTTCTCCCCACACTCGTTACAGCGGTACTCGTAAATCGGCATATCACCACCTCAACGAAAACGTCCACCGGGGTTATGAACGGTTATGCAGTGGCTTTCGTGGTTTTCAAAACCGCATCTAACCTCTCGGCAATGGCTTTCTTCGGCCGTGCGCCCACTATCCGCTCTACTTCCTGACCATCTTTAAAGATAATCAGGGTAGGGATGCCCATGATGTTATATCGGACGGGCGTTTCGCCATTCTCATCCGTGTTCAGTTTGGCGATCACTGCACGCCCATCGTAGTCAGCAGCCAGTTCCTCAATAATGGGGGCCACCATGCGACAAGGCCCGCACCACGGTGCCCAGAAATCAACCAAGACAGGCAGTTTAGACTCTAACACTTCTTTCTGAAATGTTTCATCGGTAACATGCAACGGCTCTTTCATCTTTCTTTTCTCCTTATGTTTTGATCTGTCATCGGGAGTAACCCCAGATGCTCCTACAGCCTGGGGCTCAATAATTACTATACCCCTGTATGGTATATATTAGCACAAAATCGCTTTTTTGTCAAATCTGCACGGCAACTAACTTAGAACAATCCTATCACATCCCTATACCGGCTCAAGGCCATGGGCGTAAAGAAGTTGTTCATCCGAAAGGAGTTTTAGCGTTGGCCCGTCAGCCACAATGCGGCCTTCGTCCAAGATGATGGTGCGCGAGCAAAGTTCCTTGACCAGCCGCAAGTCATGGCTGCTGATGACCAACGTTTGGGGCAGCCTTTTCAACAGTTGAATCAACGTGCGACGGGCTCTGGGGTCCAGATCTGCCGAAGGCTCATCCAGGACCAGGATGCTGGGTTCCATAGCCAATACGGTGGCAATCGCAATGCGTTTTTTCTCACCTACGCTCAGGTGATGCGATACGCGGGAAGCATAGCCTTCCATATCTACCTGCTGCAATGCCCAAGTTACCCGCCGTTGAACCTCATCTTTCGCCAAGCCCATGTACACTGGTCCATAAGCAACGTCATCAAAGACCGTAGGCGAAAACAACTGATCATCGGGGTTCTGAAACACCATGCCCACAAGAGCGCGCACCTTGGGGAGGTTGGGGCCAGCCACCTCTATGCCATCCACGCGTACAGTGCCCTCGCCCTTGAGGATGCCATTGAAATGCAGCATCAATGTGGACTTGCCAGCGCCGTTAGGACCCACAATCGCTACCCGTTCCCCTTGCTCTATGCTCAAATTGATGTGATGCAACACGGCATGACCGTCAGGATAGGCAAAACTGAGGTCGCGGACTTCAATTGCGGGGCGAATGGATGCAAGGCGCATGCCCTC
>Ga0315298_1009174_pt1 | contig 12318 bp, 14 predicted proteins | sample WHS_1_MG_FD_203077 | JGI IMG/M metagenome (GOLD analysis project Ga0315298, IMG submission 203077) | Extremophilic microbial mat communities from Washburn Hot Springs, YNP, Wyoming, USA - WHS_1_MG | ecosystem: Environmental > Aquatic > Thermal springs > Hot (42-90C) | place: USA: Wyoming... | reverse complement strand
GACGCGTTTGGATCACACCGACTTTGATGACAGGTGAACGCAGAAAAGAAAAAGGCCTAAGTGAATCAATCACTTAGGCTTATGTTTTGGCGGAGACGAAGGGATCACAAAAACTATATTTTTCAATTACTTAGATTATTGATGCCACATTTAATACCATGATATAGGCGTCAACTTCCACCCTATTACCCCGGATTCGGTGACCAGATCATCGTGCGGTTTGCAGGCATCTGAAAGCATAGCCCGACCGGATTGTCAGCGTCGATTGGATGCTCTGGTTCGGCTCAACTTCACCAGAGGTTCAAATACAAACCGCCACTGCGCATAAGACTTAGCTCCTTTAAACCCGGCATCGTCCCGAGGAAAACTGCCCACCTTCAACGGCGATCCAGGCGCGGCGCTATAGACCCCAACGACGCCGTGGCTGACCGGATCCCGAATCAACCGCAGGGGTTTTCCCGTCATCGGATCCGGATACGCCCGGCGTAAATGCCGCACCACCTGCGGGAAACGTGGATCGAGCAGCAGGTCGCGCACGCTCTGCGGATACGCCGGGTGTCCAGGCAAGGCAAAGAAATAGCCTCGAATCGCATGGCGGTACTGCGCCCCGACGTTGAGGAGTTGTGCCTCTCGCTGCTCCTTCGCCTCGATGCTCCAGACCAGCTCCGCCCCGGTCATCCCTACCGCCAAGATGCCCACTAGCATCAAGGCGAACAGCAGGGCAAACCCCTGATGACGTTGCGCCCGGCGCATCACCATTGCCCGTAAGGAATCGGGTTATGTGCAGATTTGCCCGGAGCGCCGCTGTGCACGTCATACACGCCCCCGGGTTCGCCAGTCGGTGGCGGCATCACCACCCAGGTTGTGGCCAGGCCCGTGATCGGATCCACGGGGATGGCGCGCAGGTAGCCGGCGGCGACCAGAGCCTGCAGGCTGGGCGGATAGCTGCCCTTGTCACCGTCGTAGTGATCGATCGCCTCGCGCATGACCCGCAGATCCTTGCGCAGCACTACGTCCTTGGAGTGCTGCATCGGCTTGAAGTCATTGGGCATCACCACAGCGAGCAGCAAGGCGATGATCGACAGCACGATCAGCAGCTCCAGCAGGGTGAACCCACCCACCGGGCGCGAGGATGCGTGCCGGGCATGCATGGGCCTACCAATCACGATACGGGATCCCGTTGAGTCCGGTCTGTGGCGACAGGGAGTGCACGTCGTACACATCGGCGCCAGGTTCGGGATCGTCTGGCGGGCTTTCATAACACCGCAGCCCCCAGGTCTGGTCCGCCGGAGCGCTCTGATCGGGGTAGAAGGGGTCTCGCGGCAATCTGCGCAGGAAGTAGATCTTGCCGTGATCCGGCCGCGACAAATCCGGTACCCCCAGCCACAGCACATCCAGGTTCGGCGGGTAACCGCTGGAGGCCACCGAGTGCGCGATACGTCCCTCGTCCACCGCGCTCTTGTAGGCGTCGATGGCGGTGCGAATTATGCGCAAATCCTGGCGCAATTCATTTTCCTTGTGCTCACGCTGAAGAGTCGAAAGCATCGGCATCGCCATGCTGGCCAGCAAACCCAGGATGGCCAAGGTCACCAGCAACTCGATGAGGGTGAACCCTTTGCACCGTGCGTGCAGCATGATCACAGCCGTTACCTCTCTGCCGCCGAAGCCGCAGGTACCGGCTTTTTCATGAAGCCCGGTGGTAAGCGCGTACCCGGAGGGATGAACCCAGGCGGGAGGCCTGGCGGGATGGGTGAGCGCTCAGTGGTGTCGGTCATAGCGGAAGCCGGGGTCGAGGACACTGGCTCGGCGGGCGTCCCAGCATTCGACCCGTCAGCGCCCAGCGCAGCGGGTAAAGCTTCCGCGCCACTGGCAGGCACTACGTCGAGGCTGCGCACGATATGGGGCGTGATGAGCAGCACGATCTCGGTCTTGCTGTTGGAGTCCTGACGATCAGAGAACAGCCGACCCGCCACGGGGATGCGTCCCAGCCCCGGGATTCCGCTGTAGGTGCGCTGGTGCTCGTCGGAAATCAGGCCTGCCAGCATCTGGGTTTGTCCATCGGCCAAGCGCAACGTAGTGTTGGCGTCTCGGGTGCCGATCTGATAGCCCACGGCACCATTGCTGCCGGTGACCTGGTTGAGGATGTTGGACACGTCCAGGGCGATCTGGATCTGTACGTCGCCATCAAGCATAACCGTGGGCTTGACCTTCAAATCAAGTCCTACGTCCAGATAAGACACGGAACTGGAAATCACACCAGTTGGCGTGGTGTTGGAGTTGAAGACGGGGACCTTCTCGCCGATCTTGATCTGGGCCTGCACCTGGTTCTTCACGCGGATGCGTGGGTTGGCCAACAGTTTGACGTTGCCTGAGTTGTCCTGCAGATTGAGCATGAGCTGGTTGATCGTGATCACGCTGGCGTTGATCGAACGCAGGCTCTGGACGGTCAGTGGCGTGACCGGCGGCGTCGTGATCGTCGTTCCCGTCGGCGTGGTCACGCTGCTAGCGACCGGCGGCACATTGAGCAGCCCAAATTGATTCGGGTATTCGACTCCGAGGTTACGCAGCAGATCTTGTTTGACCTCCAGCACCTCCACATCCAGCATCACCTCGGGAGGCGCCATATCCACCATGGCGATAAGCTGCCTAGCGGTTTGGATCTCCTGAGGGGAGCCCTTGACCACCACCAGGTTCAACGCGTCATCGATGTAAACGTTGCGCAGCGTCGTCATGGACTGCAACAGGGCCTGAACCTGCTTGGGACGCGCGTTGGTGAGGTAGAACGCTTTCATCTGCGGTCCGCCGCTCAAGGCGGGCGATATCACCGGGCGCTCAGCAGAAATGCCGACGGTGTTGCCATTGAGCACATGCTGGCGCAAGTGGTGGGTGCTGAGCAGCAGATCCAGCACATTAAGCACAGGGGTGTCCGTGGCATACAGGGTCGCGTTGGCGTCCAGAGCTACGCCGGGGTCGAACGAGAAGTTCAGCCCCGACTGTTGCGACAGCGCGTAGAACACGCTGCGCAGGGGCGCGCTCTGGAACTCCAGGCTGACTTTTTCCTGAGCGTACTTTGCGTCTAGCGCGTGGGCCAGATCCTGTTTGCGCTGCGCGTCACGCACTTGCCGGAGCAACTCCTGCGCTTGCGTGTCGCTTGGATACTGCTCCAGGATTTGGCGCAAAGCGTGCTGGGCCTGCTCGAAGCGCCTCGAGCTCAGATCCTGGCGAGCCAGCTGCAACGCGTTACGGTGGGACTGCGTCTGCTGCAGGCGTTCGAGTAGCGCCGTGGCCATGGGGCTGTGCGGATCGACCTCCATAACTTTGTGCAGATCGTCACGCGCATCGTCCAGTTTCCCCTCAGACAAGGCCTGTTGCGCCTGCAGCAGCCAGCGCGTCTGGGACTGTTCGCGTTGCATGTAGTACTTCTCCTGCAGCGAGATGTCCCCCGGCTTTTTCTGGGCGGCGCTCTGCAAACTCTTAAGCGTCTGTGGCGTGCTCACCACGGCGGGTGCAGGGATGGTGGGGCTCTGGGTGCCGTGCGTTGCACAGCCTCCCAGGCCGACCTCGATGGCCACCTCAATGGCCAGCAGGAGCAGACCGTGCAGGCGGTTGGTTCTGGGCAAGAGGATCTCCGATGCGCAGCGTGCGCGTTTGTTGAAGGGGGCTATACACAAACTCCAGCTCCTGGCCCTGGGCCGCACTGAGCAGCCAGTCCTGGTCCAGCACCTGGCCAAGCTGTGCGCTGTAGACCTGATGGCCCGCGGCAAGGTAATAAGTTGTCTGTCCATCCGCCTGCCAGCGGCCGACGTAGGTGAACGGCAAGGGTGGGATCTGAGGGGGTGGCGCCGGCACCGCAGCGGCCACTCCGGCCGGCGCCTCCCAGGATTGTTGGGGGAAGAGGTTGCGTTGCATCGCAAGATGCAGGCGCGGGGTAGGCTCCGGCCGCGTTGGCGTTTGAACAGTCGGAGCCCGGGGCACCGGAGCCCTTTCGGGCCTGCGATGCACGGCGATGACCATCTCTCCCGCCTCCTGCGGCGTGCGCGAGATCCGGATGGACCAGACGACGACGCCTGCCAGTGCGGCCAGCAACAGGATGCGGCGCCAAGCAATACCCGTGACGTGACTCATGCGCTACTCCGCATGACCAGACTCAGGCGCAACTCGGCCTGCACGGTCTCTGCGCCGATGTCCTGTCGCTCCAGCTTGAAGCCATCGAGGGCGAGGGCCGGCATCGCCTGCAGGCTTTTTGCCAGAAAGGTGCGTAAGGCGGGATAGCTGCCCGTGATGGGAATGTGGGCGTGCCAGCGCAATAGTGCGGTTCCGGCGATCGGGGTGACGCTGTACTGCCCTTGATCGAGCGCCAGACCCTGCTTTTGCGCCAGAGCAGCCAGTTCCCGCATCATCGCCGGAATGCTACTTGCCGCAGGCAGGGTGCGCACCCAGGAGGCGTTGTTGGCGCGCGGTGGTGGCGTCGCGGCGAACCTGCGATGGTCCTTCAGCGCATGCAGGCGCACGGCCTGTTGCCGCAGATCGCGTTGCAGGGGTTGCAACAGCAGGAACCCTCCGCCGGCTACCAGCGCAAGGACAAGGCCGATGAGGCCAGGGACGCCAAGACGCCGGACATGCCACGCCAGCCGTTTCATGGCATCAGTTCCGCGTGGATGTGGACATCCAAGGGTTGACCCGGCGTATCGTTCAGTCGTTTGTACCGTTGTAGCAGCACCTGCCGCAAGATCGGCTGGCGTTGCAAGGTAGCGACGGAGTTCAAGGCGTCCTGCAAGGTCTGTGCTTGCGCATCCAGCTCCAGACTGCCCGTTCGGGCAGTGACCTGAATGGAAAGGAAGGCGATCTTGCCGGAGGCGCTGCGCTCCAGCGCTTCGAAGACGGGGTTCCAGGATGCCTGCAGCCGCATGCGCACGGTATCAAGCTGCGCAGCCTCAGCAGCGGCCTGCGATGAGACCGGTGCTGGCGGAGCGGGCGGCGCGGATGCAGCAGCCAGGCGCCAGGTCAGCGCCTCACGCTGCTCCAGCAGCGTTTGCGCACGCAAACCTACGCAGGCCGCGCAAGCCAAGCCGGTGAAGAGCAGAGACCACCCCAGGATCGACCCGCGGCGTGAGCGCGGCGTGAACGCCAGTTGCAAGTCAAGCATGGTGGTCTCAGATCCTCTCCCAATTCCACTGGGGCTGCCCGGACGGCAGGACGAGTTGCCCTGTCCAACCTGGCGGATAGACCATCGGTTGCGGTGCGCCGCAACCGATGGGTTGCACCCAGACCACTGCAGATGCGGGCGAGTTACCGACGAGTCGCTGGGTGCGCTCTAAATGGGTGGCAAGATGCTCCGCCCAGTCCTCGTCGCAGGGCTGGCAGCTAATGTGGCGCCAGGTGCCGCGTTCAGCCTTGAGCAGGCACCACCATCCAGGCTCCACCACGACCCACCAGCCTGTGTGCAGGCTCTTGCGCAGGGTGCGCACGGCAACGCTCAGCAAAGGGCGCAAGGTGTAGCGGGCAACCCCGGCCTGCTCCAGCACGCTTTGCACATCCTGGATACGGCGGCTGGAAACGGCCGCGGCAAAAACCCCAGCGTCGGGTGGCTGACTCTGCACGCTGATGCGCCAGTCCTGAGCTTGCCCGCCATAGACGGCGCAAATCTGCGCCTGTGCCAAGGCTTGCTCTTCGCTCGGACGCAGGAGGGCGCCAGGGGCTTCGCTCAAGGCATAGCAGACCCAGCGATTGGAGAGCACGAGGTCCACATCACAGCCGCGCCACGGCGGGGAAGTCAGGCATTCGGCCAGCGCGCGATGTGCAGGCAACGTGTCCAGTGCATCGAGAATTTGCCGGGGCTGTGTCGCCGCTGATATCGCCCGCGCGCCAACCGGTCGCAACACCAGCGTGTGTTCAGGAGTGAGGATCACGCGCAGGCGTTCACGGCGCCAAAGTGACACGGTTGATCTCCTCCAAAGTTGTTTCTCCGGCCAGAGCAACATCCAGCGCAGCATCGCGCAGGCTGCGCGTGCCGCCATGCGCGGCAACTTCCTTGATGCGGGTGATCGACGCGCGCGAGGCAATCAACTCACGCAACTCGTCGGTCAGCATCAGGATCTCGGCAATGGCACGTCGCCCCTTGAACCCCGTCCCGCGGCACTCTCCACAACCCTTACCCGTCTGGAAGCGCCCGGTCGCCGCTTGCATGGGCGACAGACCTGACTGCGCAAGCAGGGAGGCATCGACCGTCACCGGAGCGCTGCAATGGGGACAGTTGCGTCGTAACAGGCGTTGGGCGACGATGCCATTGAGAGCCGAAACGAAACTGTATGGGTCCACCCCCATATGGATGAAGCGACCGATGACATCGAACACATTGTTGGCGTGCACCGTCGTGAAGACCAGATGTCCGGTGAGTGCGGATTGCACGGCGATCTCAGCGGTTTCGGCATCGCGAATCTCGCCCACCATGATTTTGTCGGGATCGTGACGCAGGATCGAGCGCAGGCCACGCTCGAAAGTCAGCCCTTTTTTCTCGTTAACGGGAATCTGCAGTACCCCCTGAAGCTGGTACTCCACCGGATCCTCAATGGTGATGATCTTGTCGCGGCCTGTATTGATCTCCGAGATCGCAGCATACAAGGTGGTGGTCTTCCCTGACCCGGTAGGCCCAGTCACCAGCAGCATGCCGTAAGCCTCTGCGGCCAGCTTGCGGATGCGCACCAAAGCGTTGTCGGCAAAGCCCAGCCGGTCCAGCGTCAGGCCTTGCACCTGTGCGGCCAATACCTGTCGATCAAGAATACGCAGCACGGCGTCCTCGCCGAAAACGCTGGGCATGATCGAGACACGCACATCAACCTCACGCCCCTGCACGGCCACTTTCAGTCGGCCATCCTGCGGCACCCTGTGCTCGGCAATGTCAAGCTCGGCCATGACCTTGATGCGCGAAATCGCCTGCTCGGCCATCTCCCAGCCGACCAGTTGCGCAATCTGCGTCAACACCCCGTCGACACGGTATTTAACTGTCAGCCCGCGGGGCGTGGTTTCCAGATGGACGTCCGATGCCCCCGCTTTGAGGGCATCGTATAGAGTGGAGCGCACCATGCGCACCACGGGACTGGAGTCGCCTGCGATGCTGACCAGCGAGAGCGTTTCCAGATCGTCCGCTGCCGCAATCGCACCGTCCTCACCCTGCCCCAGAGCGTCCATCGCCTGGATCTGCGCCTCATGGCGCGTCAGCAAGGCTCCCAGATCAGCGGGATGGGTTACGCCTGTCTTGAACGGCATGCCCAAAACATGTGCGGCATAAGCAGGACTGGCTGTGTCCCATGGGTCACTCAACACCAGCCATGAGCTGCCCTGCGCATCCTGCGCAAGCAGGCACTGCCGCCTGACGGCTTCATTGAATGGCAGTTTGCTGAAATCCACGTGCAGCCGGTCCAGGTCCTGCATCTCCAACGCTGGCATCTGCGCAAATGCAGCCAGTTGCCCCAACAGATTCTGTCTGGATTGCCCCAGTCGTTCTTCCAGCCAGTCCCACAGCGGCTGCCCAGCCGCCAGAGCTTCGGCACGCAGGGCCTGCCAGTCCTTAGCGGCGGTTGTGAGCGGCGCGTTCACTGGAAAACCCCTGTCAGATCGAAGATCGGCATGTAGAGCAGGACAACTATCATGCCCACGGTCAGCCCGATGAAAATCATCAGCAGAGGTTCGAACAGTTGGGTGATCCAGCCAACGCGTCGCGCTGTGGCTTCGTCCAGAAAACGGGCGATGCTCTGCATCATCGCACCCATGCGACCGGAGCGCTCACCCACGCGCAGCAGTCGTTCGGCCACGGGCGTGGTGAGTCCTCCCCCAGAAAACGCCTGGGAAACCGACTGACCTTGCTGCAAGGCCTCACGCGTGCGTGCGACGCCTGACAGCAGCGGGCCGCCCAACAGCGGTGAGGCCATCTCCACGGCCTGCACGACCGGGATGCCGCCTTCGAGCAACATGCTGAGACTGCGGTAAAAACGCGCCAGATGAAACACCCGCAGGGGCTCGGCAACACCCGGCATACGCCACAGTAAACGCGCCAGCAGCGCGCGCACTGACGGCAGCCGCAGTGCCAAAGCCAAGCCGATGGCTGCAACCAAGATGCCGGTGGCCAGCACCGCGCCATGCTCCGTCAGCCCTTGGCCGATGCCCAGCAACAGCCGGGTACTCCACGGTGGTTTGCGCCCGGCATTGTGATAGACCGTCCCGAAGCGCGGCACGACATAGGTGAGCAAGAAGCCGATCACCAGCGTGCCCACGCCAATCAGCAGCAGGGGATAGATGGCGGCGGAGATCACCTGCTTGCGCAGCGACTCCATCTGGCGCTGGTAGGCGAGGTAGCGCGTGAGCGCTTCGGACAAGTGCCCGGTTTTTTCTGCGGAGCGCACGGTGGCGCAGTAGAGGGCCGGAAAAGTGCGCCCCTGTGCGGCCAGCGCCGCAGAAAACGGCTGCCCCTGCCGCAGGAGGTCGTGAATGCGGGCGATGAGTTGCCGGGTCTCGGCACCGGGCTGATTGTGCGTGAGGGTCTCCAGCGCCTCCCCCAGCGTCAGGCCAGCATCGAGCAAGGTGATGAGTTCTTCGGTAAACAGTCCTACATCCAGCCGCCGCGGGCGTCCCAGGGACAATGATGGGTTCCAATGCCTGGCGCGCAGCCGCAAGACGGTGCCGCCCCGGCGGGTGAGCTGGGTCATGGCGGCGTCCCGATCCAGTGCATCGATTCGCACCTCGACGAGCTGCCCCCCTGGCTCGAGAACGCGGCCGCGGAACTGCATGACCTACCAGTTGCCGATCTCGGCGTTTTTGCCGGTACCACCCGCCTGCCCCGTTCGACCATCGGAGTACAGGTCATAAGGACCGTGCTGGCCAGGCTGCCGGTATTGGTAAGGATGACCCCAAGGGTCCAGAGGGACGGCGTGGCGCAGGTAGGGACCATCCCACTTGGTCTCACCCGCCGGGACTGTGATCAATGCCGCAAGGCCTTGTTGTGTGGTGGGATAGTGACCGACATCGATGCGGTAGTCATCCAAGGCCTTGCCGAATTCGGCGATCTGCAATTGCGTGATCTTCACCTTTGACTTGCCGAGCTGGGCGAAGTAGCGCGGACCGACGTAGCCCACCAGCAAGCCGATGATGACCAGGACGACCAGCAGCTCAAGGAGGGTAAAGCCGCTTGAGCGTCGACGGCAAACCGCAGCCGATGGATGGCCAACGACGTCAGTCGCGCGGTTGGAGAACGAATACAAGGTACTTCTGACCATAGGACTGGAATTCAATGAGTTTGTGGCCCGGGGCAATCAGGCCTGCAGCAGTGAAGAGCACGGTTTGCAGAGTTGGAAGCGTAACCGAGTGACCTTGCTCCTGAACAAGATGCTCCCCGACCTGCCGTGTGTAGCGCATCCTTGCGCTCACGAGCGCCTTGCCTTCCAGCGCTTGTACCTGAACGGTGAGCGCCATGCCTGTTGTTTCATGGGTGGGGCCGATCGAAATGTTCGGGGTCGGGGATTGAATCACCACGGGTTGGAGTTGGCGGATTTCGGCACGGCCATTGCGTAGCGGTAGCGTGCCGGACACCAGGGTGGTTTCCTGGCTGTTGGCGAGCAGCCAGCGGAGAAAGTGCGAGGGCTGAGCGAGGGCGTCGTGCTCCGCGGCGGCTTGTGTGGCTGCGGCGGTGCTGGTTGGGGTGGCTTGGATCAGGGCGTAGGCGAGTTGCGGCACCTCGGCTGCGTGCGCGCACACCATCCAGCGCAGGCAGGCAAGCGCCAGAAGCGCGTTAAGGAACCGCTGATTTATCCGGCCCACATCTTGCATCACTGAGTCATCCCTCCTGCCCCTGTCCCGCCATGCACCAACTCAGTTTTGCCAGTGCCGAACATGCGATGAACAAGCGCGTGACGCGTCGCGAGAAGTTTCTTGGCGAGATGGAGCGCGTCGTGCCTTGGGCACGATTGATTGCCGTGATCGAACCCGTCTATCCCAAGAGCGGCCGCGTGGGCCGCCCGCCCATCGGAGTGGAGCGCATGCTGCGGATGTATTTCCTGCAACAATGGTACAGCCTGTCCGATGAGGGCTTGGAAGACGCCATCACCGACAGCCAGGCGCTGCGCCAGTTTGTGCGCATCGACCTGTCGCGTGCAGTCGTGCCCGACGCCACCACCCTGCTCAAGTTCCGCCGCCTGCTGGAGACACACAGCCTCACTCCAGCGTTGTTTGCCCAGATCAACGCCCACCTGAGCGAACGCGGCCTGCTCATGCGCGAAGGCACCATGATCGATGCCACCCTCATTGCCGCGCCCAGTTCCACCAAAAACAGCACCGGCACGCGCGATCCCGACATGCACTCCACCAAGAAGGGCAACCAGTGGCACTTCGGCATGAAAGCCCACATCGGCGCCGATGCCGATAGCGGCCTGGTGCACAGACTGCACACCACCCCTGCCCACGCCAGCGATGTGGCCCACACGGCCGATCTGCTGCATGGAGACGAAACCCAGGTGTTTGCCAATGCCGGTTACACCGGCGCGCCGCAGCGCGCGGAGGTGATGCAGGCGCAGTTTGACGGCGGCATTCGCCCTGACGTGGATTGGCAGATCGCCCAGCGCCGCAGCACGGTGAACACACTGCGTGTTGGCCTCCACAAGACCTTGGTGCAGGCGCTGGAGCGGGCCAAGGCCCGAGTGCGCGCCCGGGTGGAGCATGCGTTTCATGTGCTCAAGAATCTGTTCGGTCACAAGAAGGCCCGCTACAAGGGACTGGCGAAGAACACCGCCCAGCTCTACAGCCTGTTCGGTCTGGTGAATCTGGCACTGGCCAAAAGAAAACTGTTGACCCCCCAAGGCACACCTGCGTCCTGAAGGCGCAAAACAAAGGGGAAAACCCCACAACTCCGAGAAACACTGTCCAGAAATCACCGAAATCGACCGCCATTGCGCAAAAATCTTCCGCATCATGAAAAGAACGCAACGGATGATCGATGCGGCGCAGGAAATAGCGAGTTGATCAGCGGTTCCGCAAAGATCCGTAGGGAGCTACCCCCACCGCTGTTGATAATAGTTCCAATCATCATTAACCTGCTCTTGGACGGTGTTTGTTGGGTTGTAAACATACCAACCAACTGTATAATACGGAGCTCCATATACAGGAGCAACCGTTTGCGCGAAACTGGGCGCACAAAAAACCAACATCAATACGCTCCAGCAAGCTAGCGCAAACAAGAGCCGTATGTTCGATTTTTTATTGTTCATGTCGCTTACTTGTTCTTGAACCGAGCAGACCTATAGTAATATTTTTGACTTTACCGAAGCAACATAGATATGATGGCCGGTGGATTTTTTTTTCTATTTTCTAACCACTCATCATTTTGCGCGTCAGAATATCCAAGTAGCGCACCCTCCATCCTCTCGAGACAATCATTCCATCCACATTTTACATGTGTTTTTTGCAAGAGAATATAGGACTTCATTCTCCACGCCTCATCGGGGTTGGCATAAAGTATGAATCTTATATCCCCTACCTCGCCTTTGTTTATAACAGCGGCGGACTTTAAGAATACGCCTTTGCTAACGTAATGATCAAACAATTTTTCTTTTTTTGAATAATTATCTGAGAAATCAATCAAAGAGTCGGAAAATACAGCCAATGGCTTTTCGCCCGAAAGCATTAGCATAAGCTCCCTACCGGAATGCGTCATGTACGTTAAAATATTATTTCTGTTTTTCAATGAAAGGCGCCCAAAAGAATATTTTGGCGGCGAACTTAGATTGTTTGCGCTGACTATCAGCTCCGATTCTTCCTGCGATAGTTCATAGCTTTGATAGTTATATATCACATCTGAATCGATTATTTCTGCGATCATGTGACGATTCTTAGGTGAAAAAATAATTTCATCAACTACACAATCGGTATCTTCATCAACGTAACTAAGAGCCAAAACACCACAATCATTTAATTTATTCATCCAATGTTACTCCTCTTTCTCCGAGCAACTCCCACCACTTGCTGGTTCGTCCTTCAACCACGATGGCGGGAAAAGAAGGGGTGGAATCCCACTTTTTGGATCAAGTGATTTCGTGTAGCAGTCTTGACAATAGGGGCCGTATAAACCGCCATTGCGCTTACCGCAATCAGGAACCACGCACACAGTTGAATTTGATCGGGCCAATCCCTCCGGATCGCTGTTATTAACCGGATTTCCCCCCACATAGGAGTAGAGGTTGGTACCTGCGGCGAGTCCTGTGGGGTCGGCGGAGATGTAGCGTCCGGTGTTGGGGTCGTAGAAGCGGTGGAGGTTGTAGTTGGCGAGGGTTTCCT
>Ga0315298_1009173_pt1 | contig 12319 bp, 5 predicted proteins | sample WHS_1_MG_FD_203077 | JGI IMG/M metagenome (GOLD analysis project Ga0315298, IMG submission 203077) | Extremophilic microbial mat communities from Washburn Hot Springs, YNP, Wyoming, USA - WHS_1_MG | ecosystem: Environmental > Aquatic > Thermal springs > Hot (42-90C) | place: USA: Wyoming... | reverse complement strand
ATCGTGGTGTGAAATGGATTGTCGTTGGCGTCCATCCGGTCGCGTTTCAGGATGTAGCCGCCGCTGACTTCCGGCTCTGCAACATCATCCGGCCCAAGTTTTGCAATGTTAACCCGGTGTTTGCCCTGCTTGATTTTTTCCAAAAGCACATAAATGCCGGCGTAATCCTTCCGGCTGAGCCGGCGACCATCTGCATCCCAGAACAATTCGACAAAACGGCGGCGCACCGAGTAATGGCCCATTTCCTCCCATAAATCATACGCAAGCACATCACGCATGAATGATTTGTCCGAGTACGGCGCATACAGCACCCAGTCGGAATCAGCCGGCATTCCCAGCAAGCTGGCTTTGTGTTCATGGGCGCCGGATTCTTCCAGCAAACTAAGCCCAAGAGAGCGCTTTGGAAATTGGGAGGAGCTTGAGCCGCGCAATTCCACACCAGCCCGTCCTTGAAATTCAACCGGACTTGCAAGCCGCGCCCGGCCGTTGTTTGTTCCGATAACCGTCAAATATGCCGGGCGTTTTTGATCATCAACAAGTTCAACACCGTATGTGTTGAGTATTAGCAGCGGGAGATTTGAACTGAAATCGGCCAGTTCCCCGGCCAGCAGGGTGTAAGGCTGGCCTGCAATTTCGCCGGGTGGACGGTTTGGACATATAACGCGCGCCCGGACGCAGACGCTGCTGTTCAGCGTAATGGGAGCGCGGTACAAGAGGGAGTTGGTACCCGGCTCGCGGCCGTCGAGCGTGTAGTAGATTTCGCCTTCAGGCTCGGTGGTGGACAGGATGAGTTGGACGGCCTGTGTATAAACGCCACCAATTGGTTTGAAGGCGGGCGGTGATGGAAGCGATTGAGTTAGCGCAGCCGTTGCCGCCAGCCCGGCGGAGGCTGCTAGGCAGAGGCAAACTGCCTTGAAGAAATGTGTCACAATGCTCATGCCACTGGTTGGCATTACGCCCATGGGCATGGAGTTGGCAAGCGCAGAAAATGAGTCCGGTGGTATGGAGATGTGCGTTTTTGAGTTCGCCAAAAGAGGCTTGGCGGGATTAAAGTGCGGCGTGCCATGAAAGTCATGGGTCGGGCATTGAGGTATTTTTGGGCTGATGCACCGCGCCTTGCAGGTATGGGCGCGCTGCTGTTGCTGAGCCTTGGGGCCAGCCTGCTCAAGCCGTGGCCGGTGGCGATTATTTTGGACAGTGTGCTGGGGCCCAAGCCGCTTCCCGAATGGTTGAGGGGGTTGGTTGGCCGTGAAGTTACGCGTGATTTGGGAATGTTGCTTGGGTTGGCGGCTATGTTGTTCATTGTACACGCAGGCCACGGTGTGCTTTCTGCGGCTCAGAATTACATCGCAATCGGTATCGGATTGCGTGGCTTGCGGCGGGTGCGCAATGATGTATTCGCCTGTCTTCAAAGGCTTTCTCTGAAGTTTCATCATGGCCGTCAAACTGGCGATTTGATTTACCGGGCGGCCTGGGATACGTACTCTTTTCAAACCCTATTTCAACAAGGCCTCGTAACATTCGTCACCGCTCTGTTGACATTGGTGCTGATGGTGGGAGTTATGGCGCGCCTTAACGGGCTGCTGACATTGGTGGCGCTGGCTACGATTCCGTTGCTGGTGCTTTCCATCCGGATTTTCGGGCGGGAGATGACAAGGCGCGGCGCCGCAGCCCAACAGGCAGACAGCCAGGTAACATCCATGGTTCAACAAAATCTTTCTCTAATGCCGCTGGTGCAGAGTTACGCTCGCGAGGAGAAACAGCAGGAGATGTTCACCGCACAAACCGCGGAGGCCGAGGCCAAACGATTGTCGCAACATGGCTGGGAGTTATTGTACTGGCTGGGGGTGACCATTGTGTTTGCCCTGGGCGTTACGGCGACTGTGTTGGTGGGAGCGCTGCAGGTTCAAGAGGGACGGCTTAGCGTGGGCGGGCTTTGGATTTTTCTGGCGTATCTAGCGCAATTTTACGAGCCGCTCAACCAGTTGTCGCACATGGGTGCCACTGTATCTACCGCAAAGGCTGCTGTAAGCAGGGTTTTTGAAATTTTGGATACTCCGGAGGAGGTCAAGGATGCGCCAAATGCGCGGCCTGTTGTGCGCGGCGCCATTTCAACTCGGAAACCATTGCCCGATAACGCGTTGGTAGTGCGCGGGCATATCGCTTTTGAATCGGTCAGTTTTCATTATCAGCCGGGCAAGCTGGTGCTGCGCGATATAAGTTTCACATTAGAACCCGGCACCAGAACGGCTGTCATTGGTCCCAGTGGGGCAGGCAAATCAACCCTCATGAATTTGTTGCCCCGCTTTTATGACCCGGTGGCGGGCGTAATCAAATTGGACGGGGCCGATTTGCGGGAGTTGAAGCTAAAGGAATTAAGGGCGCAAATTGCAGTGGTTCTGCAGGAGCCGATGTTGCTGCCTGGCACCATTGCTGACAACATCGCCTACGGAAAACCGGGTGCGACATTGGACGAGATTCAGGCCGCAGCAATGGCGGCAAATGCCCATGAGTTCATTGAGCGTCTGCCGCAGAAATACCAAACCCGCGTTGGCGAGGGGGAGGCGCGTCTGAGTGTGGGCGAGCGCCAGCGGCTTAGTATTGCGCGGGCCTTTCTCAAGGATGCACCCATCCTGTTGTTGGATGAGCCAACAAGCGCACTGGATGCGGAAAGCGAGGCTGTGGTTGTGAAAAGCCTGTTTGATCTCATGCGTGGTCGAACAACACTCCTTATTGCCCATCGGCTCAGTACTATTAAAAATGTCGAACAGGTTTTGGTGCTTGAGGACGGCAAACTGACCGAGAAAGGTTCCCCGGAGGAGTTGCTCCGGAAACAAGGCGGTTATTTTGCGCGCGTGGCGAAGGGGCAGGTGGAAATTGGATAGAGAGGCTGGGTACTGATGGCAGGCGAAAGTTTAATGCCAGATTCCGAGCTTGACCCTGATTCCGTCCTGATGAAGCAGGTGCGCGCGGGCAACCGGGAGGCATTCGAGAAATTGGTTGATAAGTACAAGCAGCCGGTTGTCAATTTGATCGCCAGGACACTTGGCGATGCCACTGAGGCGGAGGATTTGGCACAAAATGTTTTTATTCAAGCTTACAAGGCGGCGCATCGCTACAAGGTTTCAGCGCGCTTTTCAACATGGCTTTATACAATTGCCAGAAACCTGTGTCTCAACGAGTTGCGGCGGCGTTCCCGGCATCCGGCTGAACCATTGGAAATACATGGCGCCGAGGGTGAGCCGGCGGATAGAAACCTTGAAGACACTGTATCCGCGCAGCCGCCGGAGGTGGTCTTGCAACGTGAACTTGAAACCAAACTAAACGAGGCATTGACAGAATTGCCCGAGAAGCAGCGCATAGCCATCATTTTGTGCGCACGGGAGGAAATGCCTTACGAGGAAATTGCCAAAGTCATCGGATGTTCACTTGCTGCTACGAAGTCCTTGATTTTCAGAGGGCGTGAAGCGTTGAAAATGAAACTAAAGCCTTACTTGAAAACAGGCGAGTGGCTCGCTGATGATGAGCATGGGAAGAGCAAGCGTTGAAAATCCCGGATAATGGTAATTGTCCGGTGTTGACTTTCAGTTCGTGCCAATGCGCAACTCCGGTTGCACGGTGGTGTTTAACTAGCAAAAAGGGAAAATGACCGAAGCCGAGTTCAATCAAATACGCGAGGTTGCCTGGAGGCGGCCTCTTACCGCCAAAGAGCAGGCGGATGCCAGGGCCTGGATTGCCGCGCATCCGGAAATGGCGGATGAGTTGGCCTTGGACCTGGCTCTTGCGCAGGCTGTCCACCGGATTCCAGATACGCCGGTATCCAGCAATTTCACGGCACGTGTCATGGAGTCAATTGACCGCGAGGCAGTAGATCGGGAGCGGGCTGGTTTCTGGGAGAAATTGATGGGCGACTATCGGGTTTGGCTGCCGCGGTTGGCGGGTGCGATGGGCGTGATTATACTAGGATTGGGTATATGGGCATGGAATGGGAGGGTAGAGCGTGCCAAAATTACGTCAGTCCTAACTCAAGTCGCCCAACTCACACCTTCCAAGGACTCTTTCCAAACCGAGTTCCAAAGTCCCGATGTATGGAAAGATTTCGATACCATCAGGCGGTTGAATGAAATTTTGCCTGACAATGATTTGCTAACTATTTTGAAATGAGGATGTTGCGTCAGTTAATCTGGACGATTGCCCTGACTGTTTTCCCGGGCATGACCACCGATTTGCTGGTTGCGCAACCTGTGCCAGCTTCTTCAGCTTCAGTTGTCCCTGCTCCGCCGATACCGCCGTTCCCGCCATCACCGGTTCAACCATTCAGGCAATTGCTGGCTACCAATGAGGCGGGACGCCAGGCTTGGTTGGCAACGAAATCCCCCTCTCAACGCAAACTGCTTGAAGCCAAGCTTGCAGAGTATGAGGCACTCCCGCCTGCCGAGAGGGAGCTGCGGCTTACTTTGACGGAATTGCGCTGGTATCTCATGCCTTTGCTGAGGAGCGCGCCAGAGGCGCGCTCGAATTATCTCGCTTCAGTGCCTGAACGTTTTCGTCCGTTGTTGGAAGAACGCGTTCGACAATGGGACGGATTACCCGAGGCCATGCGCAGCGAGCTGCTGACGAATGAGCCAATGTTGTCTTTTATTTTAAGATTGGAAAAATCAACGCCGGCGCAAAGCCGCGCCATGCTTAACGAACTTACTCCGGAGAACCGGAAAAAGATGGAAGCGGCATTGGAGGAGTGGCGCAAGCAACCGGCGGAACGGAGGCAGACAATTGCATACCGGTTGAACCAGTTTTTTGAGTTACGCGAATCGGAGAAGGCCCAATTGCTCAGAACACTCCCCGAGAAGGAGCGCCAACCCACGGCACAGATGCTTGCGATTATTGAACGGCTGCCCAAGGAGGACAGGGAGCGTTGTCTGGCATCTCTGGAAGCGTTCGCAAAGATGAGTCCTGCCGAACAGGAGCAGTTCATGCGAAATGCAGCCCGATGGCAGGCAATGACACCGCGACAACGCGAAACTTTGCGGATAATGCTGCAGAAAGTGCCGCCGCTCCCACCGATTCCACCGGGCATGTTGGCGCCGGCGACTGCACAGGCCGGTGCAACCAATTCTTCGTCAGAGAAAGCTTCTCAACAATAATCCCACCAAAAAAAGCATCCCCTCAAAAAAAGCGCTTTCTGTGCGTCTGTTTTCCAGAAAATGGCAATATACTAATCTTGGAACAGAAATTGCTTGTTGGCTACCCCTGAAAAAAAGCGAAAAAAAAACTCGCTTTTTTCTCAAAAATGATTATATCCAGTTGAGAGAAAGCATTTAAGCTGACAACCAAGCATGGGAAAAAGAGAAACGTGAGCAACTAGTGCCGGTTTGCAGTTCTAGTGTTGGTGCAACAGTTAGGTGACCAAATGATTTGTTTTGAAAGGGAAGCGGCGGCGCTTGTGCATGAGCTGGCCCGGAAGGAGAGCTTACTGTCCATGCATGGTACACCGTATGTCGCCATGTCTGCCAATTTTATCTTGGAAATGGACACTGCATCGTCCTTGTCAGGGATTGGTGCGCCAGAAGTTAGTTCGCAAATTTGAAAAAGAGCACGCTTATGAAACACAATAACAACCCACAAAATTCTACGTTAACACGCCTGGCAGTGTTTGCAGCAGCCTTGGTTTTGGCGGCTGCCGCTTCTGCTTGGGATGGGTACAACTACAATTATCAAAGGTTGAAATCCTTTGGGATACCCAACACGGGCTTGAACCCGTGGGCCGGGGTGATCGAAGGCCAGGATGGCAGCCTTTATGGCACCACTTACTCCGGAGGCAATGCGAACTTGGGCACTGTCTATCGGGTGAGAAAAGATGGGTCAGGAATGACCGTCTTGCATCACTTCGACAATACCACCGGCAACGGCGCCAATCCGGTGGGTGGTCTGGTGCAGGATGCCAATGGTGTGCTTTATGGAACGACTTATTCGGGCGGGCAGAATGGATTTGGCATTGTTTTTTCGGTGAAGACGAACGGGACCGACTTCACCGTGCTGCACCATTTTGGGTCTGGTAGCGACGGGCGGTATCCCTATGCCAGCCTGATTTTGGACAGCGGCGTGCTTTATGGAACGACTCAGAATGGCGGCGGGGTGGATGACGTGGGGACTGTTTTCAAAATTAACACAGATGGAACAGGCTACACTGTTTTGCACAGCTTCACATCTGGCGGTTCGGATGGGAACAACCCACAGTCTCCATTGTGGCTCAGTGGCGGCGTGCTTTACGGTACAACTTCAAGTGGTGGGGCAAACGGGCTGGGCACGGTGTTCAAGATTGGCACAAATGGAACTGGATACACTGTGTTGAAAGATTTTGGCGGATTTGCCGGGGATAGCGAGACGCCAGTGGCCGGTGTGATGGAGGACCAGTACGGTGTCTTGTATGGCACTGCCTATCAGGGAGGTGATTATACTTACGGAACGATTTACCGGCTGGACAAGGATGGCAATAATTATTCTGTTGTTTACAGCTTTGGGGGAACAGGAACCGATGCAGTCAATCCGAGCGCCGCATTGGTGCAAGGAAGCGACGGCACACTGTATGGCACTACTTATGGCGGCGGTTCGAGCGGCTATGGCACAGTTTTCAAAATCGGCACAAATGGCACTGGCTATGTTATTTTGCGCAACTTTGCCAATAACAATGTTGATGGGCACAACCTGGCATCGAGTGTTCTGATTGCCAGTGATGGGAATCTTTACGGCACTGCCAATTCAGGTGGTGGGTATGGCTCTTACGGCGCATTATACACATTGGATACCAGCGGCGCCAACTATGCAACTTTGTTCAGCTTCAGTACAACAGGCGGCGACGCTCTTAGTCCGGAGGCAACCGTTTTGGCCAGCGCGGATGGTTTCTTGTACGGCACAACTTTCTCAGGAGGCGCGGCCAACGGCGGCACCATTTTCAAGGTGAAGCCGGATGGAACAGAATACACGATTTTACGGCAATTTTCACCTGCGGATACGCATGGGTACAATCCAAATGCTGGTTTGATACAAATTGACGATTACCTTTACGGCACTACACGCAACGGGAGCGGTGTCAACCGTTTTGGCACCGTATTCAAGATCAGCACCAATGGCACGGGATTTACAACATTGCGCCGGTTTGGAACAATATCCACTGAAGGGCGTAATCCTGAAGGGCCGTTAATGTTGGGCCAGGATGGCCTGCTGTATGGTACCACTCTCAATTCCGGCGCTGCCAATGGCGTTGGGAGCGTCTTCCGAATTGCGACAAACGGTAGCAGTTACTCGGTGGTCAAGACATTTAACTCGACTGTTTCGACGGATGGCCAGATGCCGCGTGGGACGCTTGTGCAAGACGGCAGCGGCAATATCTATGGGGCTACGGTGGCGGGTGGAACCTCTGGATTTGGCGTGATTTACAAAATTGATACCAGCCTTGCATACAGCACCATTTACAATTTCACAGGCGGCACGGGAGATGGAAAATACGTGCATGGTGGATTGCTGCTCGGCTCGGATGGCAACCTATACGGAGCAACGCGCGCGGGCGGCGCAAATGATTCTGGCGTCGTTTTCAAATGCACAACTGGCGGCAGCTATAGTGTTCTTTATCACCTGGGGACGGGCACTGCGCCGCAGAACCCGCTGGGTGCTTTGATTGAAATGCCCGACAGCTACATTTACGGCACTACTACCAATGGCGGAGCCAACGGTGTGGGCGCCATTTTCAGGTTGAAGACCGACGGCACGATGTTCACCAATTTCTACAGCTTCGCAACTACTGGTGGCGATGGCCAGCGTCCGAAAGTTGGCCTGAGCAAGTCCGGCACAACTTTGTTTGGCACAACTTATCAGGGCGGTGACATGGGCTACGGCACAATATTCATGCTGTACAATACCGCGCCCACAATCAGCGGTGAAGTTGCAAATCAACCCGTAAATGATAATGCAACCGTGGCGTGCCTCAGTACGGTAACAGTAACCGACCCGGACAATCAAAGCATGGATGCCACGGTTACAATAGTTAATGGCGTCAACCGCGGCGATTTCACTCCCGGTTCATCAACTGGCTGGACCCGCACTGTTGTTGGCAATGATATCCAGTACACCCGGCATTTCCCGGCCTCGGCTAACATTGGGGCTGTGGTCACCACCGCTATTCAAGCGTTGATCTTCCAGCCCAGACAAAATGCAATCACACCGGGAACCACGGAAAACACCACATTTACAGTTTCAGTGGACGATTCCTTTGGAGTGGTAGCCAACGGCTCGCCCATATCTACAATCACCACTTCCATCAATGACCCTCCAACCATTGGCGGCACCGCACCGCGTTTTGTGAACGATAATTCAACAGTGGTTGCTTTTCCGGGAGTGACTCTTACGGATGTTGATAATCCCCCACAAACGCAAACTGTGACAGTGACACCGGATGACCCGGCCAAGGGATGGTTTACCCCGGCGTCATTGACGGCCTCCGGCTTTTCAAGCAACAACGGCGTTTACACATTTACGGGCACAGCCAGTGCCGCCCAGACCGCCATCAGGACACTGGTTTTCGCGCCGGTTCCGAACCGCGTGCCGGCAACGGACACGGAGGTGACAACCTTTACCATTACAATTAACGATGGTTCAGGAGACGTTTCCAACAATGGCGCAACAGTGACCTCGACCTCTGTTAATGATCCGCCAGTAATTGATCAAGGTGCGTCTGTGAGTGTAACAATGGAACGTAACGGCTGGCCGACTGCCTTCAGCCTGTCGCTCAGCGCAACTGATGTTGACCCCGGGCATACCTTGATTTGGACGGTGGATTCAGCCCCGGCGCACGGGGTTGCCTCCGCGACAAGCCCGGGCGATACTTCGACCATTGGTTACACGCCGACTTTCAACTACACAGGCACCGACAGCTTCGTCATAAAGGTCACAGATGAAATCGGTGCAACCGACACCATTACGGTGAACGTAACGATTAACGAGCGCGCGCAACCCACGATTACTTACGTGGACGACAGCTATGCAGGTTACACCAATGAGACTGAGGTAACATGGCCGCAGGGCCAGGGCGGCCCGGTGCATCGGATTGGTTATGACGCGTTCACGAATATTCAACAGGCAATAAACGCCGTAACTGCGGCTGGAACTGTTAACGTGGCCAATGGTACTTATGTGTTGGCCGCGCCGGTAAACGTGTCAAAGGCGGTGACACTTACTGGCGAAAGCCAGGCGGGCGTGGTTGTCAATGCCAACAACGCGAGCACCGATGGTTTTGTTGTCAGCTCTGCTGGAGTTACGATTGAGAAGTTTACGGTGCATAATGCTACCCAAAACGGCGTGAAAGTTACATCCAGTGGCGAGGCGATCATCAGGAACAACACTTTGACGCCCAACACGCCGGTTGGCATCCTGGTGGATGGTGGCAAGGCCCGGATTGAAAACAACGATCTAACTGGGAACACGACTGCCGCCATTGTGGTTCAAAATGGCGCAACAGTGGACGCCGGCGATTGCACGGGCGGCAACGTAACCGGGCTGGGTTCAAGCGCAGGCGGGAACCTGTTGACTGGTTATGGGTTTGACAATGCTGCGCCATGGGCCATCCAGAATCTGAACACAAGCGGACAGCCGGATGTGATGGCGTTGCAGAACAGCTTTGGGGCTGTGGCTGGGGATGACATTGGCAAATTGATCAGCTCGGCGAACACAGCGGTCAAATTCTCACAAACCGGTGGTTTGTTGTTGAGCGCGCCGAGTCCAGTTACGGTTCAATGTGTTTCCGGCGTGCCGTCTGCGGCCACGACGCGGGCGCAATTTTTGGCGATTGGAGGCATGGTTTCCGCGAGCGAAGTGACAATCAGTTCGGTGGACGGGCCATTAACGCCGGGGCCATACGAAGGGACGATCACGCGCACCTATACCCTGACTGATTCCTGCGGCAACTCAGCTTCGATTGCGCAGACAATCACGGTGGATGACACTCAGGCGCCCGTGATAACAGGCTGTCCGGCAAACATTGTGCAAAACAATGATTCTGGTCTGTGCAGTGCTGTTGTTACATGGACGGCGCCTGTTGCCAATGACAATTGCGGGATGGCATCGTTCACCAGCACGCATAATCCAGGCGATACATTCCCGAAAGGGGTGACCACGGTGATTTACACGGCGACCGATACGGCTGGGAACACCTCTGTTTGCAGCTTTACGGTTACCGTAAATGACGCTGAGGCGCCTGTTATTACATGCAATTCCTCAATCAGCCTGACATATACGGGCATGACAATTACACTTGCGCCGGTTGACGTGCTGGCATCTTACTCGGACAACTGCACTCCGCAAAATCAGGCGGTAATGAGTCTCTCTCAAAGCATATTTGGCTGCGCGGACATTGGCAGCAAGAGCGTTACGTTAACTGTAACCGACCAATCGGGAAATACGGCCACCTGCTCGACAACGGTGACTGTAATACAAGGGACAATTGGAAAGCCACCAAATGTCTATGTGGACAAGAGTTGGACGGGCAAGAGCACTTGTGAAATTGTGAACTTCCCCGGTGGTCCGAATGGCTTGGAATTTAACTATACTGCCTTTTCAAACATCCAAAGCGCAGTAGCTGCAGTTGCCCCGGGAGGGACTATTCATGTGGCTGATGGAACGTATATTTTGTCAGCTCAGGTTAGTGTGACCAACTCGGTTCGCATATTGGGCCAAAGCCCGGATACAACAATAATTGATGCCAATTACGTCCTGCATGCGTTCAACGTTACCACAAATAATGTTAAGATTGAGAAATTCAGGATAATCAAAACCGCTTTGGCTGGAATCAAGGTTTCAGCAACTGGCTCTGCAACTATTCGCAGCAACAAAATCAACTATTTGAACCCGTATGGGATTTTTGTAACCGGCGGCAAAGCGCTGGTTGAATACAACGATTTGAGCGGCAATGACACCAGCGCCATTAGAATAGAAAACAATGGCATTGTTGACGCCGGTGATTGCACAGGTGCGAATATCACCGGATTGGGTACTGGCTCTGGTCCAAATGGCTCAAGCGCTGGCGGAAACAACCTTTCCGGCTACGGCTTTGATGCTACTTCGCCCTGGGCGATACAGAATTTGAACAGTTCAGGACAATCGCCTGCCTATGCCCTGAACAATATTTTCGGCGCCATTGTTGGCACGGACATTAGAAAAGTATTTGATGCTCCAAACAACATCGTCATCTACTCGCAAAGCGGCGGATTGTTGGTTAAAGCTCCAACGAACCTGACGGTGTCGTGCGGGGGCTTGCTGCCGCCAGCGGCTTCTACTTGGCAGCAATTTGTTGCTCAGGGCGGCATGCTTTCCGCAAGCAATGTTGCCTCAATTACATCGGTTGACGTTCAGAATCCCGACCCGTTGAACGGGCAGGATGGAACAGTGACACGCACTTACACTGTAACCGATCTGTGCGGAAATACCGGCAGCGCTGTCCAAATCATAACTGTTGACGATACTACACCGCCAACCATCACTCAGTGTGCTAGTTCGCATACTATTAACGTCGGCGGGAGTTGCCAGGCAACTGTACCGGATTACACCTCTGAAGTCGTGGCTGCCGACTCTTGCAGCTCATCAGTAAACAAAAGCCAGAATCCTGCGCCAGGCACTCTGTTGGGGCCGGGAAACTACACTGTGACATTCTATGTTGACGATGGAAACGGCAACACAAACACGTGCACGTCATCACTAACCGTTCAAGACGTAACCCCGCCGACAATAACGGCCCCGGCGAATGTTACGGTTAATGCTGACCCCGGACAGTGTTATGCTACTGGAGTGGCATTGGGGACACCGACGACTGGGGACAACTGCTCGGTGGCGAGCGTGGTCAACAATGCGCCGCCGCAATTCCCAGTTGGGACGACGACTGTGACGTGGACGGTGACGGATGCGAGCGGTAACACGGCGCAGGCAACGCAGACTGTGACTGTTCTGGACAATCAAACGCCGACGATAACAGCGCCGGCGAATGTGACAGTTAATGCTGACAATGGCCAGTGCTATGCGACTGGAGTTGCGTTGGGGACGCCTGTTACGAGCGACAACTGTCCTGGGGCTACAGTGAGCAACAACGGGCTGACGCAGTATCCGGTTGGGACGACGACGGTGACGTGGACGGTGACGGATGCGAGCGGGAACACGGCGCAGGCAACGCAGACTGTGACTGTACTGGACAATCAGGCTCCAACGATAACAGCGCCGGCGAATGTGACAGTTAATGCAGACAATGGCCAGTGCTATGCGACTGGGGTGACGTTGGGCA
>Ga0315298_1009171_pt1 | contig 12320 bp, 7 predicted proteins | sample WHS_1_MG_FD_203077 | JGI IMG/M metagenome (GOLD analysis project Ga0315298, IMG submission 203077) | Extremophilic microbial mat communities from Washburn Hot Springs, YNP, Wyoming, USA - WHS_1_MG | ecosystem: Environmental > Aquatic > Thermal springs > Hot (42-90C) | place: USA: Wyoming... | reverse complement strand
CCGGGGTGCGGCACCGGCAGGGAGGTTACCATGGTCGGTAGCAGAGATCCCTCGAGGGGCTTCACCCTCATAGAGCTGCTTGTTGTTGTGGCCATCATCGCCATTCTGGCGGCCATTCTGTTCCCAGTCTTCGCCAAAGCACGCGAGAAGGCACGCATCACGTCCTGCAACTCCAACCTGAGGCAGATCGGCATCGCGTTCCTCTCCTATGCCGAGGACTGGGACGGCGTGATAGTGGACGCAGGAACGCTGGACCAGGTGGGCGGCAATCCAAAGGACCCTCGCCATCTCCACAACAAGCTTGCTCCGTACACCAAGTCGCCCGGCGTGTGGCATTGCCCAAGCGATACCGGCTACTTCGACCCAGGGCAGTCCATCGCCCCTTCTGGCGACTACTTCACCTACTTCGGCAGCAGCTATCAGTGGAAGGGCAACCGTGGCGATCCGGATGGTCACGGAGTCGCGGGGTTGGAACTGGACTCGTTCAAGGACCCTGCGAACCTCCCCATCGTGAGGGATGGGCTCGCGTGGCACCAGTCCAAGGCCGTTGGCAGCGCCTTCTGGAGCCGGCCAGACAATGGCGCGAACGTGCTATTCCTTGATGGGCACGTGAAGTTCCGCTTCGGCACCGCGTACAACGGCATCGATTGAGCGTCCGGCTCCGGTTGGGTGCAGGGCATGTCCATCTGCAATGCCGCCAAGCGCCGATGTAGCCGTCCCGTCGCGCACAACTGCGGGCAACTGACGTGCGTGGCCGGGGCGCACCGCCACATCCACGCTGCGCGCGCCATCGCCCCCCAAGCTCGGCCTCCACCTCGCGCATCTGCACGCACCAGCCTTCCGCGCGGACCTCCCGCCAGCGGACATGGCACACCCGTCAACTAGGAAGGCTCGCTCTTTTTCAGGAGGGGGAAGTAAGTCCATGTTACCGAGAGCATATGCGCGCTGGCCGCTAGCGAGCGCAGCTGCCTTGGCCCTCATGTTTGCGGCGCTCATCCTCGCATCCGGCGCCGCGCTGGCCCAAGGCGAAAACCTGGCTCTGAAGGCGAAAGCCATCGCGTCAACAGAGTTCCCCAGCGGGGGCTTCGAGGCCGCCAGGGCGATCGACGGCAAGGATACCACCCGCTGGAACGACGACTGCACCACCAACCAGCAGTGGTTTGAGCTCGATTGGGACGCGCCGCAGACCATCGGCAAGGTGGTGATGAAGAACGCCTACGACCGCGTGGGCGCGTATACCCTGCTCGCATGGGACGCGACGAAGAACGACTTTGTGCCGATCTACCAGGGCACGGGCCCCAACACCGGCCGGATCGACATCAACGTGACGCTGACGGCAGACATCACGCCGCCGGTCACCACCACCAAGCTCCGCCTCAACTTCGACAAGTGGACCGCCTGCGCGTCTATATGGGAGCTGGAGGTATACGCACCCGCCAAGATCAACCTGGCACTTGGTGCGAAGGCCACCGCGTCAACAGAGTTCCCAAGCGGGGGCTTCGAGGCCGCGCGCGTCAACGACGGCAAAGAGACCACCCGCTGGAACGACGACTGCGCCGAGCCGCTTGCATGGATCTACCTCGAGTGGCCGAACCCGGTCACCTTCAACAAGGTTGTGGTGAAGCAGGCTTACGACCGCGTGAAGAAGTACACCCTGGACGCCTGGGATGCCGCCAAGAACGACTGGGTGGTGGTCTATGAGGGAACGGGGCCCGGCACCGGCCGCATCGACATCAACCAGTACCTGACGGCGGCTTTCTCCACGCCGGTCACCACCACCAAGCTTCGGTTCTCAACCGTGCAAAACGTTTCCAACTCGCCGTGCATCTCCATATGGGAGATGGAGGTGTACAACGTTAGCTTCGGCACTATATCCGGCGTTGTCACCGATACCGCTGGAAAGCCGATCTCCGGCGTCACGGTGCAAGCCGGCGACGCATCCACCCAGACCGACGACAAGGGCGCCTACTCGCTGGTGGTCGACCCTGGCACCGTCGATGTGGTTGCCTCGAAGGTCGGCTCCTACAAAACCCGAACCGCTAGAGGTCTGGTGGTGCCAGACGGCGGCAAGGTTACACGCGACTTCACGCTGTTCCCCGTGCCGCCCAACCTGGCTAGAACGGCTGTCGCCACATCCCTCACCGACTCCGGCGCCGTGGATCCGGACACCGGTGAGCCCACGCAGGACGCCCCAAAGGCCAACGATGGGGATCCAACCACTCGCTGGCAGTCCGCTACCCCAACGCCAGACCAGCCGGAAGAGCTAGTCTTGACATGGGACAAGGCGCAGACGTTCAACCGTGTCTCCATCAAGGAGTTCAGCGATACCATCCGCGAGTACAAGCTGCAGCGCTGGGATGACGGTAAGTCCGACTGGGTAGACATCGTGACGCGACCCGTGGCGCCAATGGGCGGTGACCCGCTCTTGGCAACCGCCCTTGCCACGCCCGTCACCACTAAGGCGCTGCGCATACTGTTCACTGGCTTCGCACAGTCCACCGCGCTCAACGCCATCTCGGTGTACGAGGTTACCGTGGAGCAGGCGGCCATCGGTAGCATCGATGGCAAGGTGGTCGACGCTTACACCGGCAACCCAGTCCCCAACGCCACTGTGGTAGCCAACCCGGGCGGAACCCTCGGCGTTACCGACGCTGGCGGGAAGTTCAGCGCCATTCTTGACGCCGATGACTACGTCCTCACTGCTACCGCGGACGGCTTCTTCGAGGGGCAGCCGGTGGTGGTGTCCGTCCAGCCGGATCAAACCGTCAACGCCGAAGTGCGCATCCCGGCCAAGGGGGAGAACCTCACCCTCAAGGCAAAGGTCAGTGCCTCCAGCGAGGACGGCGACAACACCGCCGACAAGGCCATAGACAAGGACCTCACCACTTACTGGGGCTCCGCTGGCACCGAGGATGGCTACGTCGCCGGCCAAGTCATGAACGCCTGGATCGAGTTCGACTGGACGGCACCGGTTACGTTCAACCGCGTGATCATCCATGAGTACGGCGACCGCAGCCGCGAGATCTCCGTCCAGAAGTGGGACGCCGCCAAGAACGACTGGGTGGAGGTTGCATCCGCGGTGAGCCCCGGCGGCGGCGCCGACACCGAGCAACTCCACGTGGTGGACCTGAAGGCTGCGGCAACCACCACCAAGATGCGCATCTTTGTGCCCACTGGTGCCAACCCACCGCGCTTCCGTGAGGTGGAGGCGTACAACTTCGTCTTGCCAACCGCGCCAGTAACGCCCACGGTGGTGAAGGGCGACCTTAGCGGTGACGGCAAGCTCGCGATCAACGACGTATCCATCGCACTTCAGATAGCGGTTGGGCTGAAAACGGCCACTGCGGATCAGCTCAAGGCGGGCGATCTGAACGGTGATGGCAAGCTGACCATCAACGAGGTGACGCAGATCCTGCGCGCCGCAGTTGGCCTGGCCAGCTTGTAGGCCTGTCCAATCGACGCGTGGGGCGCCGGCCGCTCCGCTGGTAGCCCCACGCGCCCATCGACGGTGACTGTCCATTGATGCGCTTGGCGTGCCTGGCTATCTCACTCCTGACCGCTGCGTGCATCCCCGCGCGTGCGGAGGACGCTCCGGACCTAACCGTGGAGTACGTCTCCGGCTTCGCGGGCTACGTTGAGCCGTGCCGTTGCAACTCGGGCGTGTTGGGCGGACTCCCACGCAGGTTCACCTACCTCAAGCAGCTTCGGGCGGAGAGGCCAAACACGCTCTGCCTCTTCGGCGGCGACGTGTACACCGGGCCCGGCCTCGAGGCGCAGCTTAAGGGAGAGACAAGCCTCAGCTTCTTGAGGATGGCCCACTACGACGCTGTGCTTCCCGGCGATGCCGACCTGCGTTACGGCGCCAAAGCGCTGAGGAGCGCCGCCGCGAGCGGACTCCCGCTGCTGTGCGCCAATCCGCCCGCAAAGGCCGGCCTCGGCGCTGTGGCGGCTACGGCGACCTACCAGTTCGGCGTGCCGGGCCGCCCCCGCCCGGTGCGCGTGGGCGTGACGGCAGTGTTGGGAAACGGCCTCGTCCCGTCCGACGCCGCCCTTGGCCTCGAGCCCACCGATGCCACCCTGGCGGCCAAGAGAGCCGTGGCACAGATTCGACGCCAAGCGGACTACGTGATCCTTCTAGCGCATATGGACCTTCCAGACGCCCTGAGGTTGGCGGACGCTGTGCCAGCTGCTGACCTGGTGATCGCCGCGCACGTGGGAAGCCTGGTCACCCAAGAGCCCATCGTTCGTGGCAACGCCCTGGTTGTGGCGAACGGCGACCGCGGCCGCTACGGCACCCACCTCGATATCTGGTTCGGTCCCGGTATGAGGCTAGTGCGGTTTCGCAACGTGGCTGTGCCGTTGGACTCCTCCCTCCGCGACGACCCGGAGGCTGCGGCGATCGTGCTGGCGATGAAGCGCAAGCTCGCAGCTGCCGTTGAGGCCATGTCTCCCAGGGCCACGGACCCATCGCCCTACGCAGGCGCCGCGGAGTGCGCCGGCTGCCACGAGCCCCAGGCAAAGCAGTGGTCGCGCACGCCCCATGCGAGTGCTTTTGCGTTGCTGCAGCGTGGGCAGGAAGGGCTGGATGCGAGTCAGCCGGAATGCTTGCTTTGCCACACCGTGGGGTTCGGGGCGCAAGGAGGTTACGTGAACAAGGCGCGCACTCCTCAGCTTAGGGGGGTGCAGTGCGAGTCGTGCCACGGGCCGGGGCGCGCCCACGTCCAAGCTGCGCGCGCTGGCCGTCCGCATACAGGCGATATCGCCCGGGCGGTGCCTCGAACCGCCTGCGTGAAGTGCCATACCGCCGAGAAGAGCCCCGGGTTCAACTACGAACGAAGCCTCGCATCCGTGAGGCACTAAGGGTCGCCTGCAACCAAAGACGCAAGGAGACAGATCGAGATGAGAAGACTGGTCGCGTTGTCAGCGCTCCTTCTGGTAGGCAGCGTTTGCGGTGCCGCCACCTGCGCCTCGCGCGGTCCCGCCACGGACCTCCAAAGCGGCTTCCTTCGCCCCCCCGAGTCCGCCAAGCCGTGGGTCTACTGGTTCTGGCTGAACGGCAACATCACCAAAGAGGGGATAACGGCGGACCTAGAGGCGATGAAGCGGGTCGGCATTGGCGGCGTGCTGATAATGGAGGTGGATCAAGGCGTTCCGCTGGGGCCGGTTGCCTTCATGAGCGACCAGTGGCGGGAGCTCTTCAAGCACGTGGTGGCCGAGGCCAAGCGGCTGGGGCTTCAGGTGAACATGAACGACGACGCCGGATGGAACGGCAGCGGCGGTCCCTGGATCAAGCCCGAAGAGGCCATGCAGAAGGTGGTTTTCGCCGAAGTGAACGTGGAGGGTCCTCAGCAGTTCCAGGGGGCCCTACCCCAGCCGCAGACTGCTGCCGGCTTCTACCGTGACATCGCCGTGTTGGCGTTCCCCACTCCAACGGAGTTCCGCATCCGCGACATCGAGGCGAAAGCGGCATACCAGCGCGGTGGGACGCCGCCCGATACCCGCCCACTCCCCCCCGGCGCCGCCATCGCCCAGGATCGGATCGTAGACATCACGGCCAAAATGGCGGCGGGTGGAACCGTTACGTGGGACGTGCCTGAGGGCCGGTGGACGATCCTGCGGGTTGGGTATACGCCCACGGGCATGGTGAACGCCCCCGCGCCCGCCAGCGGCACCGGCCTGGAGTGCGACAAGCTCAGCAAGGAAGGGGCGGAGGCAGCGTTCCGCGGCATGATGGCCAAGCTGATACAGGATGTGGGACCAGCTGCGGGCAAGGTGCTCGTGCGGACACACATCGATAGCTGGGAGAACGGCTCGCAGAACTGGACTCCCCGCATGCGAGAGGAGTTCCGTAGGCTGCGCGGCTACGACCTCCTCCCCTTCTTACCGGTGCTGTCCGGACGCGTGGTGAATAGCATCGAGGTCTCCGAGCGGTTCCTGTGGGACCTGCGCCAGACGATCTCTGAGCTGGTGATTCAGAACTACGCGGGCCACATGGCGGAGCTAGCGCACCAACACGGCATCCGCCTCTCCATCGAAGCGTACGGCGGCCCCTGCGACGAGCTTCCATACGGCGGTCGTGCCGACGAGCCCATGGGTGAGTTCTGGGTGGGAGGCGGCGCCATGGAGACGTGCCGCGAGATGGCCTCATCCGGGCACGTGTACGGCAAGCCGATCATCGGTGCGGAGGCGTTCACCGCCACGGACTCAGAGCGTTGGCTTGAGCATCCCGGCTCCGTGAAAGCGTTGGGAGATGCCGCCTTCTGTGAGGGGATCAACCGGTTCGTGTTCCACCGGTACGCCATGCAACCGTGGCTCAACTACAAGCCCGGCATGACTATGGGTCCATGGGGGCTTCACTACGAGCGTACACAGACGTGGTGGGACCAGACTCCACCCTGGCATCGTTACCTGGCCCGCTGTCAGTATCTTCTCCGCCAGGGCCAGTTCGTGGCGGATATCTGCTACCTCCAGCCCGAGTCCCCGCCATCAGGCGCCCCTACCCACAGCCGAAACGGGTACAACTACGACCAGTGCCCCGCCGAAGCCGTGATCAACGGCATGGCCGTTAGGGGAGGTAGGCTGGTGCTTCCCAGCGGCATGAGCTACCGCGTGTTGGTGTTGCCTCAATCGGATGCCATGACCCCCAACCTGCTCCGCAAGATAAAGCAGCTTGTGGATGCCGGAGCCACCGTCATCGGCCCCCGCCCCAGCAGATCGCCGAGCCTCTCCGGCTATCCCGCCTGCGATGACGAGGTGCGCTCGCTGGCGGACGAGCTGTGGGGCCGGGGCAAGATCGTGCAGGGCGTGACGCCGGAGCAGCTCCTCGCGCAGAAGGGCGTTCCCCCGGATTTCACGTCGGACCGCCCGCTGCGCTTCATCCATCGCCGCGCTGGCGACGTGGAGATCTACTTCGTTGCCTGTGCGGGCAAGCAGCCAACCCGTGCACAGTGCGCCTTCCGCGTCACAGGCAAAGTGCCAGAGCTGTGGCATCCGGACACCGGTGCCATCGAGCGGGTTGCGGACTACTCCGACTCCGGCCAGGTAACCCGCCTCCGCCTCAACCTCGAGCCAAGCGGCTCGGTGTTCGTGGTGTTCCGCCAATCGAACCGTGGCGATGATCCCGTGGTGGCCCTCCAACGCAATGGCCGTAGCATTGAGCTTTCGCGCAGCCAGTCCCCAACCATCGTTGTGAAGCGCGCGCTGTGGGGCCCCGCTGGCGACCCGCAGCACACCAAGGACGTGACCGACCAGGTGCGCAGGAAGTTGGAGGGCGGACAGCAGTCATTTGTGGTGGCGGAGCTCGCCGCGGAGGGCGATCCTGCGGTGAACATCGTGAAGACGCTTCGGGTGGAGTACGAGGTGAACGGAAAGACGTTCACCGCCACAGCCACGGACCCGGAGACCATAACCTTTGACCTGCCCGGCAGTGAGATGCCGCCAGCCCTGCTCACGCGCCTGCCGAGCCGCAAGCTCCAGCTGGAGGTGCGCCGGCCCGGCACCTACAAGGTGGTCACCAAGTCCGGCCGCACTACGCGGTTCAGGGTGGCTTCGCTGCCGCGGCCGCTGGATGTGAGGGGTCCCTGGGACGTTGCTTTCCCGCCCAACTGGGGCGCGCCTCGCCACATTCGGCTGGAACGCCTGGTCTCTTGGAGCGACTACGCCGACCCGGGCGTGAGGTACTTCTCCGGAACGGCCACCTACCGCAACGTGTTCGCGGTTCCGCCCAACACACTGGGCCGCGCCAGGCGCATATACCTAGACCTCGGAAACGTGCAGGTGATGGCCCAGGTCAGGCTGAACGGCAGGGACCTGGGGGTGCTTTGGAAGCGGCCATACCGAGTGGACGTTACGAGCGCGCTGCGGCCCGGTGCCAACGTGCTGGAGGTGCGCGTAACCAACCTATGGCCCAACCGCATGATCGGCGACGAGGAGCTTCCGGAGGACAGCCAGCGCAGCCCCAACGGCACTCTGAGGAGTTGGCCAGATTGGGTGCTCCGAGGAAAGCCCAGCCCCACAGGCCGATACACCTTCACAACGTGGCGCTTGTGGCGCAAAGGCTCTCCACTGTTGGAATCGGGGCTGCTTGGGCCTGTGGTGCTGCAGACCACGCAGCTGCTCCGGTGATCTTGGCGCAAACCGCAACTCTCGCACGAAAGGAGGTTGAGCCGTGGGCGCCAACCCGTTTCTGGGGGTCTTTCTGCACTCGATCGGTGGTTTCGCCGCGGGCAGCTTCTACATTCCGTTCCGAAGGGTGCTCAAGTGGGCGTGGGAGAGCTATTGGCTCATTCAGGGGGTGCTTGCGTGGATCGTGATGCCTTGGGTGATGGGCCTGCTTACTGTGCCGAAGGTGGCACACGTGTTGGCAGGCAGCCCAACGTCCAGCCTGGTGCAGACGTACATCTTCGGTGCGCTGTGGGGAGTTGGCGGCCTCACCTTCGGGCTTAGCATGCGGTACCTCGGCATGTCGTTGGGGTACGCCATGTCATTGGGCTTCTGCGCCACCTTCGGGACGCTCGTGCCGCCGCTTGCCCGAGGACGCCTGGGTGAGATGGTGGCCAGCAGTTCTGGGATAGTGGTGCTGGCGGGCGTCGCGGTGTGCCTTGCGGGAATCGCGGTGTGTGGCGTAGCTGGCGTCCGGAAGGAGCACGAGCTAACGGAGGAGCAGAAGCGGTCGGCCATCAGCGAGTTCGCCCTGGCGAAGGGGTTCGCGGTGGCGGTCTTCGCTGGCGTGATGAGCGCGTGCATGGCGTTCGCAATCGATGCTGGCAAGCCGATCGCGGCGGCCGCCCAGGCGGCGGGAGCGGCGCCCATCTACCGCAACAACGCGGTGTTCATACCGGCCATGGCCGGCGGCTTCACAACCAACCTCGTTTGGTGCATCCTCCTCAACCTGCGCCATGCCTCCCTGCGAGACTACGTGACCGGCCCAGTTCGGCTTCTCGCGGCCAACTACGCCTTCGCGGGCTTGGCGGGGGTGATCTGGTTCCTGCAGTTCTTCTTCTACGGCATGGGCACAACCAAGATGGGCCGGTACGACTTTTCGAGCTGGAGCATCCACATGGCGTTCATCATCGTGTTCAGCAACCTGTGGGGGCTCCACTTCTGCGAGTGGAAAGGGGTTGCCCGCCGCACACTCGCAACCGTATGGATGGGGATCGCCGTGTTGATACTCTCCACAGTTGTGGTGGGCTTCGGGAACTACCTGGCCGCCACGCATCCGTAACTGGAAAGGAAACACAATGACCAACCGCGAGCGCACGCTGGCCATTCTGCGGTACCAGCCTTACGATAGATTGCCACTTGTGCACTTCGGTTACTGGTGGGAGACGTTGGTGAAGTGGCGCGACGAAGGGCATTTGACCGACGCCGAGATCGAGGGCTACGCCGACGGCAACGACGTGGATGCCGCGTTGGCCCGCAAGTTGGGGTTCGACTTCAACTGGCAGACCATGTTCGCTCCCAACACCGGCCTGCGCCCACCCTTCGAGCCGAAGGTTGTCGGAGAGCACCCCGATGGATCTCGCAGCGTGCTCAACGAAGACGGGATGATAGTGCTGCAGAAGGAAGGCGCGGGGTCGATACCGGCGGAGGTGGATCACCTGCTGAAAGACCGCGCGGTGTGGGAGGAGCAGTACCTGCCGCGGCTTCAGTTCAGCATGGATCGCCTGGACCAGCGTGCCCTTGCGGCGTTACGCAACGATTCCGACCGCCAGAACCCCATCGGGCTTCACTGCGGCAGCCTGTACGGGCAGATTCGCAACTGGCTGGGCGTGCGCGGGGCAGCCTACCTAATGGCGGACGACGAGGAGCTGTTCACGGAGATAATCGATACGGTGGGCGAACTGTGCTACAAGTGCACCGAGGCGGCGCTACAATCCGGCGCCAAGTTCGACTTCGCGCACTTCTGGGAGGACATCTGCTTCCGGAGCGGGCCGCTCATCAGACCCTCGGTTTTCGCCGCCAAGGTTGGGCCCCATTACAGGCGCATCACGGAGCTGGTTCGCAAGTTCGGGATCGACATTGTGTCGCTGGACTGCGACGGTCGGATCGACGAGCTGGTGCCCATATGGCTAGCCAACGGCGTGAACACCATGTTCCCGATTGAGGTAGGCACGTGGAACGCCAGCATCGCGCCGTGGCGAGAGGCATACGGCAAGGAGCTGCGGGGCGTAGGCGGCACGGACAAGAGGGTGTTTGCGCAGGACTACGACGCCGTGGACGCCGAGGTGGAGCGCCTGAAGTCGCTGGTGGAGCTTGGCGGCTACATCCCCTGCCCCGACCACAGGATTCCCCCGGACGCCAGGTTCGACAACGTGCGGCGCTACTGCGAGCGGATGCGCGAGCTGTTCGGCTAAGTGGTATGGGCGCCGATGCCAGGGCGTAGGCCACCACCAGTTCTGGTCCTTTCCCACCCTGACGCAGCAGAGCTGCGGGTGCAGCTCCGCATGCGGACATCCGGCGCCCTGAGCCTATCCCACGCCTACCAACCTTGGCTGCCTTGGAGGCCCCATCCGTCCACGTACTTGATGGCTTTGGGACCCCAGGTGTACGCGTCTTCTTTGCTCTTCTGCAGCACACGTATGTAGTGATGCCGCAGCCTCGCGCGATAGGCCTTCTCCGCGTCGACGTAGGAGCGGACTCTGAGCCTTCCTTGCCCCGGGTACTCGGCTAAGCCCTGCTCATATCGGGGGAACTCCGCCGTGCTGGGGGCTAGCAAACGTTCTTTCACGAACTGCTAAGCCATGTAGAATTCATTCTCCTACATAGCGGAGAAGCCGGCGCAACCTATCTAAGGTTCAACCTCACCCAGAGCAAAGCCTCCCAACTCTTTTTTCTAGCCTGTGATGATGGTAAAGATGGCCAGAGTGATTACCTCAAAGGTCGCAATGCAGATTACAAACCTGAGGATATCTATCTTGATATCAAGGCTTATTTTGGAGAGCCGGTAGTGGGCAATGTGCCAGATGAAGCCCGGGAGGCGATCAAAGACGGCAGAATCGACGGCACTGAGAGTAAGGTTATATTCGCTGACTTTGCTAAACAGAATAAGGATGGTTGGCGGGCAAAATATCTTGCCAAGGATGAGGCAGTGCCTATTAAGACGTTTCCGGATAGCAGGGCTCTGGTATGTGCTTGTGGGGTATACAGACTTATACAAATCTACAGAGCAGACTACTTCCAGTATAAGACTAGATATTCCTTCTTCCCAAATCAAGATTGATTCTGGGGAGATTGTTATTGAAAGTATTGGCCATTATGGCAAGGTAAGAAAACCTCTTCAAAAACGCATTAGCCGAAAAGCCCTCACTCCTGTCAACCCTGTTGAAAATACCCTCTCGATTTATGAGCAAGAAGTAGGTCTCTAAAAAAGAAAAAGGGCAACTCTTTTTTCTGCCAAAAGAGCGCCCTTTTGTCTTTTATTGAGCTATCTCTCTACCAACCTCTCCTCTAGGTGAGCGGGGTAGAGATAGCGGTTACTCACCTCTAATTCTGGAACTTTGGGGTTATAAATAGAGTAGCCACAGCTGATGAGAAACTCGCCTTTACGCAAGCCCAGCAGACTTTCGTCTAACCCCTTCGGGACAAGAACAGGTCCGTCAAGAACTATTCCTGCATCTTTTTCTCTTTCTTTAACAAGCGTGGGTCGAAAGTCTGTCAGGCTTATCTTCTGGCTATCTGGCTCAAATACCATGATAAAATCGCTGTACTGCTGCTCTTCAAACCGGACTTTCTGGGGTCTTGGCTGGAAGTCAAAGATAGGGACTTTTAGAGTGTCAGGAAGGATGGAGTTGTTGCGTACTCCATAAATCCCTATAATCTTATCTCCTAACAGGGAAGCATCAGGCACATATCCTTGTGGCCCCAGAGTGATTCTTTTAAATGTGGACTTGGTAGCCACCTCTCTGGGCTTAGGGAATACTCCCCAGTAGTCAGGTTTGAAGGAGTAAATATACTCAATCAAACCTTGTTCAATGGAGTCAAGCATTAAGACATCACCATCAGGCATCTCTACAAGCGGCAGATAATCGATTCCTAGCACATCATAGGGATCTATCCAGAGAGTCTTGATGCTACCGTCTTTCAAGACAGCACAGAGGAAAGTGCCGCTATAGCCATTGCCCAGGATAAAGCGGGCGCCCTCCAACTCTTGAAGCATCCTTTCGTTGGCAGGATTCTTCTTTATACCATCCAGCAGATGCTCTAGTCCTATTGCATAGTCTAGAGATGCCTGGAACTTATCACCGGTATCCAGGTCAGTCAGCTCGATTCTGTCATAGATAGGTGTACCATCAGGAAAGACTCCATAAACACTCTGGCCA